>CEQN01028377.1_pt1 | contig 13966 bp, 13 predicted proteins | sample 427011 | NCBI WGS metagenome assembly CEQN01 (sample SAMEA2621277, study PRJEB7988) | marine metagenome | biome: marine biome (ENVO:00000447); feature: deep chlorophyll maximum layer (ENVO:xxxxxxxx); material: "saline water (ENVO:00002010), including plankton (ENVO:xxxxxxxx)" | depth 120 m
TTTGTGACAAAAAAATACGTTCTGAAAGTGAACTTCGAGATCTAATTAAGAACACTGTAAAACCTTGTGATTTTGCTGATGTATTACTGCATGGTGCACGTTTAACTCCTAAAAAAGCTCGTATCCATTTGATAGCTGAAATTAAAAGAGCTTCTCCGAGTAAGGGTGATTTGAACTTATCACTCGATGCCACTGAACAAGCCTCACAATACTTAAGTGCCGGTGTGGCAGGGATTTCAATTCTGACTGAACCTGATTTTTTCAAAGGGTCGATCGAAGATTTATCCAATGTTAGAGAAGTGATGTCTAATGAACTCGATCGACCAGGTCTTCTACGTAAAGAATTTATTTGGGATGCATATCAAATTGTTGAAGCACGGGCATTTGGAGCTGACTCTTTACTACTTATTGTGATGCTGCTTGAACCTTTATTACTTAAAGAACTTATTCAATTCTCACGTTCTATGGGAATGGAGCCTTTGGTAGAGATACATGATGAAATAGAATTAAAGATCGCATTAGATGCTGGCGCACGAATTATTGGGATCAATAATCGTGATTTAAGAAGTTTTAAAGAAGATCTCAATACTGCTGAACGGTTAATTCCTCTTGTTCCTCATGATCATATTATTGTTGCAGAATCTGCGATAAGAGAATTTGCTGATGTTGAGCGTATGATCATTGCAGGTGCTGATGCATTATTGGTAGGTGAAGCATTGGTTAAGAAAGAATTATCCAATCAAATAGTTCAAACATTTATGGGAATAGAAGTTTAGTAGGATTGTTATGACATTAGTTAAAATTTGCGGCAATCAAACTCCTGAAGACATCGTGTTTGCTGCTTCAACAGGTGCTGATTTTGTTGGTTTGGTTTTTGCAAAATCAAAAAGGCAAATTTCTATCCCTCAAGCTCATACTATGTTGCGTTCTTTGGGAGAACCACTAGAATCAAATGAATTTTCACTACCTCCATCAGTTCAGAATAATAATTCAACTGAATCATCTTGGTTTCACCAAGGTGCATCAGTTATCGAAAACTATCTCAAAATAAAAAAACCTCTGACTGTGGGGGTGTTTGCTGATCAACCCATTGATCAAATTAATGAAATCGTGGAAGAATTGGGAATTGATCTTGTTCAATTTTCTGGTTCTGAATCATGGTCAGATTGTTTATTGGTAACGAAACAAGTTATTAAAGTTGTTCATGTTGCAGAAACTTCCATTGCTTCTGACATTGAAGATAAGATTCAATTGGAATTCTCTATCGGTCTTGGTTTAGATTCATCTTTTGGAAAATATGGCGGTGGAAGTGGAAAGTCATTTAATTGGGATATTGCTGAGAATATTTCAGATAAATGGCCAATTATGTTAAGTGGGGGGCTCAATTCAACCAATGTTAGAGATGCTATTAATAAGGTTTCTCCTTGGATAGTTGATGTGTCTAGTGGAACTGAGGTAGATGGGAAAAAAGATCATACTTTGGTCAAAAAGTTTATCGATACAGTTCGGGCTGTTGATTTAGAAGTTTAATTGACAGATCATAGATTAAGAAAAAAATAATTATTATGGGAAAGAAAAAATGAAAACATCTCAACCAGACGTTGGAGGGCATTTTGGAGATTTTGGGGGTAAATATATTCCTGAAACACTAATGCCTGCGGTTGCTGAACTTGAGGAATGTTATTTAGATGCAAAAAATGATCCTGAATTTATAAATACTTTAGATCATTTCTTAAAAAACTATGTGGGGAGACCAACTCCATTAACATTTGCTTCGCGACTTTCTGATTTTCTTGGGATAGATATTTATTTGAAGCGTGAAGATCTTGCTCATACGGGTGCTCATAAAATTAACGCTGCATTGGCACAAGGTTTGCTAGCGAAGAAGATGGGTAAACGACGTGTTATAGCTGAAACTGGTGCAGGTCAACATGGTGTCGCTACTGCCACTGTATGCGCTTTATTGGATCTGGATTGTGTTATTTATATGGGCGAAGAAGACATTGTACGCCAAAGTTTAAATGTTTTTCGTATGAAATTACTTGGTGCTGAAGTCCGACCTGTCGATTCAGGTTCTCGAACTCTAAAAGATGCTACTAACGAAGCAATACGTGATTGGGTAACAAATGTTAGAGATACTTATTACATAATTGGTAGCGTCGTAGGTCCTCATCCATATCCAATGATGGTTCGTGATTTTCAATCAATAATTGGGAAAGAGGCACGCGAGCAAATTTTAGCCGAAATAGGCCGATTACCTTCTGTGTGTTTGGCTTGTGTAGGTGGAGGATCTAATGCAATAGGTCTGTTTTATCCTTTTCTGGATGATGATGTTCGATTAATTGGGATAGAGGCAGCTGGAGAAGGATTAGAGGCAAAGCACGCAGCAACGATCAGCAAAGGCTCTCCTGGGATTTTACATGGTGCACGCTCTTTTCTTCTTCAGGATAATTGGGGCCAAGTAACTGAAGCACATTCAATATCTGCAGGTTTAGATTATCCAGGCGTTGGTCCTGAACATTCTTGGTTAAAAGTAAATGAACGTGCTGAATATTATTCAATTACAGATTTAGAGGCATTGGAAGGTTTAAAATTACTCTCTGAAACTGAAGGTATCATTCCTGCTCTTGAAACTTCTCATGCTATTGCATTTCTACCTAAAATTGCATCCCAATTGAATTCTGATGATGTGGTGATCTTAAATGTCAGTGGCCGTGGTGATAAAGATATGAGTACAGTGGCGAGCACTCTTGGAGCGATGGATGGTTCCTGACAATAACTTATATGAGAACAGATTTTATCAAAAAAAATCTTTACCTCTCAGCAAACAACAATTATGGCATAAGAAAGATCTAATTTTTGGTCTTTTAGGAATGTTTATCGGATTCGCTTTAATTTTTTCTCTTTTAGTTCCGATAAGTATGAATACTGATATGGCTAATTGGACATTAGATATTGTGACTTTCACTCTAACTATTTTTTGGCAATTGAGTTTTATATGTCTGGTGATTTTTCTTGCAAAAAGACGAAATTTAAATTTTTCACAGATTGGTTTTCGTAAGCCAAAAGACTGGAAAGTGGTACTTTCTTTGGTTCTTGCTTGCTATGGGATCTTGATTTTCTATGGCTTGTTGATTGAATTAATTTCTTTTGCAGGCATAGATCTTGGAATGCTTAAAGGTACTAATCAAATAGTGATATCAGAGACTGGTTCTTTAATTCAGACAATTCTGTACGTAGCTATACTGGCATTAGCGGTTGTTGTAGTGGCTCCAATTGCTGAGGAAGTATTTTTTCGTGGGCTAATATATCGAGCTATTGGAGGAATGTACTCACCAGTATGGGGAATGATTATAAGTGGTTTTTTATTTGGATTGTTCCATTTTAATTTAGGTGTATTGGTTCCTTTTTCCTTAATTGGTATGTTATTAGCTTGGGGTTTTCAATCGACTGGATCTTTAATTGTACCTATAACAGTTCATTTTATTATCAATTCAATTAGTTTTGTAGTAACAGTAATCGGAGGCATTTTTTGAGTTTTCCATCGGATTCCAATACTTCTGATCGAATATCAGAAATGTTTCACAAATTGCAAAAAATATCTCGCCCGGCATTGATACCATTCGTACCTGCCGGGTGGCCAGAATTTGATGCGACACTTGAGATTGTAAAGACAGTTGAAAAGGCTGGTGCAGATGCTATTGAATTGGGTTTGCCATTTAGTGATCCTCTCGCTGATGGTGTGACAAATCAAAATGCATATTATGAGGCTATTCAGCAAGGCACCAATACCAGTACAGTGCTAGAAACAGTGAGCCTTATACGTAAAGAAGGTATTCAATTTCCTATAATAGTGATGGGATATTTCAATCCTATTTTTGCTTATGGATCTGCTCGTTGGGTTAAAGATGCTAAAGAAGCAGGTGTTGATGCTCTAATTGTAGTTGATTTACCACCGGGGGAATCCTATGAATTAGAGGCAGCTGCTAAAAATTCTGAATTGCATCTAATATATTTAGTTGCCCCCACTTCCAATTCTGAAAGGCTGAAACATGTTGCGAATTATGCAAGCGGTTTTTTATATTGTGTAAGTCTTACAGGAACAACAGGTGCGCGATCAGAGCTATCATCTGGATTGCCTGATTTCATAGATAGAGTTCGTGAGTATGTTGATCTGCCACTTGCGATTGGTTTTGGAATTTCTGAAAGAAAGCATGTTGAAGAGGTTGGAAAACTAGCAGATGCAGCGATAATAGGAAGTGCTTTTGTTCGTACTATTTCAGAAGCATCCTTGGAAGAGAGATCTATCGAAATAGTTAAATTTATTCGCCAAATGAAAGGTGAAGATAGCGATATTTCATAAATCTTAGGGAAGGATAATCGCATTATGATGCTTCGCGGTATAAGGGGTGCTACTACTGTTTCGCAAAACACTAGAGAAGATATACTAGATCGCACTAGTGAATTACTTAATAGAATTGTTGATGCAAATTCAATAAATAAAGATGATGTTGCTTCGATTATCTTTAGTTGCACTAGAGATTTAGATGCTGTTTTCCCCGCTGAGGCTGCTAGGGCAGAGGGTTGGACGGAAGTTGCATTAGAATGTTTTTCTGAAATGTATGTGGAGGATGGACTAGAATCATGCATACGTATACTTATGCATGTAAATACGGAAAAATCAAATGCTCAGCTAAATCATATTTATCTTCATGGTGCTATGGGTCTCAGGACAGATTTGGTCAATGAATAGAGATACTTACAAAGGTATTAAATGAATCAAGAAAAACATTTCGACTCCGAAGAAGATAATGAGCCTTTTCAACTCGTTCTTTCCACTACTGAAGGTGGTTTTAATGGCCCTCTGGATTTGCTTTTACAATTGATTGAGCACAATGAGTTAGATATTACAGAAATTTCACTACTTTTTGTTACTGAACAATACTTAACTTACTTAAGATCTGCAGAAGAAATACAACTTGCTGATCTTGCTGATTTTGTTGCTATTGGTGCTCGATTATTATTACTAAAGTCACGTGCTCTAATGCCTAAAGATGATCAAGGCATAGACATTGAGGATGAAGATTCTGAGGATTTACTTGCTGCATTGCAGGAATATAAAAGATTTAAGGATGCAGTGGAATTTTTACGTGACAGAGATACAACATCTCAAAGTTATCGTCGGGAGGTGTCTCCTCCTGAATTTGTATTACCTACAGGTTTAGATACTGTCACAACAAACTCTTTAGTTGAAATGCTTCGTGAAGTAATGGATCGTCTACCAGAAAATGAATTAACGAATGATGAAGTTGTAGAACGTATTCGATTACGTGATCGATTACGTGATTTGGTCGATTTACTTGAATTGAATGGTAGTGCCAGCTTTCGAAATATTATTGAAAATTCAACTTCACGAATGTCAGTTGTTGTAGATTTTATGGCAGTATTAGAATTGATAAAAGCACAATATCTTGAAGCAATCCAATCTGAAGATTTTGGTGATATTGATTTGATCAAAATTTTAAATGCGGTTCCACCAGACTTTGCACAAATCGAAGATAATTCCATAACTATATAATGCGTAATTTATTATAGGGAGTGATATAAGTGTCGTTAGTTCAAGAAGAACTTAGAGCTACTGTGTCTCCAGGTCAGCATGTAATAGCTGTCGGAGTTTTTGATGGTGTTCATAGAGGACATCAAATGCTGTTACAAAAAATGCTTTCTGAAGCATCACGAAGAGGTATTACTGGTGGTGTGATTACTTTCTATCCTCATCCTATTGCTGTAATTAAGCCTGAGATAAAAATTTCATATTTAGAATCTTTAGAACGTCGTGTTGAATTGTTAAGTGAGTTCGGAGTTGATTTTGTTTCTGTTTTACAATTTACATCAGAATTACAACAAGTTACTGCGAAAGATTTTGCTGCAATGTTAGTTCGTGAAGCTGGTTTAAAAGTCCTTGTTGTTGGCGAAAATTTTCGAGTTGGTCGTGGTGGTGAAGGTGATATCACTTACCTTTCATCCTTGGGTGATAGTATGGGTTTTGAAGTTATTCCTGTCCCACTTTTTGAAGATAATTCGGGCTATTTTTCTAGTACACGAATACGTGAAGCTTTATACGAGGGAAAAATGGAAGTGGTGAATGATTTGTTAGGTCGCCCGTACGCATTACGTGGTCCAGTTCTGCACGGTGATCATCGTGGAAGGCAAATTGGATTTCCGACACTCAATATTGAAACAAGTGCAGATCGACAGTTACCTCCAGATGGTGTTTATATTACAGAAGCATTGATCAGAGATAAAAAAATTCCTAGTTGTACCAATATAGGATTACGACCTACATTTGGATCTAACGGAACACGTCTTGTTGAGACACATTTGCTGGATTTTGATGAAGATCTTTATGGTGAAATTGTGACTATTGAATTGCTGAGCTACCTTCGTCCAGAAATGAAATTCACTGGTGTTGAAGAATTGACCCAACAGATTGAGAGCGATCTTACAAAAACAAGGGCATGGTTTGTATGAGTGCTACAAACAAAAATAGAAAAATGGCAGATATTGATGAGCAGTTAGAAGTCTTGTTTCATGGTGTTGACTTTGGAGATGCTCAAACTCAAAAAAATATGGAAAAAGAACTTCGAGCTATGTTGGCTCAAGACCGTCCACTTAAAGTATATGCTGGCTTTGATCCTACATCTGTGGACTTGCACTTAGGGCATACTTTACCCATGCGAAAACTAAAACAATTTCAAGATTTCGGGCATATAGTCACATTTCTGATAGGGAATTTTACTGGACTAGTCGGAGATCCTTCCGATAAAGATAAAACACGTCCAATGCTCTCGTCTGATGAACTTAGTGAAAATGCTAAAACATACACTGGGCAAGCATTTAAGATTCTTGATAGTAAAAGTACAGTTGTAAAATATAATGCTGATTGGTTGTCTAAACTTAATTTTGCTGATGTTGTTTCTTTATGTTCTAAATTTACCGTCGCTCAATTTCTTGAAAGAGATAATTTTGCAAAACGTTGGGATGCTCATAATCCTGTCTATTTGAGTGAGTTTATGTATGCAATTATGCAAGCGTATGACGCAGTCGCATTAGAAACAGATATTCAAATTGGCGGTTCTGATCAACTTTTTAATCTCTTGGCAGGGCGTACATTACAAAGAGACGCTGGATTGACTCCACAAGTTGTCATTACCTTACCTATTTTAGTTGGGACTGACGGGCATGAAAGAATGTCTAAATCTACAGGAAATTCTATTGGTATAAATGACTCTCCCGAAGATATGTTTGGAAGAATTATGTCGATACCGGATTCAGCTATTATCCAATATTTTACATTATTGACTGCATTGACTCCTGCAGATGTTTCAAAGATAGAAAATGATTTGTTAGAAAGCTCTCTTTTGCCAATGGATGCAAAAAAAGACCTTGCATCACAGATTGTAAAAATTTTTCATGGTGAAAATGAGGCTAATAAAGCACAAGAATATTTTGAAGCCACAATTCAACGTAATGAAATCCCGAAAGATATTCTTGAATTGGTTATTGTAGAACCAGATACATTAAGTAAAATTTTAGTCAAATCATCACTTGTAAAAAGTGGTGGTGAAGTCCGTCGATTAACTTCTCAAGGCGCAATTACTGTTAATGGGAATGTTATTGATGATTTTATGTTTATGGTAAATGACAACGATGAGATACGAGTTGGTCGCCATAGATTTTTGCGTATACGAATAGAATAGCAATAAAATGTTTATAGGTTTAAATATGAAGTTGGCGGGGCTTTGTGTTAGATAACATTGTTGAAATTGATATAGATCTCATTAAGCAAAATATTCAAGAAGCAGATGTTTTAACATTTTTTTTCCCTCTTTTAGGGGAATCATTAGTTGCTGATATGCGGTTGGGAGATAAATGTGGCCCTATAGTTTACTTAGCTCCCATCGCAGAAAGTTATGCAGATAGATATTTGTCTGTTCGTGAACATCGCCCTGATTTATCTAACCCAGAATCATTTTCTACAATTCCATGGAGAAATCGTGTTAGTTCGTTAGAATCTTTTGGTTTGTGGGATGTTTTAATTAGTCGTTTAGCAAATTTGAATGTTAGTGAGAATGCTCAATTAATGGACATTGCGAACGACAATCTAAGGAAGTTAAAATCTATAGAATCTACTGAAGTACTTCGTGCTATAACTGGTGATACATACAAGACTTTATGGGCTAAATAATTAAGTTTTCAATTTTTTGATCGTTTGAGATCTTTAATTTGCAATTGTAATTTTTTTTGTCCTCGAAAATTATTGTGTTCTAATGAAAAAACAATATCGACATATTCATCAACTCTTAAATCATGATAATTGCTATTGAAATGGATGGCATCCCATAATTGTTGGGTATGCATTAATTTCAATTGAAGGTGCTCTTTATTTTTTCCTACAGAAGATTTAGCTACAATTTTTATTTTTTCTGATAAAAATATGGGAGCTTTGTTACCGATTCCATAAGGTCCAATTAGATCGATCCATTGCATTGTTTGATCATGATTATTGTTTAGTTTGAGGCGTTCATCAATTTCTAGTTCAGACTTTATTTTATTCGAGGGAAAATGCGATTTTAGGTCTTCGAAAAATCTATTTTTTAATTCATCTATACGTTCAGAGTTGATGGTAAAACCTGCAGCACCATGATGGCCACCAAATTTGATGAATAAGTCCTTATGTCGTTGTAGAAGCTCGACGATGTTGAAGCCATTGACTGAACGACATGACCCTCTTGACTCATGCTCTCCAATTTGCATGACTATAGCAGGGCGTGAAAATTGGTCAGCTATTCTTGCTGCTGCTAATCCTACGATGCCACTAGAAATTGTAGAATCTCCAGTAATAATTAATGGTTTTTGCAGATCTAAGTTATTGATTTTTTCAGACAATATTGCGGTAGCTTTTTCAGTGTTATGACGTCTTTGTTGGTTAAGGTTATTTAGTTCTATTGCTAGAGTTTGTGCTTCTATTTTGTTCTTTGTGAGTAAAAGCTGTAGAGCTATTTCCCCATGCTTCATACGCCCAGCTGCATTGATTTTTGGACCAAAGTTCCATCCTAATGTTTCAGCCGTAATTTCTGATAAATCTAAATTAGATTCGTTCGCAAGTGCTAATAAACCTGGTCTGTTAGTTGATCGTATTGCCTCTAAACCCAATCTCACCAAGTCACGATTTTCACCGACTAATGGAACTAGATCACATATAGTTCCTAAGGCAACAAGTGACTGGGTTTCGATATGATCATACGGTACCTCCATTTTTTCATATAAAGCTGTGAGAACTTTGTATGCTACTCCAACTGCTGCAGGTTCTGAGCCATATGAACTGTTTAATTTTGGGTTAACAATCGTATATGCAGTTGGTAGGACAGAAGGTATAGAATGGTGGTCTATGATTATCACCTCCATACCTAAATGATTCGCTTGGTCGATTTCTTTTACAGATGAAGTGCCGCAGTCAGCAGTAATTAAGAGAGTAACTCCTTGCTGAGCTAATTTTTTGATCGCATTCATATTGGGTCCGTAGCCTTCGGAGAATCGGTCGGGAATGTAAGAGATTGGGCTTAATCCAAGATTTGCTAACCCTTCAGTCAGGAGTGTTGTCGCAGTGATTCCATCAACATCAAAGTCACCGAATATCCCAATTTTCTCATTATTCTCACACGATTGAACTAATCTATTCACGGCTTTCGAAATATTCGGCATTAGTGCGGGATCAGTTAATTTTTTTGATTTTGCAAGATAATTACGTGCTGACTCTGTATCTAAGATTCCTCTTTTTGCTAAAAGCGTACGTATTAATGCTGGTAGTCCTGTGCCTGCATCAGCAAATCCATCTAAATTGGGAGGAGTGCTAATTTCCCATTGCTTCTGAAATTTATTGGATGTTGTTGTCATAGAGTAATTAAGAAGTGAATTTTTTAAAAACTAAGCTGCTATTATGACCGCCAAAACCTAATGAATTTGACAAGGCATATTCCATTGAAATATTTCTTGATGGTTCAGGCACGTAATCAAGATCACATTCTGGATCCGGTACTAATAAATTTCGTGTTCCGTGAATCTTTTGGTCTCTGAGGGAAAGTGCTGTTATAGCAGCTTCGATACCTCCTCCAGCACCTAATGTATGTCCGATCATTGATTTAGTGGAAGAAATTGGTATTGAATATGCATTTTCACCAAATACATTTTTGATTGACATAGTTTCAAATTTATCGTTCAGAGGTGTGCTGGTGCCGTGTGCATTTATGTAACCAACTTGTTGTGGATCTATTGCAGCTTTGGATAAAGCCATCTTCATTGCACGTGCTGCCCCTTCACCATTTTCAGATGGCTGTGTTACATGAAATGCATCAGCAGATTGACCATAACCAATAATTTCAGCAATCGGCTCAGTTCCATTTTTTTCAGCATATTCTAGTGTTTCAAGTATTAATATGCCTGATCCTTCAGCAAGGACGAAACCATCTCGTTCTTTATCGAAAGGTCTCGATGCATGGCCAGGATCGTTATTTCGTTCGGTGGAAAGTGCACGTGCAGCTCCGAAGGCACTCAATGACATTCTTGTTACTGCAGCATCTGTTCCTCCAGTGATCATCGCTTCTGCATCTCCCCGTAGTAAGATCTCATAAGCATTACCTATGGCATCAGCACCTGAAGCACAAGCAGAGACTGTATTTACATTGGGACCTCGTGCTCCTGTTCGGATGGAAACTTGTCCTGAGGCCATATCGGAAATAAACATTGGGACTAGAAAAGGAGAAACTCTACTAGGTCCTTTATCAAAAAAAGTTGCAAATTGATCTTCTAAGGTAGCTATTCCTCCTATACCTGAGCCGATAATACATCCAACCTGCTCAGGATTAGATAAGACATCTAAATTCGATTGGCTCAAAGCTTCATCAGCTGCAGCTATTGCCAGTTGCACAAAACGATCCATTCGGCGTGCATCTTTACGTGACAACCAATTTTCTACGTCAAACCCCTTAATTTCCCCAGCAATTTTTGAACTGATATCGCTCACATCACATGAAATCACATTCTCTATGCCATTTTCCCCTTTAAGCAAAGAATTCCATGTTTCTTCCAATCCAATTCCAACTGGTGTTACAAGTCCTGCACCAGTTATTACTATCCTTTTCTCTACCATAATTACCTTTCTGATGTCCCAAATATTAGAGCCGAATTATGACCACCTAGCCCTACTGAAGTGCTCATAACATTGCGAACTTTTATATTACGTGACTCGTTTGGGACATAATCTAGATCACAATCTGGATCAGGGGTTTCATAATTAATTGTTGGAGGGATAATTCCATCTCTACAAACTAAAGCGCAAATTGCTGCTTCCACAGCACCTGCAGCACCCATCATGTGGCCATGCATAGATTTTGTACTTGAAATCATAAGTTTTTTTGCATCTGATTGAAATATTCTATTTATGGCAGAGGTCTCTACACGATCATTTAAGGGTGTACTTGTTCCATGTGCATTTATGTAGTCAATTTGATCTGTGTTACGATGTGCTCGATTGAGGGCACTTTCCATGGCCTCTCCGATTCCTTGGCCATTATCATCTGCAGCAACCATGTCATAGGCATCATTAGCAGTGCCACTACCTAGCCAATGCGCATATATTTGCGCATTTCTTTCTCGAGCATGTGTTAATGATTCTAAGATAAGAATGCCTGCTCCTTCACCTAATATAAAGCCATTTCGATTTGCATCAAAAGGTCGTAGAGCTTTCGTAGGGTCTTCGTGTGATGCGAGTGCCTTCATTGCAGAGAAACCTGCGTAATAAATAGGTCGTAAAGGTGCTTCATATCCTCCCGTAATAATAACTTCAGCTTCACCTCTGGCTATTATTTCAGCTGCTTCGCCAATCGCTGTCCCGCCAGTTGCACACGCAGCGGTGACCGCAAAATTAGGTCCTCGCACACCTAATTCCATTGCAATTATCCCGGTTGCACTATCTGGTAGAAAATGTGAAATGAGAAATGGTGAGATTCTGCGAGGACCTTTTTCTTCAAGGATGCGTTGTTGATCGATCATTAAGTGTGCACCACCCATCCCAGTACCTAATATAATTCCTATTGATTTGGGATTTTCAGAGTTAATTTCAATAGATGCATCATTTAGTGCTTCTTTACATGCTGCTACAGCAAATGCTGTAGAGAGATCTATTCTTCTAAGAGTTTTAGGATCTATATGTTCTGCTGGATTGAAATTTTTGACTTCTCCAGCTATAGGATATTCATAATCTGACGCGTCGAAGCGTGTAATTTTGCCTATTCCAGATCGTCCTGATTTTAAATTTTCCCATGTAGTAGCTGCATCTCCTCCTACGGGAGTGATCATACCTATGCCAGTAACTACAACACTTTCTGACATTAGCTCACTATAACTTCAGGGAGTACAGATATTGGTATAGGTTCATCATGCGCATCATCAAGAGATACTGCAATTAATTCACCTGAGATTTTTTTTGCCATACGTGATAATACATGCCCTGGTCCTACTTCTATAACAGTTTGAATTCCTTCTTGGAGCATGCGCTGTACATTTTCTGTCCAGTACACGGGTGAATGAAGTTGATTTTCAAATTCATGTCTAATTTCCTGGGCTGAAGTCAGTAAATTTGAAGTACTATTAGAAATAATCGGAATAGATGGTTTGTAAAAATTAACGTCTTTGATAAGTTTTTTAAATTCTTTTGATTGCTCTGAGTGCAAGGGCGTATGACTAGAAACTTTTACTTTTAATTGGATAGCACGTGCATGAAGGTCTCGTGCTAATTCCATTGCTTTAGTAAGTGCATCAATATCACCACTGATTACAATTTGTGAATCAAGATTTAAGTTAGCGATATCAACTCTATTGAGTTCTGATGTAGTGGCTTTATTACAAATTCCACTTACCTTATCAAAATCAAGACCTAAAATTGACGACATACCAACAGGACGTTTTTTATTGAAATCACTCATTAAACGCGCTCTATCAAGGATCATTAGCAATGCATCTTGAAATGAAAATGTTTGAGCCGCAACAGCAGAGCTAAACATTCCTAAAGAATGACCTCCTAATAACTTAGGTTTAATACTAATATTTTTTTCTTCTAATTTTTCATTCATCGCCCGAAGGAAAGCAATTGATGCAGTTAATACTGCTGGTTGTGTGAGTCGAGTTTCCGACAAATCTTCCGCTGTACCTTCAAAACATATTTTCGCCATATCTATATTGGTTATATCACTCGCTTCTTCAAATGTAAGACGAGCATTTTTTGAATTTTTATAAATTAAACTACCCATTCCAGGAGATTGTGAGCCCTGTCCAGGGAAGACTAATACAATGGGGTCAGTTTTTGAATTTTCGTTGAGACAATTATTCAAAAATGCCTTCTTTCATTATTTTTTAGTGATTCCTGTTTAATGAATTATGTGGAGTGTAGCAAGTTAATCTAAATTATGAGCCAATTCTTCCATGAATTGTTCTCCAGGTTGATGCGATTGAATTGTATTTGGTAATAAAGTATTAGTGCCAAAAGTGTCTATTGCTGATGCTTCTATTCCATCAAGCATTTTCCGTGATGCAGGCATTACTTTCAATAAATCTTGTGCAATGCCAGCTGCAGTCCCATAATTTTCCGCAACCCTTCTCCCCATGTCTGCATGCAAATAAACACCGAGTGAAGCTGCTTCAAAGCTGTCGACATTTTGTGCAACCAGTCCAGCAATAACTCCAGCGAGTACATCTCCAGTGCCTGCTTTTGCTAGTACTGGAGATGCGAATTCAGATATACGTGCTCTACCATCCGGAGATGCAACTATAGTACCTGCCCCCTTGAGTACTACAATCCCATTAATATGCTTCGCATAGTTCAGTGCAGATTCTAGGCGGTTTTTTTGAA
>CEQN01049540.1_pt1 | contig 13900 bp, 6 predicted proteins | sample 427011 | NCBI WGS metagenome assembly CEQN01 (sample SAMEA2621277, study PRJEB7988) | marine metagenome | biome: marine biome (ENVO:00000447); feature: deep chlorophyll maximum layer (ENVO:xxxxxxxx); material: "saline water (ENVO:00002010), including plankton (ENVO:xxxxxxxx)" | depth 120 m
ATACCACAATGTCTGAATCATTTCGTAAACAGTATCAAATTTTTCAGTTGTTAAATCTTTAATATCTTGCCCACCTTTACTTGTAAGATCTTCTATTAATGGTTTTAATTGTTCAAACATATCAGGATTATATGCTTGTAATTTGTCTGTATACGCAGCAGGTTTATCTACCGCAGGGCCTAATCCATAAGAAGCAAGTATTGCTCTAGCAGCATTAACTAAATCCATATTTCTTCTTGTTGCAATTTTTTTATCAGAACCAAATACTTGTTTAAATACTTTTTGTGCTTTATCAAATGTTTTATGTATTTCTAATGCTTCTTTAGCTAACTGGTTATTTAATAATTGCGATTTTTTAGCTTTAATTGCAGCTAAAGTATCACCTTTTTTCATCGCAGCTTCTGTAGCTTTAGCAGCTTTAATTTCATTACGACTAAATTGTGATGGCCTTATATCTCTTAATCTTTTTTTAGCTAATAATTCTTTTGCAACTTGTTTAGCAGCAGCAACTTGATATCGTACTGGCTGCATAGATTTAGATAAGAAACGTAGTTCGACAGATATAAACCTTGCTCTTGCTTCGTTATGTATTGCTTCTTGTACTTGTAATTCTTGTCTTCTTGGATCAGTAAGATTACTAAACTCATTAAGCATACGTTGGTCTGTACGCTCCATAACTACTTCTTTTATTGGTCGCATATCTACTAACGCATTTACCATTTCTACTGCATCATCAAAACCAAACATTTCAGCAACAAGAGAAACTGGCATACCTTCTTTTGCTACCATGCCGTATTGACCAGTACGCAATTTTTTAATTTCTGTAGCCATGTCATAAAATGGCACTAAATTTTTTAATGAAGCTATTTCTATCTTGTGACCAGATCCAGCAACAACTCTTTCTCCTTGGTCGTTAACAAACTCTCCACGTTTTAAAAATGCTTGTAGTCTATATAATTTTTCTTTTTCTACTTTATTAGTTTCTTCTTGTACTACTTTTTTCCTAGTCTTTTCTACATCTTTTTGTATATCTTTTAATACTCTGCTTTTAGCATTAGACAACCATTTTACTTGTCGCATACTAGCTTTTGTTAGCTCTTCCATAGATTTATCTTCTGCTTCTTGCATTGCTTTTGTATATTCATTCCATGTCGCATCATCCATACCGCTTTGTTCTTGTGTTTGAAACATAGCTTTCATGCCGTATATTTCTTCAGCTTGTGTTATCTGTTCTTCACTAGCCAACATACGATCCATAACACCTCTTATTTCATCAGTTAATATTGGCAAGTCTTGGCCGTTTTCTTTTCTATATATAACGTTTAATTCATCTCTAATAGATCTGTAAATTCTGCGTAAAAATTTACTAAATTTATTAAATATTTCTTGTAATTTTGTACTTGGTGCTTTGCCTTCATATAAATAAATTTCATAATTATAAGCAAATGCTTCGTGAAATTTTCTTTTTTTATCTATAGATAATTGATTCCAAGCTTGTGCATCTTTAACACCAAAAAACTTTAGCAACGTTTGAAAATCATCAAGTTGTTGTTGTGATGCTTGGTCAGACATCGCTATGTCTTCCATGACAGTTAACATATAATGCGCTGTCTCATGTAAAAACGTAGAAAAATCAGATTCTTTTGTTAATACCGTAGTTAATGTTTTTGGATCAAACCCACCTCTTATACCGTCAGGTTCTGATTGCTGTAAAAATTCTCCTACTTTTACTTGAATAGATCCTCTAGGCTTTCCAACGTTGAGTCGGAAATCTCTTCGTCCGTTAGGGAATTCATCATCGATGCTAAGTCTAGAAGGTTCGACCCTGATTGCAACTGCGGTATCACCATAGCCAGTATCTGTGATTGCTCTGGTGGTAACGTAGACATCAGGTTCTCCAGCACTTCTAAGTTCACCTGTGGCTTTGATTGACTCTGCTGCTCTTCTGTTGGTGTGGTGGAAGACAGTAACTGTTCCGTCTGCGTTGAGGGGAAGTCCTGTGGTTTCGTCAATTCTTCCTTGTTGTTGGAAAGTTCCTCCAACATCTGTGTTATCTCCTCGTCCTGTACCATCTCGTTGTGTTCTTGCTGCAAGCTCATCGGATTGTAACTGTAACTCACTATCAACCTCCTGTAATTTAGTTTGTATAAGGTCATTTGCTATACCTAGTTTAGCAGCAAAACCAACCGCAGCATTGGCATAATCTGGTGCTTCATTGTCGGCATAACCTGTTTCTACTGCTGTTTCTTTTAATTTTGCTGAGTCATATAATCTTTTTTCTGGATACCAAACAAGTGCTTGTAAATCTGCCATTGTAAGATTTGGTTCTGTTTGTTGCATTGTTTCCAGTACTTGTGTAAATACTTTTACAATATTTCTCCTTTCTGGTGCGCCACTTGGTGCTTCTTTTTGACCGTCATTATCTTTAGCTAATAAATTACCTCTTTTACGCAACAAATCACCAAGACTTAATGTCTTATCGCCTTTTCTAGGCTGACCCATAATGTCTAAAAATATTTGCTCATGTTTAGAATCTTCTGCAAATGTTGCAATTTGCGCCATAGCAACACGATTAGCAGGTAATGTAGATGCGTTTTTAATTGCTAGTGCTACGTTATCAATGTCACCTAATGTAAGTTTTCTACCTATTATTGCTTCAAACGCTTTTTTTTGTTCTTTTGTTAATGACCTAATAATTTGTTGTATATGATCACGTTTAATTCTTGCTTGTTTTGTTTTATCTGTAACTAATGTAGCTGTTACACGCCCCCAAGTACGCATTAACCATCTATCCATAGTTAATTGTTCATAGTTACCGTATAGATTTGCAAAAAATCCATTACCAATTTTTGGCCCTGCTATTGCAGCACCATAAACCATTTCTGACAAACCATAGCCACCGCCTACATTTCTACCTGTATATTCTTTTACTTCTCTTACCGTATGCATTGTTCTCATAAATTCTTCTAATTCTGCAAAAGGTTTTTCTGCCAATAATCTATTCATTGTTTTAAATGCTATTTCCATAGCTTCTCTAGCTTCACCGCCTGATTCAAACACTTCTGGCAATACATTATTTTCTTTATAAAAAGCATATGCTTGTTCTGCTAATTCAAAATTTTTATCAACTTTTATACCGTTAGATGTAACAGCTAACGCCCATTTAAAAATAAAATTAGATTTAACATCAGTAGCAATCTCAGGATGAATTATAGAGAGTACACCTAATGCTTTACTAACTTTTTCGTTATACCAACCAACAGCATTTGCATTTTCTTGCAAAGCAAAACGTGCATCATCTAACAATGTGTCTACAAGATATTTTTCTGTTTCAACAGTAAATTCTGAAACATTTACTTTAGCTTTTTTTGCTTCTGCTTTTATACGGTTTTGTATTTCTAATTTAAAATCCCGGTTAGTTGCAAAAGGTTTACTAGCAGCAAAATCAAAATTTTCTACAATTCTGGCTATTTGCAATACAGCCTGTGGTATTGGCTTACCTTTTTTTTGCTTACCTCTTTGTGCCAATATTTCTTGTACTTGTTGTTTATATATGTTTGCTATCTCTGTATTCCATGTACCGCTATTCATTGTTGACTTAACTGCTTTAGGATCAAATACAACTATTTCTCTAACATCTCTCATTTCACCGGGCATAATTGCACCGTCATGTCCTTTTGCCATTAAATTATCTCTAAATTGATCTGCTGTTACTTGTCCTGATCTAACTAATTCTTTATCATCTAATGTTGCTTCGTATGGATTTTCTAAACGTACATACAAAGGCATAATAATAGGATCTGTTGGGCCAGCAGGTAAACGACCATCTTTTATTCTTAATTTTTTTAATTTTGTATATTCTTGAGCTAAAAGAATATTATCAGTTACATAAACTCCAGTACCTAACCAACCACTATCTAATCTTTTTGGATGATCTAATTTAAATTCACTTATGCTGTCTGTAGTGCCGTGGTAAACAACTTGTGGTGTACCGTCAGCATTTTTTAAAACTGATTTACCAAAAAACTTTTTAAACTCAGGTGTGTCTAATTTTACTGAGCCATCTTGGTTAAATAACTGTTGTTCTGGCGATACGTTAAATTTATCGTCAGTAGTTATGTTGTAAAAATATTTACTAAAAAATTCACTTGGTTTTATTCCTAATTGGCTTGCTTGTGTAACTACAAAATCCCTAACAAAATAAGATAAAAATTTAGTTTGATTAGGCGTATAAACACCAGTAGCTTTTAACTGGTCATTTATATTTGTTTGTATAGCATTTGCATCTTTTTTTACTTCTTCTGTTAATTGTTTTTGTTCGCTTAATATTTGCATTGCTTCTGCTTTTAATGTTTCGCTTTCATTTGCAAATTGACCAGCTTCTGTTGCACTCATGCTGTCTTGAGTAACACGCATATGTGGTTGCAATGCATTGCCTAACTGTGTGCCAGCAATTTTTGCAGCGTATGTACCTGTTGGTATAGCAACATCACCTTGCCCACCAGATAAATTTATTTCTTTTAAATCATTTGCTATTTGTGGAGAGAACAATTCTAATTGTTCCATAGTTATGCCATTATTTCTTAACTGCTGATTAAATATTTCTGCGTCTACAAAAACGTTAGGTATGTCTTTATCACTAGCTACATCTTGTATATAAGATTCAAATAAATTAGAATTTCTTTTTCTTGTTTTATCTGTAGTAGAAAAAGTAGTTAGTGAATCGATAAATGCAGCATCTTTTGTTGCTTTTTTTGCTTTACTTACATTTGTTATAAAAGTAGGGCCTACACTTAATCCAGCAAGCGGAATCATACCAGTAGATACTACTTCAAATACAGCAGCAAGTCTTTGTGATATTTCTGTTCTACCTTCTGCTGTTAATAACTTACTTTCAAATTCACCTGTTTCAAAATAATTAGCAAAATCTTCACCTGCTATATTTACCAATTCTTGTATTTCTTCAGTACCTACTTCTGTTGCCCAGTTACGAAAAGCTTCAGTACCAACTTTGCGTAAGACTTGTACCATAGTAGGTTTTATTAAAGTCTTACTAACTTCTTGCATAGTTTCTCTTATTAATAATTTTCTTACTGGCCCTGTTAATGTACCTAAACCTACAAACTCTAAACCACCATTAACAAGACCAACTGCTATACCAACATTTCTTGCTGTTTCGTGCGAAACACCCATATCTATAAGAGCATTATATTGATGACCTGCTTCTATCATTGTTCCTTCTTTAGCAGAACCAGTAGCCATGCCCCATATAAATCCAGTAATAATTCCACCTTTAACAGTAATAGGTGCAAATGGGCCACCCATTAATCCTAATGTTCCACCTGTAGCTCCACCAGCTAAACCATATTTAACACCTTCTTGCAATGGTCCAGACATTTGACCAGCAAGAGTACCTGTGTTTTCCCATAAACCAGAACCATCGCCTTCTAGCTCTGCTAACCTTACATTTATTTCTTGTATACGTTGATCTATTATTTCGTTTGACTTTCCTAATTCTACATTTAAAGCCTTTTGAAAACCAAGTTTACCTTGTTCAGTTTGTAATCTACCTTTTTCCCATCCTTGTGATATATTTTCTGGAAAATTTTGTACGCCAGTAAATGCTCCTTCTATAAGACCTAAACGCTCTACATTGTCTTGTGCAATTGCAGCAAAATTAGGATCAGTTAAATGACGCATTAATATTGGATTTGTTTGCGCTAGATCCAACTGGTAAATATTTTGTCGTTTATTTCTTTCTTTTAAAATTTCTAATGTTTGATCACTATTTAATGCAACACCGGGTGGCAAATTAAATCGTTCTGCTAATTTTTGAGCTTCACCAGTATTATCTGGGTCTAACGTAGAAACCGTATGTAAAATTGATTTTAATTTTTTTTCACGTTCTTTATTTTCTTGTTCAAATAAATCATCAAATGGATTTTTTTCACTATAGTTTTGACTTGGTGCTAAAGAATTTAAATCATCAAATGGGTTTGTAGTCATTATTCTTCCTCCCTATATGCAAATGCTTCATTTACATTTTTAGGTTGACCTTTGCGTACAAAATAATCTGCAATATTTTTTTGCGTAACAGGTTTATTTGCTTTGCGTAAAGATTCTGTAATTAGAGACAATACTTGTGGATCAATTTTGCTAGTAAATACTCTTACGTTTTCATCGTTATAAGGTATGTCAACATAAACATCTTGTAATCTATCTTGATCAACAAAGAAAATATTTGTATCTTTTGTATCGCCACCACCAATAAATCCTAAAAATGGATCATTATCAACATTTACAACGTCTAATAAAATATCATTTAATGCTGCTTGTTTTTCACCCATAGTTAATTTTTCGTTGCCTTTTGCTATTTGTCGTGCGTTAATTTCTTTTAACCATGCATCATGTATTGCTACATATTTTCTTTTTTTGTTTTTATTTTTTGAAGTATATAAATCACCCATGTCATACCTGTCTAACGTAGCTTTTAACATAGTCACATTACCTGTTGCTTCAACTACAGAGTCTTCACTTCTCAACGATGCAGCATATCGTTTTAATGATAAATATTGTCCATTATCTAATTTGTCACTATATGCATTTAAATTAGTTGCAATTTCTGCTGGGTTGTTAACTAATTCAACTACTGTATCTATATCTGACTCTTCTGGCTGCCCATTTTTTAATATTTCCTGATCTTGTTTTGTAAAATTATCAATGTCAATACCGTTAGCTTTTAAATTTTTCCATCCCCCCGGTTCAGCAAATGCTATTTCTTTTGCATTGTTTAATACTTGATTGTATGCATTTTCACGTTCGTTTTTAATTTTATTGTATTTTATTTCTAAATCTTGCAATGCATATTTTAATTGTTTTGGATTTGTAATTGTACTTTTTAATTCTTCTTTTAATACATTTAATGGACGTAAATTTGTAATTTGATCTATATTTTCTGTAACGCTAGAATCATAATTGATACCTTTTTTAATTACCTCTAAATCATTAGAAATGGTTATTGCAAATTCACCTTCGCCAAATCTTCCATAAATCTTATTAACCTCTTCAGTAATTAATTTGTTGTAATTATCTATAATCTGTTCATTAATTTTTTTTGCATAAATAGGATCTTCTTTATATTTTTTTGTATCTATATCTATTTGTGATTTTGCTTTTGTATAAAATGCATCTGCTTTTTTTACGCCAAGTTTTTGTATTGCGAACAAATGAGTTGTTTGATGTTCTGGTATTAATCTTGTAGTAGTTTCTGGGTTATAAAATTTTGAAGTATTTTTAATTTGTTCTAACAACTCTATGTTTTCATTTCGTTCATTGTTTGTTGTATCAAGTAATTCATCATTAGTATTAAAACCATCTTTTACAGAACCACCTATGTCATTAGAACTATTATTACTACTATTTAGTGAAAATACTTTTTCTGCTTGATCTAAATAATTACCACTATTTTGATTACCATTATTAAAAAGAATAGTGTCTACTATTTTTTCACTGTTGTAATCGTCATATTTTTCTTTAACTGATATTGATATATTTGCAAAATCTTCTTCTTTCATTATTGGTTTAAATTTTTCAAGAACTGCTGAAATCTGATCATATTTTCCGTCTGCATCTAATTGTTTTATAAGATCTTTTAAAATTTCCATATTGTATTCATTTACTGATTCGATAAATTGACTACTTACTGGTATCTTTTTTCCAGTAGGATCTACCGCATTAGGATCAATATTCCAACCTTTTAATACTGCTTGCTCTTTTAGCAACTCTAAACCTGCTGTATAGTTCAAAACAAAATCACCAGTAGGATCTTGCCAAGTCTCATAATTTTGCATTGCTGCTGTCTTTTTATTAGTAATAGATGCAGTTACTTCGGCTTCGTGCGCTAATCGTTGTTGTTTTATTGAATGGTTTGTCATTTTATTTTGCGCTGACCTTACAGACACCAATGCCATGTTTTCAAACATATATTTTATTTCGCCATTACTTGCTCTGTCTGAATAAGAAGCAAGCAAGTCAGTTATACTGTTATTAGTTTGATCATATGCAGTTTCGTTATTTTCTTTGTCTACAACTTTTACTGCATCAAAACCTTGAGTATTTAAATAATTATTAGTATTTGTTTCTAGTTCACTATAAAATTCGTTATATAATTTTTTTGATTCTGCATCGTTATATTCATCTTGTAATTTAAAAGCAATAGCAGATACTGCGTTTTGTGCTTTACTAAAATTAACTAAATCGTCAGTAACAGTATCTTGTACAGGCTGTATTGTAGTAGCAGAAAATTGTGGTGCAGAACCAATTTCTAATCCTTCTTGTGGTGTTAAAGGTACTTTTGCCATAATTATTTAAAGAAACTGTCAGGTAAATTACCAACAATGTTAGTTGCACCTGTCAGCAAAGTACTAGTCATATTTAAAAATGGACTAACAGTTGATGCAGTAGCAAACAAGTTATTAGCAGACGTACCGTACATATCACTTCTAATACCCATGTTTACTGCTTGCCCTCGTTTAGTATTCATTGCTCTTACTTTATTTGTGTTCATAGTTAACCTATCTATTTCTTTTATTAACTCAGCACTAGCAAAAACATTTGCAGTACTGCCAACACCCATTTGTATACCTCTTGCAGCAAATGATGCTTTAGAGCTAGATATTGCCTGACCTGCTTTTAATGTTCGTATTGCTATTTGTTTGTTATATGCTCTGCCTATATGTTGTGCTTGACTTTCTAACATCCGTTTATTGAGCTTCGCCATGTCACGCTGATGCTCAAAATTTAAAGCTTGACTTTTTAATTTATATCTTTCTGTATTAGCAGCAGCCCTATTGGCAATCATGCCAGTAAGTGTGCTGCCTATACCAGTTATAAGACCAAATTTATCTCCAAAACCTAAAGATGCCCAACCTGTTGCCATTAGCTCAACAAACTATTCATTTTAATGATATATGTATATTACTTCTTTACGGTTACACTATCCACCTACTGAAACTTCTAATGTCATACCTACAACTGTTAATGGTAAAGGATCAGTTTGTCGTACAAATAATTGACCATTATCTTGCCAAGTAGGAGTTAACATAATTTTTATATCTTGTGTTTTTAAACTTGGTGGCGTGCCATATGGCTCTGTTGTACGTTGTTTTGCTTCTATTAATTTGTCAGAAGATGGGCCAGCAAAAATACCAGAAGATTCTAATACCCTTATCCAAACATGATTTAAATTTTTAACACGACCTTGACCAAAAGCTTCTACTTGTAATGCCATAGGTAAGCTTTGCAAATCGCTGTTATATTCTAAACCTACATGAACTACACTAGCTGCACGTTCTAACGTTATAGCACCACTGCTAACTACTCTTTGTGGGTGTACTGAACCATCTGCCAATATACTTACAGTTTTTCCTTCTATATGATCCAAACCTGATATAGAATTTCTTGCAACTTCGTAACTAGTTAATCCTGTATTACGCAAAGATGCAGGTAAATCTTTATCTAATTTTGCGGTTGCTACTGTTTGACTTGATGTAGCAAGTATAGTTAAACGATACAAATTAGTACCATCTACTATAACTATTGCATCATCTTTATCAGCAACACTAGGCGGTGCTTGAAATAAATTATAGTTAGTGGTTACTGTAACAGTTTCACCTCTTGTGTAATTTGTACCACCAGATATAGTTACTGTTTGGTTTGTATCTGTATTTGTGCCATTGTATGTTGCGCCACAATCAACAAAAAAACTATCACGTTGCGTAGCATATATTCTTGTTCCCATACGTTCTACATACCTTTTTACTGCGCCATTAATAGTTCTTTTTATAACGCAATAAACAACGTCATCAGCACCTTCTGCAACTACTGCAACGCTTTCAAACAAACCATCAGTATCATGTTGATGCCATGCACCTATTGCTTGTTCTGGTACATATGTAAGACCTAACAATTTACCTTGATCATTAATAAACCAAACTACAGGCAATGGTGCTTTTGCCATGCCCATATCTTTAATTTCAAAATGGTCAAATAAATGCGCTGCCCTTAATGACAAATCTCCTGTAATAAAACCATTTGCTTGCCAGTTATAACCTAGTTCTCTAACGTGACCGCCACGAGATGCTGCATATACCATGCTGTTATTAACAATTACTGGTTGAGCATTATTTGAACCTACATATGATTGTGGTTTTACTGATATAGATGTTGGTGTTATAGCGTCACTGTTAACAGAAGTTACACGCCATTCTGCTGATCCTGTTAATAATAGCAACTGAGTTAACGGAACAATATGTCTTATAGTATTTGCTTCACGAGCAGCAACTCTAAACTCAATACGGTCATCATCTCGTATAGGTAAACCAAAAGACATATTACTTTCAGTACCTGATTTAGTCATCCATATACTTTGTGGGAAATTATTTGGCCCTGCAAACACTCTGCGTTGCTCAAAATAAGATACAGCGCCCGGATAATTACCAGTTCCTACAAAATCGTTTTCGTATATTGGTGGCGTTACAGTAAAATCAGGTGCAATATTATTATCAATAATACTTGTACTAGTGGTTTCTCCAATAAAACCAAATATACCACCTTGATCTTTATATACTCTATATCTACTAGCACCAGTAACTGCGTTCCAAGTAATTGTATTTTTTGCTCCACTTACAAAAATATTATTGTTAACGGAAGCAGCACTTGATTGTGCGCTTTCATCTACTAAGTTTGTTGCAATAGCAGTAACAACATAATTATGAGTAAAAAAAGTATCTGTATTAGTACTAGAAGATGAAGGTATATAAGCAGCCACACTTACATTAGAAGGTGCTGCAATTGGACTTCCAAAATTAATTACCAAAACCTCCCATTTAGTTGCACCTAATCTTCTTAGTTCTCTTGGGGCGTGATTAGGATGTACTAATGTCACAACATCAGCAGATTGTACATAATGTAAATCAAATAATTCTGCTTCTAAATATGGTGATGGTATTTCGTATATGTTTGGATTTGTAGGCATCGCATACCAATTAGTAGCATTTGGTGGTTGGCTATTAGAATGCGCTGTTTTAGCGTAATAATTTACGTTGTTATATTTTGCTATATCGCCTACAGCATAATTTGTACTACCGTTCCATGCTGCACCATCGCTATAAAATAAAGTTTGTCCTTGTGTATGAAATCTAAAATAGGTATTACCCATTTCAATTACCATCGTTTGTACAGTATTAAAAGTGAAAGACAATAATCTTGTAGCTTTTGTGCTGTCTTTTACTTCTCTAACAAATGCAAATCCCGGTCTGTTTTCTGCTGGCCCTTGTGGTTTAGAAATAAAATTACGCATTGTCGCTGCGCCTTGTTGATACTTTGCATCATCTATACGCCCAAACATTTCTGGTGATAATTCACCTGCTGAAAAAGCTTTTGAAAATGTGCGTGTAGTTGGCATTGCCTACCTCCCAGATGTCCAAGGTACAATATGTTCTATCGTAATATCTCTTTGTAAATTGTCTGATTGTTTTGCACTTGCTAAATATCCTTGCATCATTTCTATACAACGTTTTGCTTCTGCCATACCTTGATCACCTTTAATTATTGGCCCTGCAAGCATTGATGCTAAATGCCAAGATAATGTATTAACAAATAAAGGTGGAAACAAAGATGGATCAGTAATAAAAGCTTGATACCTTAACATTGCGTTTTCTTGATTTGTATAAATATATGATCCTTCTATTGCAAATTGTTGTGGTGTATATTGTCCAGCTACTATTGTCGGAGCATAGTTAGATGTTATACCACCGGGTGTATCGCCAGCAGACATTCTTGTAGCGTAATCGTTTTGTGCTGTAGGAGATATTATTGCAACAGCCGACATCATGTCAGCAGGTGCTGCGTATGCATAATCCCATTGGTCTAACGTATTAGTTGTTAATGCCAAACTACCTCGTTTAGATGCAAAACTCCATGTATGCATTGCTAACAAACTGTTTCTTGCAATTGGATAAAACCGTGCAGCTTTTTCTGCTTGTGCTGACCCTTCTGGTGGGGATAGCGTAGCTATTGTTGCATCATCACCCAAGTTTGCTAGGGCAAGGTTGCAAATATCTACTTCAGTTGCCATGTCATCTCCTAAAAAAAGAGGAGGTTAGCAGTAATCTACTAGCCCCCAGTATGCAAATAAGAAACTAATACCTATTTACTAGCTGCTTCAAGTTGACTAATAAGAGTTTCTTTTGTCTGTCTTCTATCAAGTTCAATACCAATAGAACGACCATAAATTTCAAGTTCTGCTTTAGTCATTGATAAATAATCAATTGATTGAGTAGTTGGCTGAACATCTTCTGACGGTACGGTTGTGTTTGACGCCACAGGTAGATCAGGTTCAGTTCCACCAACTAATTCAATATTACTATTGAACTCTCCATTGTATTCAAACTCTTCGTCAGCTTCTCGCATGGATTGACCAACGAAACACTTGACTTTAGCTCTGTAAATAGGCATAGATTCTCCTTATTAAGCTACGGTAAAGCCAGAAGCATAAAACTTTCTACCGTCACCGATTGTTTCTACTATATCAGCAGTAACTTTACCAGCGTTAAAAGTACCAGCAATTGTGTATCTAGCACCAATATATCTCTGGCCTTTGCCAGCAATATCTGGGTTAAAACGTACTACTACGTTTTTGCCTAATGTTAGTGCTGCTGTAAGGATTGCATCGCTGCTACCAATAACAGTAGGACTAGACAAGTTAGCGTTTGCGCTAGTAATAACTTCAAACTTTACGCTTGTACCATTTGCTAATGCAGTAGTAACGGCAAAGTTCATATACAATGCAGTACCTTCACCTATGTCTCTAGCAGTTCCTAGATCTACAGTGTTAGTAGATACAGCAGTTGTTGTAAGTGCTTGATCTTCACTTACTCTGAGCAATGAATCAGTAATCATTTTTAATCTCCTTTGTTAATAAATTAATTAAACAACACGAGCTTCGCTGTTAATCAACGCATCCACTCTTCTTAGAGGTACGCCTAAGAATGATAAGTAGCTTTGTGCTGATCCAAACTGTGATAAACCTTCTTGTATTGACAAGACGTTTTGTGATTTATCAAGTGCTGCAATAGACATTCCAGAATGAACTGTTCTGTTCATATAGAAAGCTGCTCTACCCATTGCCATGTTTGGTATTCTGTACAATGCTCTAGCCATTAGCTTGACTAGGTTTGTTGATGCAGCAGCAGTTTGAGTGTTAGAGCTTGCAAGGAGGTCAGAAATGTCAATGTTGCAAATACGAACAACGTATCTCCAATCTTTAACAACAAGACCGTTTTTCCACTGATAACGTGTAGCAAAAGCTTGTAGTCTTGTGCCATCACTGTTGTATACAGTTTGCTCACCTAGATCTTCGTGTGTCAAACCTGCTTTAGATCCTTTAGGAAAAGGACAATATACAGTTTGGTCACCCCAAACAACTAGATATACAGAAGCATTATCAGAACCTGATCCACCTGCATCAAGAATGTTTACAGCGTTATCAGCAGATAAATCACCATATCTTGGTGCTAAACCTAAAAACTTCTTAGGATCTGTTCCGGGATTACCATAGAACATAGTCTCTGCTTGAGTCTGGTTCATTGCTTCCAAGAACGCAGTATCTTCAGATAAACGGAACTGTGCAGTGTTACCATTTAACATTGCTAAGTCTTTGTCTACTTCAGAACGTGCTTCAAGAATTGCACAAGCTTCATCAACTTGAGCAGTTGTTGATTTACTGCCGGGAATACCTTGGTTTAATGCACGGAAATAAACTGATGGTAAACCAGTTCTAATAATTACACGTTCACCAGTTGGTAAATTACCTTCCTTAAAAACGCAATCATCTAGTATT
>CEQN01084334.1_pt1 | contig 13870 bp, 23 predicted proteins | sample 427011 | NCBI WGS metagenome assembly CEQN01 (sample SAMEA2621277, study PRJEB7988) | marine metagenome | biome: marine biome (ENVO:00000447); feature: deep chlorophyll maximum layer (ENVO:xxxxxxxx); material: "saline water (ENVO:00002010), including plankton (ENVO:xxxxxxxx)" | depth 120 m
GAACACGCTGAACGAAATGCAATTTATAATGCTGCTCGTATTGGCGTTTCCACTAAGGGATGTACTATGTACTTAACTTGTGGAGTACCTTGTGCTGATTGTGCAAGAGGTATTATAAACGCTGGGATTAGTAGAATATTTGTAACTAGATATGCAAAAGGAGCAAAATCTCAGAAATGGTTAGATTCAGCTGAACGAAGTTTAGAAATGTTCGAAGAGGCTGGAGTTAATGTTCAATGGTACGATGAAGTTAGTATAATATAAACATGCAAACAATAGAAGAATACTTGAAAGATAACGATACACAAAAAATAGTTAATGAAATAATCGAGTTAAAACTTAAACATCCCCTATCGGAAGAGGATAAGTTAAGATTACAAAAGTTACAACAAAAACTAAGTGAGTAATGACAGAAGAAAAACAAATAGAAGAAATTCTATATGAATCACATTCGGTAGGAATGCGACAAGAAGTAATGAATAGAGCCCACGATATAATGGGTTCTAAAGATTTCCAATCAGATTACACAAATCGAAGGGTTGATGCTTATCAACAAGCATATGATGAATTAGTTGAGAGTAAATTATAATATCCAATATTTATATACATGGCAGTATATTCACCAATTGGTAGACCAGGACAATATTCATTCGAACAAGTAACACAACCTGATGGTACGAGGTGGGTATGGAACGCTATGGTTTATCGTTGGGAAATGAGTGGTGGAACTCAATACAACATAAGAGCCACACAAACCCCACAACAAGTTGCAAATGATTTAAGAGGTCAAAACGCATCAACTGAAGAAATAATGAAAGCAGTTGCTGAACAAACAAACAGATTAACTGCACCAGCTCAGAATTATCAATTTAATAGAGGTGTTACAACAGCGTTGGGTAATGAAATATTAGATGGACAATCACAAATAACCGCTGAAACACAAATATTACAACAATATGCACAAGGAGGATTATCGACTGAAGCTAGAGAGGCAATAGAAGATAGTGGTGAACTTAGTAGAATGGCAGAATATAATCAAGAATTTGCTGATACTAAGGTTGATGTAGTAATACCACCAACTGCTGCACCCACACCCCCACTACTAAGAGTACAACAACCCACACCTCCACCACCTCCACCAAGTGTTCCTGTTCCGACACCGAAACCAGCACCAGCACCATCAACACCAGCACCACCATCGGTTTATATACCAGATACCGACCCAGCTGATGATGATGTAAATTTAGGTATGTTTGAATCAGGTAGATTTAAAAAGATTGATACCGACCTTCCTGCAGTTACAATTGTTAACACATATCCTGTCTCAGAGGATAGAAACAAATCAGTAAGTGATTTTCTTACAGAAGTAAGAAGAGCTTATAAAAAAACTACTAATGGAGTAGAACATAAGGCTGGTAGATTTAGTAATACAATAAATCAAAATAGTGGATTATATAATGGGAGAAGAAGAATATCTCCTGATATGCCTTTACCAAAACCATTTGGAGAGATAGAACCAATTGAGGGTGATGTTATTTATAGAAATCTTGGAGACGAATTAACACAATTTAGATTTCAGATACTATTTACAGATAGTGGAAATAAGTATATAAGTAAAGGATTAAAAGATGATTTAGATTATGCTAAAAAAAATGGTAATCCATATTTTACGTCTCACTTGATACCACGAATAGAATTAAATAAATTTAAAATGCAAAGCTATATAGAATCTTTTAAAGCTGAAGAAGAAAAATGGGGAGTAGAGTTATATAATTCATTGAGTACTGGTACACAACTTGTTGGAGAACGAGAGGTTGTAAGATATATAGATTCAATACTATATGATTCCCCAACCGACTTGGATAATCAATTTATAAAACCATACAAACGAGGTACTATAATATCCTCTCATTGGTTCTCTCAAAATCCAGAAGGTATTGGAAGTACATCTGATATACCCACACCTGATATAATAGCAGGCAATCAGGCAGATACTGATACAGCTAGTGATTCAGCAACATCATACGGTAGTTAAATAAAAATATTAAATAAAAGGTTATGAAATTAAATTACTATTATATAGGAATAGCCATCCTACTTTATATAATTGGCCAAACCGCAGTGTGGTTTCAACACAACTGGCAATTCAAAGACCCAACTAAATCACCATCATGGTGGGGTTGGTATCTAATGGCAATTCCTTTAACATGGGTATTCTTACAGGCAACTAAGGTTGGAGTGCAAGGATTCGATGGTAATTTATGGCCAAATAGATTTATTGGATTTGTGGTAGGAATGGTATCCTACATCATCCTAACGAGTTATTATTTTAATGAACACCTAACACCAAAAATATTAATACAATTAATATTATGTTTTTTAATACTAGCTGTTCAAATTTTGTGGAAAACATAATATTTATAGATATGAGGAACATCTACCAAAAAGTATCTTGGAGAAAATATCTAATCCCAAACCAAAGGGAATGGATTACTGAATACATGGAACATCATGGAGAGGATTTCTATACCAGAGCGGTAGATATGATTAATGAGGCATGGAAATATAATAGAAGTTCTTTTATATTGGCAAAACTTATAAGAACAAATATATGTGTTTACATAGACCAAAGTGAATATGAACTAGCTATGAAATATTGTATGAATTGGTTTGAACGAAATGAACATTATGAATACTGTGCTATAGTAAGAGATTACTTACTAGAAAGAAAAGGAAGATTTAAAAAGAGAAGTTTTAAAGAAGAATTAGCGAGTTTAATATCATAAAAAAATATTTACAAGATACTTATATAAAGAACTCATACAAAGAAAAGCATAGATGAAAGGTACTTTATTTTCAAGTGATTTTATTATTGATGAATCTAATAAGTTAAGATTATTAGAGTTCAATACAGATACTGCAATGATAAACGATATATTAAATACGCGTTTAGATTTTACAGCATTCATATCTTTATTACAAAGTAATAATATTACAAAATTAACAGTTGTATATAAAGTATTTCATAGAAACTTTATTGAAAAACTAACTTCAGTAATCGGTAGCGATGCAACATTTATAACTGAGATAGTTAAAATAGAAGAAGATAGAAACACAATATACCCAACAAATGTAACAGATGAAGCAGATAGGTTTATCCTAAGATTGGCATATGATGAAAACGCTATATTTGATAGTACATATTGTAAACAAAGAATAGAAGTTCTAAAGATATTTAAAGATAACGATAACGAATCATCTGTACCAGAGTTTAGATATAGTGGTAGTGCATGGGAAGGAAACACATTTTCTTCATCTATAAACGCAAGTGATACTTATCCAGATATAGTAGAAAAAGATTCATCTGAAAGACACTCACCAATAACATTCCACAAGTTTGTAGGAACTGCAGAATCATCATCGACAGATATTAACGATGATTACTTCTGGAACTATTTAGATAGAAGTGATAGATATATAGAAAAATATCATACTAACCCAACTCAAATTTCAAATGGAAAGATACAAGCAATTAGACAATTTGGTATCCTTTATGGAAGCGAAATAGAATATGTAAGTTTAGGTAGTTATAAGATTGACGCAATGTACGATATACCAAACATATCTTCATTGAGCTCAAATACTGCTGTGATTGATATACCAATAAAACACTATTTTGAATACACTACTAATTTTGTAAAATATAATCCATTAGTACAAGATGCAATATTAACATCAGAAAAACTTCAAAAGGCAGATGATAGTTTTGTTGGAGTGGGAGATTTATCAACGGGTGATACTATTAAATCGTTTTTCTTAAGTGGTTCACCAGATACAGATGATTACGATGTATTTTCTTCGTGGTCATACGATGGTAAAGATTTGCCAGATAATTCAATAGTAACATCATCAGTTGTTGAAACATTACATTCATCATCACTTTGGTATGGTACTGGTATCGAATTAACACTAGGAACTGGTGAAGAAATATATGTATCATCAAATAAAAACTTATTAACATACAACTCACAATCAGATGAGATACAATTTAAATCAGCTTTTTGGATAACAGCTTCTGATGATTATCTTATAGATAAGGATGGAGATTTATTATCGATATCACAATCTAACATATTTGTAACAGGTGATATAGATACACACAAATTTTATAGAATAGATGTGGAAGATACAGATACATTTTTCGTATCATCATCATCACCATTTATTGTACACAACGCACCATGTTTTATTGCTGGTAGTAAGGTTCATGTAGAATCCAAAGGTATTACAAATATAGAAGATGTAAAAGTTGGTGATAAAGTAATATCATATAATCACGATAATGATACTGCAGAATACAAAGAAGTCAAAAAGATTAGAATTAAATCAAATGAAAATGTTATAAAATATGTATTTGAAAATGGAACTGAACTAACAGGTACTCCAGACCATCCTCTATTTGTATGTGGAAAAGGATATTCATCTTATTATCCTAGCCAAACAAAAGAAGATAGTGGTATTGATGTAGAACAAATTTTAATAGGAGATGAAGTTTTACATATTGATGGATATGGAGTTGCTATTACAGATATAATAGAACAAGAAGATTCAACAACAGTTTATAACTTAGATGAAGTTGATGGTAACAATAACTTCTTTGTAGAAGATTTCTTGGCACATAACAGAATGCCACCAGGTGGTGTACCCGGCGGTGACCCAACTTGTTTTGCAGCAGGTACACATATATCCTTATCAAATGGTGATATTAAAAACATAGAAGATATTGTAGTAGGTGATGAAGTATTAGGATGGGATGGAACAAAGATAGATTCAGCTGAAGTAATTGCAACTGATGATTCACACTTTGTTGGTTCTCATGCAGGTGCGTGTAAACTACTAGGTGATGAACCATCACTATATACAATAGATGATACTGGTATTGAGTTTACACCAGAACACCCATTCTTAACAAAAGATGGATGGAAATCGTTAGTACCAGATGAAAACCAAGAACCTTATGCATCAAACAAACAACCAAAGATACTTCAAGTAGGAGATAGTATATGTGTAAACACCGAATGGAAAGAGATAGAGGACATTAGAATAGTTCGTTCTGATGCAAAAGAAAAAGTTTATAATATAACAGTAGATAGATTACATTCATATATTGCTAATGGAATCATCGTACACAACAAATAAGAATCATGAGTAAACCAACCATATACAAAAAAACTAATAGAACAACAGGTAGAACTACACACGCTCTAAGTAGTGATGAACAAACTCAGGTTACTAATTTAATTTCTACTTTTATTACCTATTTCAAAGCAAAACACCTATAATATTATATTTATAGTAGAACAAGTATAATTGTTATTACTATGCGAAAAAATGATTTTTATGAAATGCAAATTCATAAAAGTGAGTTTACTCCATTAAGTTTCGATGACTCATTTAGAATAGAAGTAGTTGATACATTAACTACCGAGTCAGAAAATCACTTTAAAAACATCATATTATCTATTGATGAAAGATTATCTGATTGGGGTGATAGACCTACTATTGAAGATATCAAACAAAGATTAAATGGGGTATCTAAATCAACCTTATTTTTCCACAACAACTTTAATGAAGCAATAGGATGGGGATGGTTTTCTAATGTATTTACATACGATTGGATAAACGAAGTACATCCACTACCAACTGAAAACTCAATATATTGGGGAGGAACTTATATACGCAAAGATTTAAACATTCCAAGAAACACAGGTATACAACTATACAACTATGGATTCAGAATGTTTTTAAACGAACATGATTATATGTACGGTTACATGGATAGCTGGAATAAAGCTCCTATAAAGATTTGCCACAAAATAGGTGGTAGACAATTTAATTTTATAAAAAATTATAAACGATAAGGAAATCAAAATGGCTCTAAATACAAACAAAGTACCGCCGAAAGGAAAAATAAAGTTTTCAATAAACCTATCAGATGAACAAAAGATGGCAAAGACAAACATTCTTTATCATCCATATAACTTTGTAATTGGTAAAGCTGGTAGTGGTAAAACTCTACTAGCAGTTCAAATAGGTTTAGATATGTTTTTTCAAAGAAAGATTAATCAAATTATTATAACAAGACCAACAGTATCTAATGAAGATAATGGTTACCTACCAGGTTCACTTGATGAAAAGATGGAGCCATGGTTAGTACCGATTCGTTCTAACATGAGAAAGGTTTACAATAAACCAGCGATTCTACAAAAGATGGAATCAGATGAGAATATTGAATTGGTATCACTATCTCACTTTAGAGGTAGAACATTTGATGAAGCGTGTGTAATTGTAGATGAGTTTCAGAACCTAACCAAACAACAACTTAGTATGGTGTTGGGTAGATTGGGTAAAGGTTCTACAATGATACTAACCGGAGACCCTCAACAAATTGATTTAAAGTTTCCAAACGATTCAGCAATACATGAAGTTCCTAAAGTTAAAGATTCAAAATATGTATATTCAGTTAATCTATTGGATAACCATAGACACGAATCACTAGATGAGATACTAAGGTTGTTACAAGAATACGCATGAAAGTATTAATATTAGGTATTGGTAGAAGTGGCACATCATCATTAATGAATGGTATTGCAGAACAATTCGATGTAAGGGTATCAGAACCCTTTCACTTTAGACAAATTGTTAAACACTACAAAGAGCAAGAATGGCCTCTGAAGGCATTAGAAGATAAAGGTAATGTAGTTATTAAATCTTTAATAAACCAAACACCACTCCACATGGATGTAAACACCGATGAAGAAATGGAAGGGTTTTATGTTGATTGGTCTAAAGAGTTTGATAAAGTAATTCTATTAAGTAGAAAAAATATTAAAGAACATTGGGAGAGTTGGTTAAATCTTATGTACAGATTCTATCAAGTACACAAAGAACCATGGCCAGGAGATAGAACCCAAGAACCTAATTGGGTTCGAAATGTACATGAAAAATGGTATTGGGATGCGATACCACAAGATTTTATAGATTTACAAACACCTATAAAATATAAATTTGAACAACATCACGAATCTATTAAAGTAATATCTGAACGATTAAATGTTCCAATAACATATTATGAGGATTTATATGGCGAGGATAGAATGGAATCCTTTGAAACAATAAACAAATGGGAATTGGATTTAGACCCATTTGAACTAAACGAATACCTACACCCACGCAACAGATATAGACAATTTGGGGATAGAAATCCTATATAAATAATTGCAAAATAAGTGTTAAAAAGTTTGGAGCTTTGAGCTTTTTTTCGTATATTAGCTATGTAAGATTGAGAGATATGAAAAAACTAAAAAACTTAAAAAACTATAAACACTACGAGAAGTTAGTAAACAAATCAAAAGGAACTGGCCCGATGCCACAATTGAAATGGATATCTTCTCTTTTAAAAGAATTAAACATCGAACATAGATACCACGATTGGAGTGAAGTTAAGTGGAGACCAAATGGGTTAAGATATAACACTTCAGGAGGTAGTAAAACTTATACTGGTGGAAGATTATGGATAAACGATATAAACCTTGATATATGTTCTACTGATACTTACTACTCTTGGAACACTGGTTATTATGTTGGTGATATATTAGATTATATAAACAAAAAATTAAACATAAAATAATGATTAAAAGTAAAGAAACAAAAAGTAAAGGAATCGAAATCGATTTGACAGGACCCGATGGTAATGCTTATGTAATCTTAGGTTTGGCCAAAAGATTATGTAGAGAATTTGATATCCCATTTAAACCACTAATGGAAAAAATGACAAGTGGTGATTATGAGAATCTAATCAAAGTATTCGATAATAAGTTCGGTTCATTTGTAACAATGTATAGATAAAAATTAAAACTTAAAATATGATTAAAAAAATTAAATCCAAACTATTAACCTATCTATTCAAAGATTGGGTAGAAAATGAATTCGATGTAGAAACCCTAGAGCTTACCAAAGCTATGATTACTCAGAAAGAAGTAAAACTAAAGTATATAATAGATAAGGTTAACCACAAACCAGTACTAGGATTCCACGCACATTTGCAAAAAAACCAGTAAAAAATTTGGTAGTCTAATTTATTTTTTGTATATTAGCTATGTAAGATTGAGATAAAAAGAAAAAAATATGTTAAAAGAAATGAATTTAGGATTAGTAAGAATGAATGAGGATAATACTCAACTACTTGGAGCTCAGTATATGTTATCTAAGTGGGAAAGAAAATTAGGAGATACACTTACTATCGATGGAGTAAAATGGAGAGTTGGAATGATTGGTGATACTAAGAGTGATGTGATTAGAGAACTAAATCTAATAATCCAAAAACAAAACAAAATAGTAAGAAAACAAAAATACTATCAAACTAAAAAAGAAAACCAAGTAATGAATAATTTGTTACAAGAAGTGTGGTTAGATTTACAAAAAGATTTACAAATAGATGCCTAAAAAAATATTATATATAGATATGGATGGTGTGTTAGTTGATTTAGAAACACACTATAAACAATTCTTTGTGGATAACCCACACTTAATAGATAAATTCAAAAACTGTCCTGACCATATACCAGGTATATTCAGAGACCCACCACCTTACGAGGATTGTATCCAGGCGGTACACAAACTATATGATTCAGATAAATACGATATGTTTATCGCAACAGCCGCACCTTGGGGTAATCCAGATTCCTTAACTGATAAAAGATATTGGATAGAAAAACACTTTGGGTTGATGTTTCATAAAAAGATTTTTACAACACACAGAAAAGATTTGTTAATAGGTGATTACCTAATTGATGATAGAACGAAAAATGGAGCTGGTGATTTCAAAGGAGAACACATACAGTTCGGTTGGGATTATGAAAACAAAAAATGGAATGAGTTTCATAATTGGGATAAAGTATTAACTAAATTATTATAAAATGAATAAACAATTCGATAGTATAGATTTTCTATTACGATTCGCACTTGTGTTCTACTCATTAATGTTTATTGGATTAGTGGGTTGTTCACCAGATGATGAACTATATATAGAACCACAAACGCCAATCATGGAATTGGACGGTAGATTACCAATGGATGGAAATGGATTTTATCATTTAGATTTAAATGATAGTTCGTGGCAAACAATTCATAGGGTAACAGGTAGAGTTCTATATGTTACAGAACCAACTAAAGTAGGTTGGGATAGTAACTTGTATTGGACACATGAAAATCAATTGGTATCTACAACTAATTGTTGTTCTTATGTAGGTGATGAAGGTGAAATAAATACAATTGTAGCACCAACACAAGACCACATAGGAGATACCCTAAGATTAACAGCAACCATAAACGAGTGGTATGTAACTAAATCAATAAACATAGTATTAGAATGATACCTATAAAACTACGAGGTACTCCGATAACTGAGGAAACATTTAAGAAACAAGGATGGACAAAAGAAACCGAAGAAGGTTTATCAGGTGAATCATATTCCTTTTGGATATGTGCTTTACCCAAAAATAGTAAAGACCCATATACTCCTTGTTTTATATCTAGTCCAACAAATCAAAAATTCAAAGCTCTAAATGAAGGAGAGTTTATAGTTGAACTAAATGAATTAGGTGGATTAGGGTTATGTCAAACAGAAGAAGAAATAGAAGTACTATATGAAATGTTAACTAAACAATCAATTTACAAATAATGAAAAACTATACAGCAGAAGAACTAAGTAAGAACTATGATAAATTCATAGAAGCTTTAAAGAAAGTATTTAAGGGTGAAAGATTAAAAAAACTCTTACATATGTACTCAGAAGATGAGTTAGGACAAGAACTTGCAATAGCACCAGCAAGTGGTAGATTACAATTTCATTCTGCATATGCTGGTGGTTATATAGACCATGTATTAAATGTAGCAAGAAATTCATTTAAGTTAAAAAAGGTATATGAAGAAGGTGGAGTAAAAGTAGATTTTACTGATGAAGAATTATTATTTGCTGCGTTTCACCATGATTTAGGTAAACTAGGAAATAGTGAAGGACCACTTTATGTTTCAGAAACATCAGATTGGCACAGAAAGAATTTAGGAAGGGTTTATAAACATAATGATGAAATAAACTATATGGATGTTACCCATCGTGCATTAAACCTTTTAAACAACTATGGTATCAAATACAACGAAAAAGAACAACTTGGTATAATGTTAGCAGATGGATTGTATAATGAAGCAACAAAACCATATTTCATGGCAAGAAGTCCTGAATATGGATTGAAAACTGATTTACCATATGTTTTACATTGGGCAGACCACATGAGTTGTAGACAAGAAAGAAAAGAGTGGGAAGATTCAAAACCATTCTAACTGACATATTGTCATGTTAAAAAGAAAAAATACTGACATACTGTCATGTAATATGTATTGGTACGATATTGGTACTATATAGAGTGAATGTTAAATTAAATTAAAATAAATTATGTACACGATTAACAACTTTAATGACCTTATTGATGAGGTATTTTTAAATCAACCCTATAAGGCAAGAAATTACCACAACACAAATAACACATTTGATGTAACTACATTGGATGATGGTAAACAACAAGTTACAATACCAGTTATAGGTCACAACCCTAAAAATATTACAGTAGATGTTACTGAAGAAGAGATTAAAATTAAATCTAAAAAAGAAGAGGACTCTTCTGTATATGTAAAAGAAATAGATTTATCCCTTACAGTAGGTAAAGACTACGATGGAACAAAATCTACAGCTAAGTTTGATAATGGGTTGCTTATTCTCCTAATAGATAAGAAAACTAATAAAAAGGGTAAATCCTTAAAGATTTCTTTCTAACACATATTTATACTGGCTAATAAAAGGGGGTTGAAAAATCCCCTTTTTTTATATATACAATATTTATTATTATACAATAAACTATATTATTATGAAAGATGTTTATAAAACAAAGGTTTACAACTTACTTGAAGGAATCTCCTCTCGTGCCAAACTCTTGGATGATGGGATTACCGGTGTACGAAAAATTGACAACGATACTGCAAGAAATCTTATTGCCGAAGTTTCAAAACTAACAGAACAAACAAGAGAAATGATAGATATCTCTTAGAAAGGGAAATCACATGAAATTCAGAACCTTACTATTAGGATTATCCGCATTGTTCGTAGCATTTAATGCAGCGTTCTTTTCGGTAAGTGGACTATCTAAATTGTTCGCTGGAGCAGCATTATCTGTAATTGTTATGGCAAGTTCTTTAGAATTAGCCAAACTGATAACCGCTGGTTATCTTTACAATTATTGGGATAAAATAAATAAATCATTTAGATTGTATCTAAGTGGTGCTGTAATAATTTTAATATTAATAACTTCACTTGGTATCTATGGATTCCTTACATCGGCTTTCCAAGATACTTTTAATATGTTCTCTGCAAATGAAAAACAAAAATCATTTTTACAACAAAAAGAAAAGTTCTATTCTGACGATGTTGCTAGATACGATGAGGAACTTAAAAGAATATCTAATAACATCTCTACTCTTTCCAATGCTAAATCTCAACAAATCCAAGTACGAGACACCTCGGTGGTTGGAGGCGTTAGAACCACAATATCCACAGCTGAGTTACGCTTGGCACAAAGTAGAATTAATGTGGAAGAAGATAACAGAAAAGGTGTTCAAACGAAAAGAGAAGTAGCAGCAGATTCACTACAATCTATTCAGTTAAAGATATTAGAGTTAGATACAAACTTAGAAGGAGCATCAGAACTTGGCCCGTTACAATACCTAAGTGGATTGACTGGGTATGGTATGGATAGGATAATCAATTGGTTAATCTTAATTATTATCTTTGTGTTCGACCCCCTTGCAGTTGCACTTGTAATTGCATTTAACAACGCTTTACAAGTTGATAGGGGTATTGTGGATAAAAAGAAAGCAGTTCAAAGAAGAGAACTATATGGGGAAGAACCAGATGATGATGTAGATGTAGAAGAAGAATTAGAAGAACTTACTGAACTCCAAAAAACATTATTAATGGATTTAGAAGTTGAAGAAGTTCTACCAGATGAGGCAAGAGGAACTAAACCAACAAAGAAACGATTTTCAAAAAAAGAAGAAAAAGATTCATTAGTTAACATGGGTGCACCTCTAGTAACTGCTGCTAAAAAGAATGAATTGTTTGGTGGTAAACCATATTACTTACATCCACTATTCGATTGGAGAATAAAAAAACTTTGGCAGAATGACCCGAAGGCAGTACAATATTGGACACAAAATATTAAGCAAAAATAAATCCAAAATTATTTGGATATTTCATTTTTTATTTGTATATTAGCTATAATAAAACTTAAAATATGAATTTAGGATACGCTTGTATTAATATGACTCTTGGTAAACAGAAACCAAAAATCACAACAAATAGAAGTATGATTAAACGAACCTTTTTAGAAAAGGGTGTTGATTATGCTGGTGAGTTATCTCTACAAAATGTTAGAGATTTATTCACTATATTACAATGGAATAAAGAACATGGTATAAAATGTTTCAGATTATCTTCTGATATATTTCCATGGGCTTCAGAGTATGGTATAGAAAACTCTCCATACTATTTACGAATCAAAACAATACTTCAGGCATGTGGTAACTACGCAACCAAACATGGTATTCGTATTACAGCACATCCTGGCCCTTTCAATGTATTAGTATCTCCAAGAGAGCATGTAGTAGAAAATACTATTACTGATTTAGAAATACATGGTAAAGTATTTGATATGATGGGATTATCTCGTACTCCATACAACAAACTAAACATTCATTGTAATGGTGTGTATGGTGATAAAAAATCTGCTATGGATAGATTCTGTAAAAACTTCAAAAGATTATCTCCGGCAGTACAAGGTAGATTAACTGTTGAGAATGATGATAAAGAATCTATGTACTCAGTAAAAGATTTGATGTACATACATAAAAAAATTGGTATTCCTATTGTATTTGATTATCACCACCATCAGTTTTGTACAGGTGGTCTTACCGAACAAGAGGCACTAGAGTTGGCAATATCTACATGGCCAAAAGGTATCAAACCAATCGTTCACTATTCAGAATCTAAAAGATTACATGAAGGTAACGAAAAGATTAAAGAACAGGCTCACTCTGATTATATTAACGATTTACCTAATCTATATGGTAATGATGTTGATGTTATGGTTGAGGCTAAAGCTAAAGAACTATCCATATTACCTTACATACAATCAAACAAATGTGAATATAGTGGATTATTAAATACATCAAGTTATGAGTAAAAGAACAAAAAAAATAGTTGAAAAACAAATAGAACAAATTAGAAATCAAGGCAGAAGTAGAAAACAAATGGAATCAAACTATAAGGTTGCAATGATATCTATTATAGGATTAATTGGTTGCGTACTCTATATATTAATAACAGCATCATGAATACAGTAGATAAACAATATCAAGGGTTTCTTAGAAAACTCATAATGTATGGACAAGAAAAAGAAGATAGGACTGGTACAGGTACTTTATCTTACTTTGGAGAAACTTTCAGACACGATATGAGTAAAGGGTTTCCACTTCTTACAACTAAGAAGATGGCAGTTAGACAAATCTTTACAGAACTAAAATGGTTTTTAAAAGGAAGAACAGATATTAAATATCTTCAAGATAATGATTGTCACATATGGGATGGTGATTACAAAAAGAGTGGAAGAGATGATGGAAGTTTAGGAAGAGTATATGGAGCTCAATGGAGAGGTTGGAACAAAAGAATTGCTTCTGGCCCAACATATAAAGTAGACCAAAT
>CEQN01129687.1_pt1 | contig 13795 bp, 5 predicted proteins | sample 427011 | NCBI WGS metagenome assembly CEQN01 (sample SAMEA2621277, study PRJEB7988) | marine metagenome | biome: marine biome (ENVO:00000447); feature: deep chlorophyll maximum layer (ENVO:xxxxxxxx); material: "saline water (ENVO:00002010), including plankton (ENVO:xxxxxxxx)" | depth 120 m
CAACATTAGCAAACTGTCTGATAAATGGAAAAATTGCAATATCTACAATGCTTATATCATCCCTTATAAAATACTTAGCTTTGCTTAATTCTTGCTCATATTGCAATAAAATTTCATTACATTTATCTCTGTAATATTCTTTTGAATGCTCAGGATATCTATCATTATATTTATATCTATCAAGCCATTTTTTAAATTCAATATCATGCTTTTTGATAAATTCAATTTCAGAATTATCAACTAACCATGTTTGATTTTTATTTTGATTTAATGACCAAACCATAATATCTAAACTTTCATCAATCACTAAATTATCATTCGTTACAATAACAGGGACTGTACCTTTGGAGGAAACATCATACAATGATTGAGGCCTATCTCTTAAAGAAATCTCTCTAAGCTCAACCTCTATATCTGAATATGAAAGCGCCATCCTGGCTCGTATCGCATAAGGTCATCTTCTATATGAATATAAGATATGATTTTTCATTTAATTAAAAATGTTTTCTTAATTCAATTGATTGGGGAGATCCTAAGGATGGATTCTCGTGATTCAAACTACCAAAAACTATCATCCACTTATTCATTTCAATGCTTAAACCATAAGAGAAATCACTATAACCATCAGCATTACTACTACCTAGCATTAGGCTCAAATATGGAAACTTAATTATAGCGCCAGCCTTTATAATATTATTATCATCATTATTAATTATGTCAGCATGATATGTTAAATCAGTATAAAATGAATTTGCATTTATAAGATTAACAGTGTGAGAAACACCAATACCAAAATAAGGATTTACATTACTAACCTCACTAGAACTATAAAATTGTTTTCCAAGGTTTTTACAAATAAACCCTATATTTAAATTTTCTGAGAATTGTTTAGTTAAGCCTAAATCAAATGTATAGCCCCATGAATTTTCTATATAAAGTTTAGAATAGTTTAGCTTAATATTATAACCTACTTGAAAATTTTCAGCATTAGTAAAATATTTATCTAAATTGACATGACTACCAAAATCAATTGCGTACCAATTTGCTGATATATAGCCTTCAGGCTCAACATCATTATCAGATTGATATTCTATATCACTAACACCTAAAGATTCAAAAGATATAAATCGATTTATATCACCCTCAAATACCCAAGTTGACTTTTGACCTGACACTTCTGCAAGCCAAGTATTATTTGAGAAACCAAGATAAGGCTTCATATAACTAGAAGGATTTATCTCAACATCAATATTACCTGCAATCCCAGAACCTGAAAGTGCAAGTATATTTGCTTTTTGAGGTATATTCAAAGCATCCAAGCCTATAGACCAGGTGAGATTTAAAAGACAAATAATATATATTAAAAATTTATTCATTTAAAAAATGTAAATGTGAATAAATGACTCATTCCTTCATCAAATTTACCTGTATCCATGGCATAATCTAAGCCAATATTCAAATTATTTTTTGTTTTATAAATATTTGTACCAAAACCAAAGGAGTAATTAAAAACATTATTTTTATTATTAATTCCTAGCCTTAATGTATATATATCATTGGGATCTAATTCTAAACCAATTTTATGTATAGAATTTTTAAATTCAGATTCATAATCAGTTTGATATAAAAACAATATTTTAGAATTAATCTTATTAGATAAACCTAAAGAAATGATTTGAGGGAATTTCTCATCATAAGATATACTCGATTCGCCAGTATTAATATCCCATGAATATTTTGCATATATATTTTCTAACATCAATGCTAGCTGAATATTAGATGATATTTTATATAAAAATGCAACATCAAGGCCAACACCATCAGCGGTATAGCTAGCAATTTTACTTTGAAAAAGTTTAATATTAACACCTGGAGAAAATCTACCCATGTCAACACCAAAAGACAACATTCCGTAACCTTCCCAAGCACTATACAATCCTGTTGATACATTATCTGAACTTATACCCGCTATATTATCAGTACCTAATATATATGCAGATAATCCTATAGATGCTGCTGGAGGCGCTGGTATAGTAATTGAAAAAGTTTGTATATACCTATCCAATGACATATCAAAATATGAAAAACCATATTCCATCTCTTTAATGGACCCTAAAAGAGCAGGATTAGTCAAAGGGTTATATCCTTTATTATAAAACGCTAAAGTAGAATTAGATAATGCTATTTGCCTTGCATTAGAACCATATCTATATGAAGAACCAACATAACCTCCACTAGATGCATAAGCAAAATGAAAAAATAAAATAAATAATATAATAAATTTATTAATCATCTAAGGTTTACAACTCCTAGTTTTTCCCAATAAATTTGTCCATCTACTTTCAATTTACAAAAATAAACTCCATTTGCCACCTTTTGACCATTACCATTTTTACCATACCATGCACATGTTAAAATTTCACCATTAGAATCACAAGTTTGATCAAATACTTTATTCATAGAAAAATCATAAATTTCTAATGTTCCATTCATAAAAGATTCAAATTCAAAAATAACAGGTGATTCTCTATCTGATAAATATGGATTAGGATAAACTTTAAAAGTTTCAGCATTTGATAAATAAGGTTGATAATAATTATATGGAAGAGTTGTTATATCAGCAACAATCAGGCCTCTTGTTGTTCCTATCCATAAAGAGTTTGAATCATATACATAAGAAGTATAAACTTTAAAATTTTCATTTTGCTCATTTGTAATAAATAAATTATCAAAAATCCAACTCGGTATTTCTACTTTAGACCATGCAGCATCATCTAAACACTCTGCACCTAATGTATAATAATTATAACATTCTGTTCCATTGATTGATATATTTGATAAACCATCAGGTATATTGCTTAGCTCAACAGTTAATAAATGTCCACAACCAGAAGGCAAAGCTGAAAATGTTGATGCATCAAAATTTCCACCTAAACCATATTCATTTTCATCCCAATTAAAAAATAAGAAATCAGATGCCGCACCATTATCATCTATAACACTTTCTAAATCTGCTCCAATAATATCAAAATTAAAACCTTGAATATCAGTTGAAGAATTATATAAAATTTTATAGATATTCGATTCAACATTAATCATATAAAAATAATCATCATTTAAATCACATCCATCAATAATAGAGACATTCCCATATTCACAATTACCATCTATTGTTGCTAATGGATCATAATTATCTGCCGCAATATCCATACATCCATAATTAAATGGATTTATTTCAAAGAGACCTTTAGAAGTCGATGCATACAATGCATTATTATCTGTATTTAAATTATATGTAACAGCACCTATTCCCTGCTGAAGACCATTATCATTATTCCATGTATCTCCATTATCGTCAGAATAACTTAATTTATGAGGAGTACTACTATTAGCTTCCCATGTTATAGCCCACAATCTAGATACAGTGTCTGACAAATATTGCCTATGAAAGCCAATTGTCCAATTTGCCCCAATTGCAGTATTAGTATTTTCTTTAGTATAGTGAGTCCATTCAATACAATTTTCTGAAATTATTTCTCCTCTATTCAAACCATAAGCTGTTCCAACCCATATATAATTATTTTCTTGATCAACATATACAGAAAAGGCTTTATGATTATCAAAACCTGTTCCATCTACAGGATTTGCATAATAATCATCGGGAGTGGTATCACAATTCTGATTAGGATTTTGATTTAAAGTATAATCACAGCAATTTTGGGATCCGCTATTATTACATGATAAGTCACATGATAAATTATCCTGTCCATCCATTGGGAGCGGAACAATCTCCCATATAGGATTAATATCAGTATATTTAAAACGCTGCAACATACCAGCCCAACTTGTAGCATATATATATTCATATTGTAAATCAACATCAATATCATATGATACATTTTTAACAGGGACAGTTACTGCTAATTGTTCAAAAGGAATTTCATTCCAATACTTTGTAATATAAGCGCTTCCATTGTCTGCATCAATTGGTTGACCAATATATTGCCATGATTCCCCTCCATCCAAAGACCATGATATACCTGTCCCTTCTGGATTATCTACTGTACCTGTTACGCCTGAGATAACAATAAAATCACCATTATTATAAGTCTTCATTGCAGGATTTGCACCCAAAGGTAAATTAGAATCAGATATTGAATATAAATTATTCTCAATAGAATTTAGTAAATATGGATTCTCAATTATACCAATACCTGCACCCGTACCTGCAACCACTGTCTCATCAGGGCCTTCCCTTAAATCAATAATACCTAAGCTGGGCCAACCTTCAATAAAATCCCTAGATTGATTTGAGTATTCAGGTATAGAAGGCGAAGATGGTAGTCCTCCAAAAATAAAATTGTAAAATAATACAAATATTATAATTCTATAACAAAACATAGCCACTCATTTTTTTGATAAATATTTCTAATTGTCTTATTACTATCATTCAAAACATCAATAATAGATTTTTCATCACTTTTTAGTATACCCGAAATAATAAGTATTGTTCCATCTGATACAATCATAGGTAACAATTTTTTAAGTATGTTAAGATTGATATTAGCAAGTATAAAATCATAATCAAATTTCATAATATCAAAACAATCTTTAATTTCAAATTTTATAATATTATTATCAATACCATTTAAATCTAAATTTTCATAAAAGTTATTATATGTCAAGACATCGTAATCAATGGCATAAACATCCTTAGCACCTAATTTATTTGCTAATATAGATAAAATCCCTGAACCACAGCCAATATCAAAAACAGTTTTATCATTAAAATCATAACCTAACATTGATTCTACCATCATATGAGTAGTTTCATGATGACCTGTTCCAAATGCCAACGCAGGATTAATAATAATATTCAAATTATTATTATCAGAATTCTCCCAACTTGGTATTATCCTAACTTTATTGGAAATGACGATAGGTTTAAAGGAATCTTTGCAATTTTTAACCCAATTTTCTTCTTCTACATTGGACCACTCCCATTTGCTTATAAATGGAGATGTATCAAGGCTAGAATTGATTTGTTCATAAAATTGTTCTTCAAAATATAAAAATGAACTATCTTTATAATTATTTACACCCCCTACAATATCTTGAATATATGTAATAAATATTTCTCTTTTTTCTTCGGAACCAAAAATTTCTAATCGATACCAAGTTTGATTATCTATTCTCATTATTTTTCCTATAAAGAAATTCACACATAACATTCCCAACTATTTTTAATGTTTCTGCTGAACAATTTTCAGGAGTGTCATCTAGTGTATGCCAAAATGGATAATCAAAATCAATAATATCAATTGCAGGAATATAAGAATTTAAGTATAGGGCTCTATGATCATCATAAATTGGGGGAACAATTTCTTTTTTAAATTCATCATATCCTATATCATTGGCTAGTGTCCAAATTTCATTGACTAGCCATGGAGCCTGAGAATATGAAAAATATTCTATTGGGAACGATGGATTATGATCTGCAACCATATCTAAACATATTGCATACAACGGAGCTGGATCTGGTAGGACTTCACAAAATTTTGTAGTACCGATACAGTAATTTTCTAACTCTCCTGATCGTCCCATATCTTCCCCATCTATAAACAATAAATCAATACCAATATTATCCAATGGATGATTTGATAAAATTTCTGCTAATACCATCAATACTGCAATACCGCTACCACCATCATTTGCACCCAAAATAGGCTTATCATGATTGTCAGGATTTGGATCTTTATCTGCAATTTCTCTTGTATCCCAATGGGCCATTAACATTAATCTATTATCTAAATTTTTATTGAATCGATATAAAAAATTAGTTAGAGTAATATTATAATCTTCATATGGATGTTTTACATTATGATTATAAATAATAAGAGTGTCACCATCTTGTTTATTTAAATAATTTGTCAAATATTTAACAAATTTATCATGGCCTTCACTACCAGGATAACGTGGTCCCATATCACATTGTTCAACAATATACTTATATGCTTTTTCACTATCAAAATAAGGGATTGATTGCGAAAACAATAATCCATTAAATAATATAATAAAAATATAAATTTTAATTACTTGATTCAAAACGTATCCTTATATCAAAACCTATAGTATAATCAGTCTTTTTATTAGTTGTATGTGTTTCACTTGCCTTATGACTAACAAAAAAATCTCCTGTTACCCAATCATTAAAACTATATGTTACCATTGGCTTAATTGTAAATGACTTAGACCAAGGAATAGATAAAACAAATGGATTTTCTGGATCATTTGTTGACACCTCAGTATAATTATTATCTTTAGTGATATCTAAACTTAACCTTACTTCCTCTTCAATTTCAATATTTCTATTAAAAACTTTCAAATCTTGATTTTTTCTTTTATTCCAATCAAGTGACAAGGTAACTTGTTCAGTTATTAAACGATCTACTTGGAATTCATTAGTTGTTAATCTTTGATTATTAATTGTTAAAGTTTTATTATTATAAAGACTCATAGACATACCTGTTGGCTTTCTAAAACTAAATGTTAAGCCTATAAATGGATTAAAGTTTCTTGTAAAAATGATAGTTTGCAGCTCATTGTTTTTATATGTCTCTTTTTTATCTCCATTGAATTGATGACTCATTATTATACTTTTAAAGGTATTATCTAAAATCCAATATTCCTGCAAGCTGCTAATATTAACAGACCAATTAAAGATAGGTATTCCACATTTTCCATCATCTCCTAATGGGAGATAAGTTTGACTTTTAGTTATAATAGAATCAGAATTACTAGGATATGATTTATTCCTATTTTGTTTATACTCAATACTTGTAATTGAAATTTTTGGAGTAATCTGTAAATTTGTAGAAACTCTAAATTCATTATCTTTTTCATGCTTATAATAAAACAATTGGTTATTGTTTGGCACTATTAATCCCAAACTATCAAGTTCAATTGGATAGGGATTAAATCCTAATCTAAAATTATAATCTGGAGAAAAATCTGCTAAAATATTACTATACTCATTATATATATTATTTTTATAGCTTATACTAAATCCCGATAATTTTTTACTTAATTGATGAAAAAATTTCAATAAACTCTTAACATAGATATTTTTTACTTCAAAAGGCTTATCATTACTAACAGATGATGTTTTTGTTCTGCTTGTATAACGACTACTTCTTTTGCTACCACTCGAACTTTCTGGAGTATAAAATCTCTCTATAAAATTTGATATTGAAAAAGAAAATGTTGCATTAAAATTACCACTAGCATTTAATGAAGCAGTAGATATTTGATCTTGAGATAAAGTATTTCTATTCCATTTGTAAATTGGCTTATAAGTAAACTTCGGTGTTAACCATTTGTCTAAATTCAAATATTTAGGTGAATATTCAAATGTAAATGATTCTTGAAATGAATTGATTTGACCAGGTATATTTATAAAATCAAGCAAGGCTTGAGTTTGTAATTCAATATTATTTTCTGAAAATAATGAACTCATATTACTATGCATAACATGACTATAATCTATTTCAAAGTCTTTAAATATTTCATAATTAGAAATTATGAATTTCCTATCAACTGTAGATGTTGTATCATAAGTTGTAGTACCTCCGAATGAAATATTTTTTATATTAATACCATTAGTTCTCTTTAAAGTTGATTCATATTCTAATTTAGTAGGGAAAAAATTTACATAGAAATCTTTCATACTTGTAATTAAACGACTATCTTTATCTTCCCATTTATCTTTTTCAAAAAATTGTTTAAATAAATGAAACTCAGAATTTTCAAAAGTTTTGCTATATTTATAAGTCCAAGTATGCTTATAACTAGTTTGTTCTTTATAGCCTTGAATAGGATTATTTTTGGTATACCAATTTAAAACATATGATAGTCTTGATTTATCTAATATATCTTCGAAGAAAAAGTTTTTATGAAAATTCATGAGCTTTGTTTGCATACTAGTACTTAATGTTGCGCTATTATAATAAGTAACTAAAGAATCAGGAGTATTATTAATATTACCAAAGAAGATATCCGTACCCGTTTTATATTTATCAGCTTTTATTTCTCTAGTATAAGTCATGCTTATAGGATTAGTAAATAATTGCTTTTTAAAAAATTCCTGAGTATTAACAGAGAATGATAATTGCTGTTTTTTAATGTGTTTTGAAGATGAGATACGTTGTTCTAATGGATGAAAATTAGCATCTGTTTCTGTATATGAGCCACCAATAGAAAAGAGATCTCCAAAATCAAAATTTGCGTTCACTTTAAAAGCTGTTCCAGACTCCTTTTTAACTCCTGTTAACCTAATTTCATTTAAATATATTTTACCATATATTGTTTCATCTGAGTTATTTATAACTCCAAACATTATATAATCAATTCTACTAATTGAAGGCTCGCCTTTAATATTTAATTGAGTACAATTATTACATACAGCATTAATATCAGAAGGATTATCCCAATACCAAATATCATTAATATAATCGTATTCACCTTCTGCAATATCATTAAATTCACCATTTCCACATAATCCAATATCATCAATTCCAAAATTTCCATACCAAATAGAACCATCTATTGCATTACAATCACTTTCAGATAATTCACCATAATCATTATCATTTATAATAGGTTCTGATATATCCCAAATAAAATTTCCTTCTGTTCCAAGTTCATTGGAATAATAATTATCATTATTAATATCTAAAGGAATACTCTGATTAGGATATGGTTCTGTACAAACAATAACTGGGTCTAAAATATTTTCACAAGTATTATTGTTCCAAAAACAACCATCGCTACATAATTCTTCATTATCGATATCCCAACATTCAGTATAAGAATTAAATAAATTATTAAAATTAAAATTAGCACAATAACCATCTTCACTAGGATAGCATATTGCACTTATATCCTCATTGTTTGAATCAATACCTTGTTCACATTCATCTAAACTAAGAGTATTGCAATCATAATAATTATCACAGATGCTAGTTAATATATTGACATCATTTTGATAAACCGCTGGTAAACAAGATGCATCACCTATCTCATAATAATCATAACAACCATCTATACCTGTATCATAAAAATCCTCACTATCATCAATATCATCTATTATATTATCATATTTATACCTAGATAAATTTTCTAAATCAATATTTACAGAATCCCAAACTTCTACTGAATTATTATATAAGAAGGGTTGTCTTATTTCATAATAATTATTTTCTCGCCCTAATCTAATACAGTATTCAACATCATCATCATTCCATGCATTACCATCAGTACTTATTTGAGGAATACCATTTACAAACATTTCTAAATTTTTATATGCAAAAAAGCTATTTCTTTTATCATTATCCATTGTACCATAACCTGTAGCTTTATTTATAAAATAACTTTCTTCTGAACCGATACCTCCATAAATATTATTAACTTGTGAAAAATTAAGAGATAAAGCTTGCTCTTTAGTAAACCTGCCCTCATATTCATTATATTCTCCTGAAACACCCGGGGGAGATACATACTCAGGGTTTTCTTCATTATTAATAACCTCAATTGTAATATCATCTCTTATTTCCAAAGAATCATTTGTATCAATATAAGTACCATTATAACTAACTGAACCAATTCTATAGTTATCTATAGATCCTAAATGATCCCACTCATTTCCAACCAATTCAATTTTAGCAATTTTAACTAAATTATTATTAGATAAATCATTTGAAGACATCCAAAATCTTAATTTTTCTATTTTAGTAAAGTTAGGAGAGCCTATTGTTGAAGAATTATAGAAATCAATGAGAGGAATTCTAAACAATTTCCAATCAGGCCTTCCATCATTGTTCTCATCTATACCACTCTCTGATTCCACATAGGAAGAACCTGAAAAATAATCATTAATTTCATCTGCTGGATAAAATGATAACGTAAAATATTCATTTCCTACATTAAGCTGGTTATCATCATTAAGATCCTCCGTATCAGGAGTTCTATTAATCGCCTTATTATTTTCTGTTCCATTAATACGGGTGTAATCTGAAGAATTAGATGTGTATGAATAATTATCCCTATTAGGATCTTCGTTAAAATTAAAACAATTACCTTCAAAATTAATATAATCATTAATTAAATCAGATCCTGATTGTAATAATTCGCAATATGTTTCATCACCACTAAGACATCCTCCCCAACCATCTTCATATTCATCTACGCATCCATCAAGACCAACATCCTCACCTTCATCTAATTGACCATTTCCTTGGGTTAAACCCTCTATAGGAATATCTTCAGTATCTAACGGTTCACCTGAACCATTAATATCTTCACTTAGAGTACCTAAATCAATAGTTACTTTTAAATCCTCATTATCTGCGTCCATATTTAACCATATATCTAAATATTTATTATTAGATTGATCTTGATCAGCACTATTTAAAGTATAAATAATACCATCCCAATAATATTCGTCTTCATTATTTTCATCAAGATATTCTGGATCTGCATCAAATTCAAGCCAAAGGGTTCTTGTTGTTTGGTTATCAGCTGTTGTTGTTACATCTACTTCTGGCCATATATCATTAGTATTAACTTCAACATAGGGATTATAATAAAACATGTCTATTCTATTGTTTTGATTATATGTAACTCCTCCAAATGAACTAACAGGAGCTGATGAACGAATCCAATCTCTAAATCCCATAGATACATATGTAGTTATTTTAGATGATTCGAAATCATCTATATACGCTTTCCCTAATGGATTTGGATTAGGAAAAACTTGTGCAAATTCAGAGCCTAATTCAAAACTAATATCTTTATTAAAATCAAAATTAGTTTCTTTATTAATCTTACGAGTTAAATCTTCAAAATCTTTTCTATAATTAGCACCAATATGCCATAAAAAGTTTTCCATTGGTTCATAGCCTACATCTACTTTTTGTTCAGCTAATGTTTGTGCATAATAATACATACCACCATAGAAATTTGTAAAATCATTTAATTCATAAACTAAATATGTACCAGCTAATATCTTTTGATCAAAAGATATAAGTTCATTTTGGTCATAACTAATTCTTAATTCAGCTGATGGATCTGATGCCCTGGCTGATATAAGCGTTAAATTTCCTGTAAAATAATCTATTTGATAATCTGTACCTTTAATAAGAGTAGTTGATCCATTCAATATAACTGTTTCACTATTTTCAATAACCATAAAACCTAATGAGATTGTAGAAGTTTGAGAAGAATGCTGGACTTGAAGCTTAAATTTAAATTCTGAATTCATTGCGGTAGAATTTGAAGTATTATTAAAATACATTGCTGGACCTTGAGTATAATTTTCATAACTTGAAGACTCCTCTTCTTGCAAACCACCTAAACTAGACTGAAAAACATTTTCTAAATCAGGGTGGGGGTTACCCCAATAACGATCATCTCTTGGTGGAAAATCATAATCAGATTCAAAAGACTGATTATCATATGCAAAAGGCATATGAAATGGAAAAATAATTTCTCCATACTCTAAATTAATTAAATTACCATTTAAATCTATTTTACCATCACCACCTTCTACTATTTCTCCGCTATCATTATTCTTACTATCTAATCCAAAAATATTTAAAAATGTATTACCTCCTGTGCTTACTGTTTCTGTACCTGATTGTCCACCAGCATAAACGATATCGACAGTTAAAGAATTAGGATCAATATTTGTTGCTCCCATAGAATAAACATTTTTAAACATCAAGGGCCAAGTTTTAGTTGTTGATGTATGTGGCTGATTATCTTTAATTAGCTTTAGCCTTAAATCAGTATTTTGATATCCTACTTCACCATTATAATTTAAATAATCTACATTTTCGACTAAATCATCATCATTATTTGAGCATTCTTCTATTAAACAAATATCTTTTGTTTGATAACCTGACAATAAATTATTTTCAATATAAAGAACACCTTCTTGCGTATTATCACCATTAATAAGGCTACTGCAATCATCAATAAGACATTCATCAAATTCAACTTGAGTATCAGAATATAAAACATTATTATTGATTTCATCTATAATTGTATAATGTGCAGCAATCATATCAGATGTACTAGGTGTTAATAATCTTATATAACCAAGATTTTTATACAAAATATAATCTACATTTTCTTGTAATTGATACCACGAACCATACTCTGCATTAATATCACTTGTTAATGCTTCACCTGATAAACTTGGATCTAAATATGCAACGCCAGGTTGCACACCATTTGTTGGAGCATTTTGATTATCTCTTTTCCATAAAATAAAATCTTTAATAACATATGTAGGATCATATTCATGTGCATAAGTATTATTTTCAGTTAATGGATAAAATTGAGCCTTAAATCTAGTATCAATAAAAAAATATTTATCTTTTATAAAAGCATAATCATTAATAGTTGGAGGATCAGTTTGACTCATTCCTCCTGAATAAACTTTTGAATTCTTAATGGCTTTTTCTCTTCCAATTACTGTTGATATATCTAGAGGACCAAGTTTAGTTACGAGCTTAGCACCAAATAATCCACTAGAACCCATTGAAACAGATGCCAATGTTCCATGAGCTAAAGATAAATTAATATTACCTATTTCAACAGATTGCACTATTTCATTTTCATATCCTTTATATAATATTTTCAATGTGTTTTCCCAATCAAAATCAGATTGAGAGTTTTGATTAGCTGTAATAGATAATCTATCTCCAATATATGCACCTAAATTAAATTGTTGAGTTTGATTGATATTCAAAGTAAAATCTTGACCTGCTTGATTCGTAAAAGTTTCTTCGTTATCAGTAAAATTAAGCGAACCATTAATTGTAATTTGACCTGAAAGTTCAATAGAAAATTGATCAGTTTGATATAATACTATGTTGCTTGAACCTCTAGCATCTTTTGCTCTATTACCTAACTTATCTATAATTAATTCTCGAAAAGTAATAGATTGCATTTTATGAGACATCATTTGAATATAATCACTTATAGTTATTACAGAAGGTAATGTCATATTTTTATCTTTCACATGAGTAAGATTAGATGAAAATTGATATTTCTCTATTATTATAAATGTATTTTTATCATAACCTAATCTGATATCTGTAATGATTGGATTTTTATCCAGAAATTTCTTAGGATTAAAGAAATAACTATTACTAAATAAATAATCATTATTACCAATAAAATTAAATCGATTATTTTCTTTTAAGTAATCCCAAGTATTATTTTTAGAATCATTAGGAATAAAAAATGGATTTAGAATATTAATAGATTCAAATTTTACATAATTATTATATAATTTTTTAAAATCATATATCAAACTATCATCAAAATCAATATTAAAGCCATAAAGGCAAGATTCTTCATATGAATATTCACAAGATTCTTCATAATTAATTGCTAGAGAATCAGTACAGCATTTATCATATTCATAAAAACATGAATCATCGCTGAATAAACATTTATTAATTTTATTTCCTGATGAATTATAATAATAACAATTTTCATTATAGTTTAAGGCTCTGTAATCAATACATCCAGTGCAAGATTCATTAATAATTTCAGAATTACATTCACCGCAATCATCAGGCATAACATTTCCGCCCCACTCACCTATACAATCTTGGAGGCAATCATTTGTAGGATCAGTATCACAAATACCACAATTATCTTCTAGAGCAAGGCCATTTACAATTCCTAAGCAATCAGTACACTTAGAATTATCTCCATTACAAAC
>CEQN01011708.1_pt1 | contig 13786 bp, 10 predicted proteins | sample 427011 | NCBI WGS metagenome assembly CEQN01 (sample SAMEA2621277, study PRJEB7988) | marine metagenome | biome: marine biome (ENVO:00000447); feature: deep chlorophyll maximum layer (ENVO:xxxxxxxx); material: "saline water (ENVO:00002010), including plankton (ENVO:xxxxxxxx)" | depth 120 m
ACTTGAAAGTAATCCAACAACTAGGAACACAATCCCACTCCATCCCACCAAAATACTGATCAGTACGAGCCCGATGCTCAATCCGATTGTGGTAATAGGGGCTTTAGGCTTTAACTGCATCGACTTTCCCAATCCACCTAGGCGGGCTGGCCGAAAGAAAGCAGACATAGGGATGGCTGTCCAGCGAGATATAAGAACAGATCCTGTAATAGCCATGAATCTCATGATGTTACTCTCGATTTGCAGGATTTCTGCTATGACTGCCCATTGCAACAGCAGTACCATTATTAGAGTTGCGCTACCTGCCGGTCCCGTGTTCCCGGCGCTCATCACTCCCAATTTATCGGCTTTATCACCTGGGGTTGCCATCCCATCAGCGGTATCTGCCAGGCCATCAAGATGCAAACCGCCAGATACGGCCGATAAAAAAGTCACTATAGTGATCGCCCCTATATTGTGGCTGAATATAGCGGTGGCCAAGCTACCTGTAGCGTACGCTATCGCTCCTATGATGAGTCCTATAATCGGGAACCAAATAGTTGATTTTGCGAGCACATCATCTGGCTGAACTCCAACACTGGGAATTCGAAGCACGGTTAGGAATCCAATCGCTGTCTTTATTTGTACTAAAAGATCTTTAGGGGCCATATCTCAAATCCTTATCTAAATTGTCAACAAGCACGAATCGTTTTTACTTACTTTGATTGGATTGATCCACTTCTGCCTCATCAAATGTAGACATGTCATTCAGTAAATGACAAGCTAGATCACAGAATCCTATTGCAAGCGCAGCGCCAGTACCTTCACCAAGTCTCATTTCTAGATCCAATAGCGGGTGGTCTAGCTGCATACTATCTAGGGCGATCGAATGCCCCGGTTCGGTCGACGAATGGCTAGTAATAACGAAGTTAGCTAATTTTGGTTGTGCTATCTGAGCCAATAGAATTGCGGCCGTGGAGATTAGCCCGTCCGCTACTATTGGAATTCGATTAGCAGCAGCACCGAGGGCGATACCTGTTAGAGCCGCAATTTCATGTCCACCAACTGCGGCTAGGTAGGAAAGTGATTTTTCGATAGGATCGCTGTAAATTTTGTTCAACACCGTGTGATTTATCTCTAATGCATCGCGAATCACTTGTATCTTTCGCTGATGTCCCGCTTCATCAAGTCCTGTTCCTATTCCCGTTGTATACATCGGATCCAGCTTCGAATTCGCAGATATTATTGCGCTTGCGGATGTGCTGTTGCCTATTCCCATCTCACCTAGGCCGACGATATCTATATGTTCGTCAACGTGCCGAGAAGATATGAGTTCGATTCCTTTGCTTACAATTTCGGCCGCGACATCGTTGGTCATAGCCGGTCCTGTCCTTATGTTTGCAGTTCTTGTAGGTATCCCTATATCAATCAGCATGTCGTGTGGGGCAAAATCACCATATACCCCTGCGTTTACGACTAAAACTCCGATTCCTAGTTGGTTGGCAAGAACGTTTATGGCTGCGCCACCGCTCAAGAAATTCGACACCATCTGTGGCGTTACCGTTTGAGGATAGGCTGATATATTTTCGTCTGTTACCCCGTGCTCTCCCGCAGCTATATATATGATTTTATTTTTTAGGACTGGTGACATATTGCCGGTGATCCCTGCAACACGCAGTGCAAGGAGCTCGAGCTTACCCAATGATCCAACTGGCTTAGTGAGCTGAGCTTGCCTTTGTTTTGCAGAATTCAGTGCGGCATCATGTGGTACTTCTAGTCCTTCAATAGCGTGGACAGTTTCGACGATGATTGAATTTGCAGTCATAGATCACATTTTCTTGGAGATTCTCTACGTACATATTTTAGTTGTCTGTGCTCGTGGCATCTTGACATGATTAGTAATTTTGCGTAGAGTTGGGCTGTCACGACTTGTGTGGCCGCCTAATTTCCTTAGGGAACCGGGGGAACCAAATGAGGGGTGAATCTCAGTCTTAGGGTTGAGACGGGCTTTTTCTGATCGGCCCGAACCCGACAGCTAACCTCGGCGGCGCCCGGATCAGCGTTAACTCCAGTATTACTGGAGCGTTTTGTTATCCGGAGGTATGTTGTCATGCCAATTGTAAGTACGCCGCCCAAACGGTGTCCCCGTTGTCAGGGAATGATGATTATAGAAGAGGACTGGTATGGTCTCTTCGGCTCGTGCGTGGCCTGTGGTTACGTGCATGAGCAGGAGCGCTGTGACCCGGCCGATATCGAGAAAGAAGAGCAGTTGGCAGCTGGTAAGCAACGCCGCCGTCAGCCTTCTCACGGGAAGCTACGACTGTAGAAAATTAGTTTTCGGGTCCATGGGGACTACTCCTGATTGTGAATAATCCAGTATTCGTAGGCATCTTGGAGTGCTAACCAAGATGCCTCGATTATGTCGGTTGAAGCACCAACTGTACGCCATCTGGTTCGCCCATCGCTGGACTCAACTAACACTCTGACCGCAGCATCGGCCCCAGAACTGGAGTCGATTATTCGGACTTTGTAGTCGGTTAAATAGGTATCCCCAATTTCAGGATAATTTTCGGTTAATGCTTTGCGGACCGCTGCATCCATGGCAGCCACTGGTCCATTACCGTCGGCCGCAACCTGTGTTAGTTGGTCACCAACGCGTATTTTAATCATTGCTTCAGCCTGCATGTCATTGTAGGTAAGGGCTGCAGGTTGTTCGTTTCCAGAACTTTCAGTCCCGGCTTTTGCATCTGGTTTTGCACCTACAATTTCTCCTGCATCTGGGCGACGTCGTTCAACAATAACGAAATCTTCCAACGTAAACACTGGTCGGTAATTATCAAGTGTGCGCCTAGCGACCATTTCAAAAGACGCTTCAGCTGATTCAAATGCTGAACCCTCAGCTTCCCGTGCTTTGATTCGTGACAGAACCTTCTCTGCCTGAGCCTCTGATAGTTCGAGTGAACTTCCCTGTTCTTTCAACTTTTGGGCGATATTTCTCCGACCCGATAATTCGGACACCAATACTCGCTCGATATTACCGACACTCCTTGGATCAACATGGGTATAAGAGCCAGGTGATCTCACAATAGCCGCCACATGCAGGCCTGCTTTGTGAGCAAATGCTCCGCTACCCACATACGGTTGTTGTGGATTCATTTGTAAGTTTGCCAACTCTTGCGCTATGCCGGCTGTTTCAGTGAGGCGAGTGAGTTGTTCATCAGAAATGACATCGAATCCCAGCTTAAGTTTGAGATTTGCAATGACTGAGACGATATTTGCGTTACCGGTTCTTTCCCCCCATCCGTTGAGGGCGGCCTGCACTTGTGATGCACCAGCACGTACTGCAATTAGGGTGTTCGCTACGGCGTTATCAGTATCGTTATGTGTATGGATTCCGACTCGAACCCCAGAATTATCTGTTTCTTCTAGAAATTTGACGACTTCTCCAACTGTTTCCCATATCATCCACGGCATATTACCGCCGTTGGTGTCGCACAAGGCTACTGTTGAGGCCCCTCCTCTAATTGCCGCCAAGAGTGTCTTAAGACTGTAGTCGGGATCTTCAATATATCCATCGAAAAAGTGTTCAGCATCGAATATGGCTTCTTTCCCAAGCCCTGTACATTCAGAAAAAGAATCCTTGATCATTAACAAATTTTCTTCTTCAGTCGTCTGTAAGACTTCAGTTACCTGTTTCGATGAAGCCTTGCCAACTAAAGTGATCACCTCTGTACCCGCGTCAAGGACCGCTCGAATAGCGGGATCACTGGATGCATTCCCTCCAGGCTTTCGTGTCGAACCAAATGCCACTAGCTTTGCATTAAGTAGGGTGAGATCTTTGGCAAGATGAAAAAATTCTGCGTCCTTGGGATTAGAACCGGGATACCCGCCCTCAATATAATGTACTCCTAGAAGGTCTAATTTTTTTGTAATCTCCAGCTTGTCTTGTAAGGAGAGCGAAAGTCCCTCCATACCAAGTCCATCTCGCAGGGTGGTGTCATATATCAGTATTTCTGGATTACTTGGTTGAGTACTGTTCATGATATTTTCTGCTGATCCTTATCGGTTGATCATAGAGTTGCGGTCCTGAATCAAGCAATATCCACTAGAAGTTAGTTTTGGAGTAACCGCGACATTACTTCGTCGGTCATCAATTCGGTAGATAGATACGAATCGTTCTTGTTTTCCAGAAGGTCGATGGTCCTGTGGCCGTCATTGATTGTCGTCTGCACTGCTGCTTCGATGGCTGTAGCTTCTTCCTCTAATCCACAAGAATGTCTAAGTAGGAGGGCGACTGAGAGTATCATTGCCAAAGGGTTGGCGATGCCCTGTCCAGTGATGTCTGGGGCGGTACCGTGGATAGGTTCATAGAGCCCTAATCCTACCCCTGTATCTGATGTGTCTGTAAGTGAGGCTGATGGAAGCAATCCCATCGAACCCGGGAGTACGGATGCCTCATCCGTAAGAATATCGCCGAACATGTTACTACTTATGATCACGTCAAAGTCTCTAGGACGTTGCAATAGATGCATTGTCATGGCATCTACGATGACATGCTCGAGGCTAACGTCTGGATACTCAGTCTTGACTTCGTCAACGATTTCTCTCCAAAGCCTAGAAACGTGAAGCACGTTCGCTTTGTCGACACTTGTGAGTTTCTTGTTGCGTCCTCTTGCTATTTGGAATCCGAGATGAGCTATTCGCGCCACTTCATCCTCTCGGTAATACATGGTATTTACACCTTCACGAAGACCATCACTATTGACTCTTCTCTCGCGTGGTTCACCGAAATATAGCCCACCCGTCAACTCTCGAATCACAACCATATCGACTCCGTCCACTAATTCTGCCTTGAGAGGGGAGGCCCCAGTCAGAGCGGTAATGGCTTTTACGGGTCGTATATTTGCCCAGAGGTTTAAGGTCTTCCTGAGGCCTAGAATTGCATCTTCCGGTCGGACTGTGGCATTCGCATCATTATCGAACTTTGGGAGGCCAACGGCTCCAAAAAGAACTGCATCGGCTTTAGCAGCTCGATCGAGAGTTTCGTCTCTTATCGCTACCCCTTCCGCATCAATAAGTCCGCCTCCAGCTGGATGCTCGTCCAGAGAGAATTCGTGTCCAAATTTTTCGGAGATTGTTTCGAGGATTCGTACGCCTTGGGTGGTAACTTCAGGACCTATCCCATCGCCAGGGATCACTACGATGTCAAAACTTCCCATGATGATTTCCTAATCTGCTGAGTAAATATTTCTAGAGAGGAAGATTAGCATGGTTCTTAGTCAAACGAGCGGCCTTAGGTCAACTTTCGGCACCTTGCCCACTTGAAGTATTGGGAGTCTTAAGAATCGCAAATAGAAGAGCGCCGAGGCCGAAAGAAATACTATAGATTAAAAAGCTCAGTTGGTAATCTCCTCGGATATCAAATAACATAGCTCCCAAAATTGGCGCAATCATCTGTCCTGAGAAACCGATTGCCTGTATTGCCCCAGATACCGCTCCGTAATGTTTAACACCAAACAGTTTAGTGGTTACCAGAGGCCCCACCATTGGTGCAAATGCACCTCCGATGCCCCACAGGAGTATCCAAATAATCAGTGGCACTCCAGTAGGAGCAAATAATAGTGCAAATACTCCCAGGCCTTGGGAAAGACAAACTAATGCTGACAGAAGATACACGCGATCAATTCTTGCCATGGTTAGGCCTAGTGGGATTCGAAGCCCAGTTCTAATCCAGGCGGTGAGCGCGATTGCAAACGCACCAAATGTGAGCCCTGCATTGGAGAAAAAGTCAATTATTAAAGAGGAAAGCGTCTGTCCTCCATAAAATAAAAATAGGCCGGTGGCTGCAATCCAAAATGCGGGCGTACGAATCGCAGATTGGACTGTCATCCCGGTCAGATTCTCGGAATTGTATTGTGATGAAGTTTCGAGCGTAGAGCTATTCTGAGCCAGACCAAGTTGTTGAGGCGTATTTCGTATAAACATCGGAATTAAGAATCCATGAAATAACAGAAGAAGAAGTGCACTAACGAACATCGACGCGCGCCAAGAGTAGGATGAAGCCACTTGATTTAGAACAGGTAGTAGGATTGCTCCGCCGAACCCAAATCCAACAGTTACTACACCTAGCGCAGCCTGTTGTTTTCTGCCGGCGAACCACCTTGTTATGAGCCAGTTAAAAGGAAGGTCCATTAATAGACTCCGGGTGGCTGAGAGTAATGTCCATCCTAAAAAAACTTTGAATACCGTGTCAGCCTGCGCAGTGAATAAAAATGCAGACGCCGCCAAGATACTTCCAACGAAGATCGATCGTCGGACACCCTTTCTGTCAAAGTACGAGCCAATAAATGGTGCCATGGCTGCGAACGTGATCTGTCCAACGGTGAATGCAGCTACTACTGCAGTCCTCGTACTTTGAAATTCGTCAGCGATCAGTGGTATATATACCGCCATAGTCCAAAAGGTAGTGCCGGCACCAACCATGTTCCCAAAAATGCCGAGGACTACAATGACCCATCCGTAGTGGAATGGTGCTTTATCGATGATAGTTCTCAAGGACCACTCCATTTAATTTTGGTAGATTAGAGACATTAGCTAATACTAGGCCAAGTTTGATGTGGCGGCGTTACCTTTAAGTTCGTTGGTGTAATTTAATGCTTAAGACACATGGTGTTGGGTTTGATTTACCATGGGTGGATATCGCGTCCTATTAATACTTTGAGGGGAGACATATGAAGGCGTCCGTTGGTTTGAACCGCTATGCGATTGAAGATTGGGAAGAAGCCACAGAATATGCTGTGGGTGCAGAAAAACTAGGCGTTGATTCACTATGGAGTGCGGAAGCCTGGGCCCATGATGCGGCTACTCCTTTGGCGTACCTTATAGCAAAAACTTCGACTCTGAAATTTGGTTCCGGAATCTTTCAGGTTGGTACGAGGACTCCGTCTCTCGTTGCAATGACCGCTATGACTTTGGATTCGATGTCTGGAGGTCGATTCTTACTGGGGCTTGGAACGAGTGGTCCTCAAGTAATCGAAGGTTGGCATGGTATCCGATTCAAGAAGCCTGTTTCTCATACCAAAGAAATAATTGAGGTCTGCAGGCGGATATTCAACGGTGAAACACTTGCGTATGAGGGAGAATTTTGGGAGCTACCATTGTCCGTCGAACGCGGGGGTACTGGCCTAGGGAAAGCTTTAAGATCCGGTGCTCCTGTATCCCCAAATCTACCTATTTATGTGGCTTCACTTGGTCCCAAAAACTTGTTTATGACCGGAGCGTGCGCTGATGGCTGGCTGGGCACGTCTTTTTTACCTGAAGCGGCTGAAACATTCTTGAAACCTATACGTGACGGGGCAGAGAGCGCTGGCAGATCAATCAGTGATATTGATATAGCAGTTGGAGGGACTGTGAGATTCACGGATGATATCGAGCAGGCCGCTGAAGAGCTCAAACCTTCAATGGCTTTTCAGATTGGCGCTATGGGTTCGAGGACCCAAAATTTTTACGCTGATGCATATCGCCGCCAGGGCTGGGCTGACGAGGTAACAAAAATTCAGAGACTATGGATAGACGGGGAACGCGATGCTGCCAGACGAGAAGTGCCAACTGAGATGGTTATCAATTCATCAGTTATTGGCTCTTCAGCTGATATAGCAGAAAAATTGAAAGCATACAAAGATGCAGGTGTTAACACCTTTCGTGTTGGTCCCTATGGAGACAGTATCGGGGAACGGCTGGACACTCTAGCGGAGACGATGAAGATTCTTACCGACATTAATTCAGGGGGATAAATTAACTTTTATGCGGGTTCCGAAATTTGGTCTGAACAGAAACGATGCCAGTAGTGTGGCTACATACGCCAAGGACGTCGCGAGAGCTGAGTCGTGTGGCTGGGACGCTGCGTGGCTTCCAGATTCACAACTCAGAAGAAGAGATACCTATGTGCTACTTGCCGCGGCGGCAGAGGCATCTAAAAGCATCACAATCGGGCCACTACTGACAAATCCAATCACGAGACATCCTTCGGTTACAGCATCAAGTATCTCTACAATTGCGGAACTCGCAGAAGGAAGAACTGTGCTTACGTATGGAGCCGGTGATACAGCGGTTAGGTTGGCCGGTCTTGAACCGGCACGGGTGAGACAGCTACGCGAAGCCATTGGATTGACGAAAAACTTTCTTGATGGGAATCATGTGGAAGTGGGTGCTGACAGGCCAGCCAAGTTGCCTTTTGCACGGCCTGTTCCCGTTTGGCTTGCTGCTGGTGGTCCTCGAACGCTTAAGATGGCCGGTGCGGTGGCCGATGGGGTATTCATCCGGGTGGGTACCCATTCCGATAATATTTTGTCCTCGATCAATATGATTTGGAAAGGGGCCGAGGAAGCAGGTCGAGACAAAAAAGACGTTGGATTAGGTATTATTTTTCATACTGTCCTTCATGACCATATCGAACAAGCTACCCTTATGGCTAAATCGATGGCTGCCGGCTATTTTGAATATTCTCCTATGCTGTTTGAGAATCTAGGGTATGAGTGGAATGGACCTGACCCCGAGGAATTAAAAGCGAATGAAGATGTCTGGCCGGATTTCCATCACTCGTCAGATTTGGTGGCCAGCGGGAGTGTCGTGGATTTCATTAGTACCGAGCAGGCTAGATCATTTGCGCTTGTTGGTGGCAATGATGATATTTCTACTCAGCTGCTCAACGTTCTTTACACCGCTGCGGAAAATGACATCGAGTTCGAGCATGTGGTTCTGCACCCAATCCCAAACCCACCTACCCCCGATGAGGGACCAGAGTCATACTTGGAGCGGGTACCTCGTGAGATACTGCCTGCTGTCCGAAACGCACTCAGTACGTCCTGAGGTTAGAGTGTTAACGTCTAGATGACCCCGTGTTGACGAAGCTCTTCGATTTGACTTCCGTCATATCCCAGACGGGTTAGCACAGCTTCTGTATCGTTACTGTATTCTGGCGCAGGTCCCTGTACTCGCCCAGGAGTCTCGCTTAGAGCTATTGGTATTCCTACAGTTCTATGGTTTTCAAACTTTGAGTGCTCCAGATCAACCAGATAGCCGTTATCCCAGAACTGTGACTCGTTTGCGACGCCTTCATAATCAAGAACTGGCGCACAAGGCACGTCAGAGTCATTGAGACGTTGTAGTAGTGTTGCCTCAGGTAGTTTTTTAAATGCTTTCCCGAGTTCAGCATGAAGCCAGTCTCTATTTTCATGGCGGGCAAACGGGGATTCACTTCTTTCATCAATCATCAGATCTTCTCGCTCGATCGCGAGGCAGAGCGCTGGCCACCATTTTGGTGTCAGTATCCCTATCGTGAGCCATTTGTCGTCAGATGTCTGATAGGCGGCAAAGACAGGGTTGTTAAATCGATCAGGCTGGATGTTAGTGTGCAGGTATGGCACGACCGACCCGGCCTGTAATGTCATCATCGCCCCTATTTGCGAGCCATCTACCCGCTGACCTACACCAAATCGCTCCCGCGCTACCACCGCGAGCACTATTCCATACGCAAAAATTATCCCGCCGACTTGATCAGCTAACCCCCAAGGACCTTGTACAGGTACGGAATCTATTCCACCTCCGAGTGACAGCATTGCACCACTTAGTCCCTGCGCGACTATATCGAAACAGGTTCTCTCTGCGTATGGACCGACTGGACCGAATCCGGAGTTCTCGGCATATATGATCTGCGGATTCGTTGCTTTGAGAGCCTCGTATCCAACACCTAATCTATCCATTACGCCTGGCCGGAAATTCTCAGTGACAATATCTGCGTCAACAGCGAGCTGGTGTATTAGCCGGATACCCTCGCTCGTTTTTAAGTCAACTGTCATGGACCGCTTTCCACGATCGTGTGCTTCGAAGTAGCCACAGAAACCATCCGGACGAAGACCTAATGCTCTACCGGGATCACCATCACCGGGGCGTTCTATTTTCAACACATCGGCACCCATATCGGATAGCATTACTGTCCCAGAGGGTCCGTTCTGGAACTGGGTGAAGTCCAGAACCTTGAGGCCTTTAAGCGGTCCCATAGCCTCGCTAAGATCGTTTCTTTCCTGTAAATTTGCCATCGTTCTAGCTCCCTCTTAAGGCTGATAGTAGCGCCCCGAGAGCGCGGATTGTTGCTTTTGATTAAATTGGAGTACTCTTCATTGAAAATACTAGGAGAATTCAAATGCCAATTGACCCTAACAGAGATTCTTGGAAGCCAGGGGAGCCATGGGAAAAAGCTCTGGATGAGATGGACTACATTCGGTCACTCGCCAGAGAAATGGGTGGGCCTGACCGGATTAAACGACAGCACGACGGTGACCGTTACACCATCAGAGAGCGGATCGAAAAATTCCTCGATTCAGGGAGTTTCTTCGAGGCTGGGCCAATGGTTGGTGCTGCCGAATATGACGCTGATGGCAATCTGACAGAATTCCTGCCCGGGGCGTATGTACTGGGGATGGGAAAAATAAACGGTCGCAACGTTGCAATTGGTGGTGATGATTTTACGATTTCAGGCGGCAGTCCACACAATGTGCACAAGGGAGCTTCCCAGTTTACTCAACGTTTGGCCCTGCAGTATGGAATCCCTTACGTTCAATTCATCGAAGGGGTTGGCCACTCTTCCAAGTCAGATGAGGCCGCCGGACATATGGGGTTACCAGGCGGGAACATCTGGTACAGACAACTGGAACTTTTGAGTAAAGTGCCTGTTGCAGCGGGTATTATGGGTTCGGTAGCGGGAGCTCCAGCAGCTTTCGGACTAATGTCCCACTTTACTGTCATGATTAAGGGTAAATCTCAGATATTTCCTTCAGGCCCCCCAGTAGTTCGTCGAGCCTTAGGTGAGGACCTTGATAAGGAACAACTGGGAGGTGCAGCAGTTCATGTTCATACAAGTGGACAGATTGATAACGAGGCTGATTCAGAAGAAGAAGCCTTCGAGCAGATAAAATCCTTCTTGTCATACTTACCTGATACGACATCTGAGGTTGCTCCTCGAGTAGAAAATGATGACCCAGTGGATCGGCGTCCGGAAGAGTTACTGACCATAATGCCTCAGGAAAGGCGCCATCCGTACGATCCTCGTAAATTGATCAAACTAGTGGTCGACAATGGTGAGTTTTTTGAGATGCGCCGCTACTACGGCGGTTCGCTTATTACGGGTTTCGCTAGGCTCGGGGGCTATAGCGTTGGAGTGGTTGGAAACGATCCACTGGTACTCGCTGGCGCTATGAATGGGGATGCCGCGGACAAATATACCCATTTTGTTGATCTTTGCGACACGTTCAACCTTCCTATGGTCATATTTTTGGATATGCCTGGCTTTATGCTCGGATCTGCCGCAGAAAAACAAGCAACTATGCGGCGAGGTGTCCGTGCTCTTATCGCTTCACATGAAGCAAAAGTTCCTAAGGTTGAATTTAATGTCAGAAAGTCATATGGCGTGGCAGCAGATGCCCCGAATAGCTTAGGTGAGCCAGATGGTTTGAATCTACGATTCGGGTGGCCCGCAGGTGAGTGGGGTGGAATTCCAATCGAAGGTGGCGTAGCTGCGGCATATAGGCGGGAAATTGAATCTGCGCCCGATCCCGAAGCACACCGAACTATGATAGAAGAGAGACTTTTACGGTTGCGTAGTCCGCTGCGGGCGGCACAGAAATTTGACGTTATCGATCTTATTGATCCCCGCGATACTCGAAAAATTGCCTGTCAGTTTGTGGAACTTGCTCAACCGCTCCTTCATAGAATTGCGGACCGACCAAAGAGAGCAGTTAGACCTTAAGAGATGGATCGAATTGTGATGTGCTGCGGGCGCCAAAACGGTTAGAATTTGACTCGTGTTAGAACCACGACCATATAGGGACCTACATCTTTATAACACCTTGTCAGGTGAGGTGGAGGAATTCACTCCTCTTTCTGAGCTAGAAGTGAAGCTGTATGTGTGTGGGATCACCCCCTATGAGGTTGGTCATCTGGGTCATGCGTTGACTGCGGTTGCTTTTGATGTTCTCAGGCGATGGTTGGATTTTAATGGTTACACAGTCCGGCATATTCAAAACATTACTGACGTTGATGATGATATGGTTCGCGTCTCCGAAGAAAGAGATTTGTCAATCGCAGAGTTGACCGATATAAATCATCAAATCTATCTGGATGAGATGTCGTATCTTAATATTTTGCCACCTGATTCGTATCCACGAGTTTCCGAAACGATTGACGAAATTATTTTTGGGGTAAATAAACTCGTTGATACCGGATTCGCATACGAGAATTCTGGCTATATTTTCTTCGATTCAACTCAAGATCAATCTCTCGGAGCTCTAATCGGTTTGGATAATTCTCAGTTAGCCACTTATGAATCTGATTCCATGCCTGCGGAACCAGCTGAACTCAAGAGATCACCTCTTGATTTTTTGATTTGGCAACCATCGTCATTCCCCGGAGCGAAGTTCGAGTCGCCGTGGGGAGTTGGTCGCCCGGGGTGGCATATCGAGTGCTCCATCATGGCGCAAACTCATTTGGGCGACCAATTAGACATACATGGTGGCGGGAAAGATCTTCGATATCCACACCATGCCTCGGAGATTGCCCAAAGCGAATCAATCACGAGCCGTTCGCCTTACGTAGGCTATTGGATGCACAATGGGACTATGCGACTTGACGGAGTAAAGATGTCCAAGTCACTGGGAAATCTTGTTCGGGTGAGTGAGCTTGTAGAACAGGGATATTCGGGCAACGACATCCGCCTGGACCTAGCCAGAGTACAGTATCGTGAAGATCGTGATTATGACAGTGAACGGCTTGCCGAGAATAGAGGATTTGCAGGAAGACTCCAGCTAGCGGCAACGACTACTAATAGTACAGCGACCGATATCCAGACTCTGCAAAGCTATCGAACACGATTCCAAAACGCGATGGATAATGATTTGGATACTCCAGAGGCCAGTGATGTCTTGATCGAGCTGGCCGAAGCCATCATTGGTAATAATGTTGCTTCGGAACATGGCAGTGCTTCACTCACCGAGATGGCTTCAGTGCTGGGTTTGCATTTGGGGTCATCAGGTGAGTGAGATACGCAGTCAGTCTAGAGGTAAAATTGAGACCCTTATTACTCAATATTTTCTCGCATGTGGATATGGTACCGCCGCCGACATAGCATCCCATTTTGCAAAGGACGCAGTGATCTATGACACGAATCATCCGCCTATTCGTGGGGCCGCTAACATTGGTGAATTTTGGTTGAATGTGCGAGAAAGGTATGGTGAAGCTACGTGGCATGTTGATTCAATCGTAGAATCTGGAGATTCAGCCGCCATCGAATGGACCATGAAAGGTAACCTCGATAGTAGCCAACTTGTCTACAGAGGTTCGGAGCATTATCGAGTCAAAAACGGACTGATCAGCGAGATTCGGCAGTATTGGAACTGGAAGCGAAATGAGTTAACCTCGGGTTTAGTGGATTATCTTTACGACAATATATACACCGCGGACAAAAATTAAGGGGATTGGATACGTTATGAAGATTGCCAGAGTTCAAACCAACGAGCGGGAACTAACTGCCCGCATTGAAGGGGAAAAATTAATAGCGCTTGAGGGAACACCAATTGCCCCTGGGCCTGAGACAGGCGAAGTTCTGGATATAGCGACAGTCAAATTCCTAGTGCCTTCATCACCTTCAAAAATTGTGGCAATCGGTATCAACTATATGGATCATGCTGGTGACCGTACTGCTCCGACAGAGCCACAACCGTTTCTTAAAACACCATCCTCACTTATAGGTCATCAG
>CEQN01133731.1_pt1 | contig 13781 bp, 2 predicted proteins | sample 427011 | NCBI WGS metagenome assembly CEQN01 (sample SAMEA2621277, study PRJEB7988) | marine metagenome | biome: marine biome (ENVO:00000447); feature: deep chlorophyll maximum layer (ENVO:xxxxxxxx); material: "saline water (ENVO:00002010), including plankton (ENVO:xxxxxxxx)" | depth 120 m
TCTGTAATTTCTATTAATTCTGTTGCATATTCTAAATTAGCTGCACATGATTTATGTTGTTTTTTCGGCGTTATATTCCATTTTACTATAATATAATATATCTTATCTGACATAACTACTTCTATTAAATTTTTCTCAGTAAATGTTTTCTCATGTACTTCTACAATAAATTCACTATCACAAAAATAACTTTCAAAATATTGTTTTACTTTTTTAATTATTGCATAATCATTATCACCTTCATATAATATTAATGATGTTAAACCTTTTTTAGAAGTTTTTAATAATTCCTTATGTATATCATATTTATTTATTATATTTTCATATATCTTTGTTGAGTCTCTTATAACTTTAGCTTTATATTTACTATAATCTTCACTATTTTTAGTATTTTCACAACATTCTTCATATATTTGGCTTAATTGTACACTCATTTATACTTTTACATATATTAAATATTTTTTATACTTATTAAATTAAAAAAAAAATATGTATATTATAATTTATTATTTTTTTGTATTCTATTTCTGTGTATTCTATTTCTTTGTATTGTCTTTCTTTGTATTGTCTACAACTACTTTTTTAACATCTTTAATAATTTTTTTTATTTCTTTATTTGGCTCAAATTTTGGTAATAAATTATTTTTAAACGCATCTGCAGGTGCAACATAATCATCTTGGTATATAAAACTACCAGGTTTATCACACTGTGCAATTGGACATTTTTGAGGATTATATTCTGTACTACTTGGATTTTTATTACTTCTAATCCATTCGTCATTTAATTTGTCTAATTCCTGATTTGTTTTTTGATTAGTAAATAGACTATGTTGTTCTGAACCAACTTTCATTAAATCTAATGTTGTTTGGTCTGTAAATGCATTTATTGCACAATTATTTTTAGTATTTTCATAACATACTCTTGAATCATTATTTAAATCCCAATCATTCCTATACGAATATCCATAAATAAACTTATCTCCTGCTCCTGGGCATTTTTCATTTGGTAATAATGATGCTGCACATGTTTGAGTATTCTTTTTAGTCTTATCTGTTGTATTCTTATTTAATGCATCTAAACTAGTTCTTAATTTTTTTAACTCATTTGCATAAGTCGGTACTGCACTTAATTTATTATTCATTTTATTTGTATTTACTGTCTTTGTAGGTGTTGTAGTAGTAACTGGTAATATTACACCACTTGAAGATGCTGTTTTACTATTATTACCTCTATTATTAACTAAATTATTAATTGCAATATCTCTGTGCATTAAACTATTCGCATATGCTGGATTTACTTTTTTATTCATTAATTCAAATTCTTTTTTTAATATTTTTTGTTTTTGTTTCTTATTTTCTAATTCTACTTGTTTAATTTGATATTGTAATTCTTCTAATGTTAATGGTTTCTTTGTTTTAGTTGCGATTACTTCAATCGGTGATTTAGTTATTAATGATGATGCTAAAACTGGTTTAGATTGTGTTGTAGATTTTTTTGTACCTGAGTTAATAGTTACTGGTACTTTTGGCGGTTTTACAACTTCTTTTTTTGGTACTTTATTTAATTTACTCTTATCTGTATATTTATCAACTTCTACAACTCTTAATTTAAAATCTTTAATATTATTAGATTTTTTCGGGGACGTCGCTGATTTAATTTGTTTACTTGCTTTATTCATTTTATTTATAGTATTTATTTTTTCTAGCTTTTTATTTTCAATTTGAACATCTAATTCTTTTACTTTTTTTATTGAATTATCTACAACAATATTTTGATTTCTAACATCAGATGCAATATAAGTTAATAATACAACTTTATTAACTAATATTTTAAATACCTGTGTTTCAAATGTACTATATTTAAATATTTCACCACTTTCTATTTTTTTGACATGTACTTTTTTACCATTAATATCCAAATTAATAACATTTATTGTATAATTTGTATTATTTATAAAATTTATTTCCACCGGTAACTCTTTTTTTAAACTTACACCTCCAATTGATATATTTTGCTCTTTTATATTAGTTGTTTTATATGTTAATAATTTTTTATTTGTTGTTACATCCTTTACTACCCAATAATTATTATACATACTATTTATTTTTACAGTTTCATTTGGTTTTATAATATTTTTACTAATTTCTATTCCTGCTGTATCTATCCAATATAATTGAACTTTTTTATTTAATTTATTTGTAAATTTTAATAATACTTTAACTGTATCTTTTGCTGACATTAATGGAAATTGTTGTTTTGTTTTTTCTACATCTTCTACTCTAATTAAATTTAATTTACCTTTAAATCTTTCATTACCAATTGCATCTTTTACCCCTAAAAATATTTTATTAGTACCACCTAATGTACCTATATCACCTATTTCTTTTATATAATTACTATTCTCAAATACTTTAATTTTATCATTTACTTTATATAATTCTAATCTAAATGGACCCGCCTTTGCTAAAAACTTATTTTTATGATTCATTGTACTACATTGTTTATTTATTGCCCAATACCCATTTATAATTCCAATAAATAATGAATTACAATCACTTGATATTACATGTTGAATCCCCTTACTTTCCGGTTCTACTACAATACCTTCTAATGTAATTTTCCAATGCTTATTATTCCAAAAATCATTTGGAATAAATTTTCTATCAATTTGTTTACCAAGTGGAGTTAAATTAATTTCATTTAATTTATATTTATATAATTGAGGCGCATATTGGTCCTTTATATATAACCCATCAGTTGTATTACTTCCAACTTGTGAATATCCACCATATGTTAACATATTATTATCTTCTATATTATTATCTTCCATATTATTATCTTCCATATTATTATCTTTCATATTATTACCACCACTTTGTACAGTATTAGAACGTTCCCCATATGGACAATTTACTGAATTTCCTAATGTTGTATTTGTATCATATGATTCTCCTAATGCGTTCATATTACACTCACTTGGTAATATTTTACCTAGCCTACATTCATTATCATAATAACTAAAACCTTTACAATTATTATCTGCATCACATAGTCTCTTACAATCATCTACTTTCCCTACATCTCCAATTATCCAATTTGATGTATTTCCCCAATTAAATATTTCAGTACTACTTGATTTTTTATAAGTATTTTTAGTTGTCGGTTCAGGTAAAGGAATATTATTTGATAAACTCTTTTCAAATATACTATATTCAACTATTCTAAATTTACTTGCATACTCAATATTTTCAACATAATGCACACCATTACCCGTTTTTTTATTTAATGTATTCTTTAAATATTTTAAGAATTTTTTATCTCCTACCCATGATGAACCATATCTTAATCTATAAAATTTATTATCTATTTTATCTACTAATAATTTAAAATTAACTACCTTATTATCAATTGTTCCTTCAAATTTATATTCAGTATATTCTGTATTATCTATTACATATAACCCAATAATTTTCCATTTTTTAATATTTTTTAATAATGGATCATTATATTGTATCGTATTTTTAAATTTAATTATATTATTATTAGTCATTAATACGTTTTCATATTCATTAATTATAACATATTCCTTAGTTTCATCAAAGAATATACTCTTTTTTAATGCATTTAACCTCGGTTCTCCTTTATAACCAAGATATGTATTATCACTAATTATTTCTTTAAACGATGCATTAGATAAATATTGTTTACTATTTTGATATTGTTCAATATTTATTTTATTTCCTTTTACAACTAAATAGAAATTAGGATTTACTTTTGATTCAAATGATATTGTATTTGTATTTTTATCTAAACCTTTTACTTTTTTAAAACACATCTTATCTTTATCTAATTTTGTTAATGTATTCTTCTCTATTTTCTTTACAATTAAATTTTTATTTTCTTCTTGTAAATATATCTTATTTCCAACTCTAAATGTAATATAATCTTTATTATTACATATACCTTGTATAATATCAATATTTGTTTTTTTGTTTGAATCTATTTCAACATATGCATTATTATTTAATGGACAATATATATAATTACCAACATTTCCAATATTTTCTAAAAATACTGATTTTATTTCTAAATCTTTATATGTCATTAATCTTCCTGTAACATTATTTGCGTCTGAACGTAATATACATTTTTTCATCTCTTCATTATATGTCCATATTTTACAATTCGCATTTTCATCACATAATACACTACACTCTTCCTTAGTTTGTACTTGATTCTTTGGTTTTTTACCAATTAAATGCTCATTCCATGAATCACTTACACATTTTTTAACACCTTTTAACGTCTCGCAACAATTTTTATTATTTTTACGAATATAACCTAATAAAACTTTATGGTCCATCTCTCCGATATTTACTAAATTAGTTCCGATTGTTTCTTGTTGAAATAATTTACTTGTATATTTATATAATGGTATTAAATCTGGCTGTGCATTTTCAGTAGTAAATACATATCCAAATAATTCTCCACCAGTGCTATTTAATGATAATCCTTTTGCATTTTTATATATTGGTTTTGTATTTTCACTTGGTAATGATTCTAAATATCCCATTAATCCATTATATACATAGCCAAATTTTTTATTATATTGATTTTTACTATTTATTATTAAATCATTTATTGTTACTTTATCCTGTGGTATATTATTTAATAAATTTTGGTTTTTCATATATTCATGTAGTTTTTTAGTTAATTTAATTATTTCTGTTACTAGTGGTTTTGTAATAGGTAGTTCGTCATGTGCTTTTGTTATAATATTATTTAGGTCATTTTTAAATAATTTAATACCATTTGAACTATCTATATTTGCCCAATATAATGCTTGATATAATAATGCAATTCTATTAACATTTAAATCTATTACAAATTCATTTAATGTAGATACATTATTAATTTGTTCCGTTGAATATATATATAAATTTGGAAGTGATGTAAAATATATCTCATTTATATAAGTTTGTAACACATTTGGTGGAATAGACTTATTATTAAGTATATTCTTAAGTACCACCGCATTTACAGTTCTTGTGAGTACGAACATTGATAACTCATATTCAGGTAATTGTTTATCTAGTAAATTAAATATTTTATTAAGACCTACAGATTTTCCGAAAAAACTCTCAATTATTCTCCAATAACATAAATCTGGTGTATTAAATTTATATGAATATAATGGAACACCACAATAATCTGATGCATTACTTATTTTTGCAGTATTACAATCAAATGTATTTAATTTACATATATTTATTTCTTTTCCAATACTTGTTATTCCTTGCTGTATATTTGTATTATTATACTTACTAACTAACTTAATTCTATTTTGTTCTATTTCTTTTAATTTATTTTTTTTATTTTCTAATATCTGATTAACACTATTCAATCTATTAATTTTATTTGGAATTACTTGTTTATACTCATTTTCATATTGATTTAATTTATTATAAACTACTAAATTTTTCGTTCTAATATCTGTTTCTGATAATATTTCTACCTTGCATATAACATTAAAAGTACCACGGAAATTATATATTTTTAAATTTACAAGATTATTATCTGCAGGTCTTATATCTATATCGGAAATTCTCATATGTGGTAAACACCACCCACTACAACTAAACCCTTGTAGATCTTTCTTTTTACCATTTTTTATATACATTACTGTAGCATTATGTTCATTCTGAAAATACTTCTGTGATGTATCTCCTGTAATTTTAATATATTTACCTATATATTTTTTTTTTAATTTACTTAAGTCAATTAAATTATTCTTATATAGTTCAGGATGATTACTTATTAAAATTTCCCATTGTTCCCACGCCCCTGCATTAATGCTCATTCCAATTTTATTATTATTATCTATTATATACTCATAACGATGACTAATTATAAATACTCTCCCATTATCTCCTATTTCTAATTTCCATTTACTCTCATCGCTATAATTCTTATCTGCAACTATAGACCCATTAGAATCACTTAAATAATGTTTATGCCACCCTATTAAATAAAACTCATCATTATTAATATATTGTACTCGCCATATTTCCCATATATCTTTATTTGGAGATAATCCAATTTTTCCATCTGGTGTACTCATTATATGATTATTTTTATGACTTTTTATATGTATATATTTATTATTAAACTTATTTTTTAATTGAACGCTATGTTTTTTTCTTTTTTCATATCTATTTTTATTATTTTTTATAAATATTTGTCTCATTACTTCTTCTTGAGAATAATGTGAACTTAATGATATTTCCCATTTTTCCCATGCACCTGGATTTGGACTCATTTCTATTTTGCCTTTATGGTCTATTATATATTGATTACGATGACTAACTAGAAATACTTTACCATTATCGGCTTCTCGTAATCTCCATTTACCGTAAGCGCCACAATGTTTTTCTGTTTTTATATGACCATTCCAATCACCTAAAAAATGTCCATGCCATCCTTTTAAACATATAGTATTACCTGGTCCATTTTCAACTAACCATGATTCCCATGTATTTCTATTTTTTGAGAATCCAATGTGTCCATCTGGTCTAGACATAATATGATTATTCAAATGACTTTTTATATGTACTGCCTTCTTCATATATTTATTTTTTAATACTTGTTCAGGTGTAAATATTTTTTTAGATGACGCTGGTGGCGGTGGAGGAGAGGATGGTGAAGACGGAGGCGGAGGTGGAGGCGGAGGTGGAGGTGGAGGTGGAGGAGGAGGCCGTGGAGATTGTTTTTTTTGTTGTATGGGTTGCGGCCGTTGCTGTTGTTGTTGCCCATGTGGACTGGATATAATCTCCCATTTTTCCCATGGGCCTGGATTAGGACTTATCCCAATATTATTACGATTATCTATTATATATTGGTTACGATGACTAATTATAAATACTTTCCCATTATCTACTAATTGTAATTTCCATTTATGTTCATTTCCACAATCTTTTTTTGCATATATGCTACCATTATCACCTAAATAATGTTTATGCCAGCCTTTTAAACATATAGTATCTCCCGGTCCATTTTCAATTACCCATGTTTCCCATATATCTGTATTTTTGGATAATCCAACTTTTCCTGATGGTGTACTCATAATATGATTATTTTGATGACTTTTTATGTATACTGACTTATTCATATACTTATTTTTTAATACTTGCCTAGATTGTAATTCTTGAGGGCTATGTACTTTTTTTTTTGGTTGATATTTTGCTTGATTTTCAGGCGTCGCTTCTATTATGTCCCAGACCCTATTGGTACGGGATAGATCCTTATAAGGTAGTGCTTTTAATGTACCATTATATTCATTTAACCACATTCTCCTATGATTAGTAAATGCGAATCTTCTTTTGCCTACCTCATATGGAACATTATTTCTCAATTCCATTTCACGGGTGGAAAGTGCCTCCCATTTACAAAATTCACCACAATGTTTTTCTGATTTTATCTCTCCATGCCAATCACCGAAATAATCTCCATGCCAACCTCGGAAACATAAGTTATATTTATTTGATCCTTTTTCAATTTTCCATTTTTCCCAATCATTCGCATATTTTGATAATCCAATTGTTCCATTTGGATTATTTTTTATAAAATTATTGTTGTAACTTTTAATAAATACTGTCTTTCCTATTAATTTTTTTGCGAAATATATTCTACTCCCGAATTGAGTATACCAATACGTTTTCTTCCCCCCTATATATCTATTTAAATTTATATATCCACTTGCACTACTATTATCATTATTTCTATTTAATGGAGATATATCTATTTTATTATCATATTCATTCATTTGTAAATTTGTTTTATTATTAAATGCCGCAACAGAATACCAATTATTATCCGAGTCATTATTACTTATCTGAATTTCATACGCCTTATCTGCTTTAATATTATTTATATTAAATTTAGCTTTATTATTAGATATATCCGTTTTTGATATATTTAATATTTTCGGTACAACTTTATTCCTTAAAATAATATTAAATTTATAGTTATCTAAAAATTTACTTAATTTATCTGTTTTAACTGCAATATTTACAGAAGTACCTGTTTTATTAAATACTAATTTAATATTTTTAACTGGCGACACTAATGTATTTGTTATCTTATTATTTACATATGTAACTAATATATGTTTTGTATTCATTGTATTATTAACTAATTGCACAACTATATCATATTTATTTAATACTATCTTGTCAGTATTTTTAACCGATATCGTATATAACTCATCTGTTAGTTTATAAATATTATATGGCGCTAATTGAACTCTTTTATCCTCTTTTATTTCCTTCTTTGCAAATGATTTACTCTCAATAGTTCCTTTTTTATCTTTTTTGGCTTCCGCTACCGTCTTTTTTTTAATAGATACATCTTTAACCATAGTAGGACCAATTTGTTTCTTCTTATTTGCAGTTTTATGAACTGGATATAAATCCCAATAACAATCTTTATCTATTGCTGATTTTAATTCCACTAAATAACATTTATTCTTATCTGTTTTATAATCCTCCATTATTACTTTTTTATTTACTGAACCATTCTGTAATCCACAGAAATTTAAATTATTTGGAGCAAGTGCATTCGGATTTTTATCATCATCTATACATAAAGTATTCCAACATAAACCACCTTCTTTATTTACTTTCATTCCAACATATTTATCTTTATATCTTATAATCCATTTACCATTACTTTGTTTTATAAACGTAAATACTAATAAATTCTTCTTACGAATATTTAAATTTTCTGATGTTTTTATTGCAATATCTGATGAAGGTGTACTAGCCGCATATACATATGTTGCTTTCCCTTTCTTCGCCCAGGGCATAAATATACCGCATTCATTAGTTCCTGCTTGTTTTAAAAATATTATAGATGACCTATTAACCTGTTTAGATACTGCTAAACTATATATCCCTTCTCCTAAACCAAATAAACTACCATAATTATTTCTAATTAAAAATTTACCACTCGCTAATTTATTCATTGAACGCGGTAATGGAACTATAGGATTTACTTGATAATCATAATCTAATACTGAACCTGGAACATTTGGCTTTAATTTAATATAATTTGTTAATACATTTTTAGTACCCTCAAATTTCCATGGTCTATTTTCTAATTGTATTTTTGTAAAATCTATTTCGACTGGTAATGAATTATATGCTTGTCCTGTTGTTATATAACTTAACCCAGACCAAGAAGTACTTTCTGCTGGTTTATATTGAAGTAAATATTCTGAATCTAATTGTAAATTACATGCACCAATTAATAATTTATCATTTGTTACTTCTAATTGTTTTATCATCGGCAATTGATCTTTATTAAGCGATTGAACATTTAATTCAACATTATTAATATTTGTATTTATATTCATAGATACAATATTTTTAGTTGAATTTATATTAATATCCGCTAATTCAATATTATATGTAGGTAAATATGTTACATCAGTAAATACCCATTGATGCGTCCTATTTTTTAATGCATCCGGCTGTGCATATTTATTTAATTTATATGGTTGGTCAAATTTACTACATTTATTATTTGGCATAAACATATAACCACTTAATTGTAATGTATTCTTTGTATCACCATATGGTATTTCAAATAATTTAATATTAACTCCATATAATGAACTATACTTACCTTCTTGTTCAATACTAAATGCATATTTTAATTTTGAATCTTTTATATTTGTCGCAAGCCAGTAATCTTTGTATTTAGTTAATTTCCACTTAATTTCATCCCCAATTATACTTATATCAGTTTTATAAATTAATGTTGCTGCTCTCTCTCCTAAATTATCTATCATTCCAAAATAATAATTGCACTTGCTAAATCTAATTGTATAAATATGATTTTCTGTAATAAATATTTCTTTATTATTTTTATATTGTTCTACTACTTTAGTAGGTTCCTCTGATGGACGTAATAGATGATAATCATTTATATTTACTAAACTTGGCTTCTTATTTAAATTTAAATATGATAAATTTTCCCACTTATCTTTTATTTTACCTTGAATAATATATTCATTTTTAGGATTTAAATTAATTAAAGTATATTTCCACTTATTTGCATTTATTTTACTACTAAATACATTAACTGTATCTTTACTACTATATCTTGCACGGATATCTAAAGTTTTTATACTTTTATACTGTAAATCATTTAATTCTAATTCGCCTAAACATATTTTTTTTGATTTATTACATTTCCATACGATACTATTTATTTTAAATACATTATTAGTTAAAATTGGTACAGATTTTTCACTTGTATTACTATAAAATCCAAATAATTTCCAATTATTTACTCCAGCGTCTAATGTAGAACATATTGATGGACATTCAAATTCAGAATGATTCGTTAATAAATATTGCTGAATCTCATTATCACTCTTGCCTTTTAAGCTTGGTATATCTTTAAAATTAGTTTCTTTTAAGTATTTAATTTGACGCCAACACTTTTTATAATAACTTACTTCACTTACTGATTCACATGTAGTTTTATTTGACTGTGAAGACTTAATATATATTTGACTAATTGGTACAAAATTTAAATTTCGCTCATTATTTGTTATTTTAAATAATACTTTCATACCACTTCCTGTATCAATACTTAAATTTTTAACATGAATATCAACATTTTTTGAATAACTTGTTGGAGCGACTTCATAAAATGCTTCTTTCATATCATATTTTTCATATAATTTATGTTTATTCTCAGCATTTTTTAATTCTACTAAGTATATTTCTAAATCCGGACCAATTGTCATTGCATTAATTCCCCCATATCCGACATTATATTTAAATGAAAACTTGAATTCCTTTACTAATTTTTTATCAGGTAATATATCTTCTAAATATAATTCATATGCATTCCCCGGTTTGCCTGAATTTATTTGATTATTAATAGATGGATTAATCGCTGGTATATTACTAGTTTGTGGTTGTAAATTAATTCCATTATATTTAAAGTTTAATACATTTGTTGATATTTCAATATCTTCTTTTGTTCTAAATTCTAAATAATATATACTATTGGGTTTCATATTAATGAAATTTAGTTCCATAATACGACTATCTTTATATTTATACATCATCGGAGCATAATCTTTATTAGATGAATTTACAATATCTTTATCTGTATTTATTAATTTACGATATACTTCATTGCCTATTTTTATTCTATTATCTCTAAAAACAATCATATTTTTTATTCCTCCTTTAGTAAATACGATCTCCTTACATTCCCATTTTACTAATGATTCATTTAATACTAATGTACCAGTACCTAAAATTATTTCATAATCAATATTAATAATTAATTTAATTATTTTATTATCTTGCTCTATTTTCCAATACTGTTTTTTTGAATTTATCCAAACACCTTTTAAATCTGGAACTTTACTTTTAATATCTAAAATAGGATTTACACTACATACTCCATAAGCATTAAATTTAGTTGTATTCGGAATTTGTTCGGAATCTATAGAATATTTTAATAGTTTATTACAACACTCTTTATCTAATAAATCTGGTGCATTCTTTGCATCAGCACTTGAATTAAATGGATTATATTTTGAATAACTGCGTTTATCTAAATCATTTACAACACATTTATTTATGTCTTTAATATAATAGACACTTGCATTATTTTTATTATTAGTTAATAATATTTCTTGCTTATAATTAACACTCTTCCCATTCATTAAATACATATTATTTTTAGCATCATCTTGTGGCATATATAATTTTATTTTATATTGCTCAAATTCAAATAATTCAATAAATACATTTACTGCTATATCATTATTTATTAATTCATAATAATATCTATTTGTTCCTATAATTTGTTTTGGACCATTTATTTTTATAAATTGTTTATATTTATCTGCTCCTTTTAAATTTTCATAAATACTAATATGCTCAAACATTGAATTAAATAAATTATCTTTTTGTGTTATTAATGTATAACCACTATTATTTGATACAGTGTATTCATTCTCATTTATAAAATGTTTTGTAGGTACATAATCTCTTAATGCAAATAATGTTGCATCTTTTTCTTCACTTGTTGCACTTACATTATATTTTCCTCCTAAACTATCTCCTAATAATAAATATTTATTAAATTTACTAGCATCATTTTCCCACGTACTACCATATTTTATATAATAAATAGTATTATTCTTAGTTGCATTATATGGATAAATTTTAAATTTAAATTCGAATAAATTATTTGTCATTATAACTTCATTTGTATCACTATTTGCACTTATAACTTTCCATCCTCGTTTATCATTCTCTAATTTATTATATTCTAGTGTATTATAAAATAATAAACAGCTAAGACCACATGATACTAATCCATGACCTTGTTTTACACGAATATTATAATATTTATTTGTTAAATTAAATCCAGTTGGTAAACTTTCTGCTACTTGTTGTTGCAACATTTGATTTGTATTTTGTAATTTATTAACCATATTTAGATATGATTTTGCTTGTACTTGTGGACTCATTATTTGAGGATTAAAATAAGAACCAAAAGGACTTTGCATGCCTGTATTTACTACTTGAGGCTGCATCATTTGTGGTTGAACTACCGGTTGCATCATTGTCGGTACCACTGGAGGCTGTTGTGCAACTACTCGTTGTGGTTGGAAATAATTGAAAAATGGAATATTAGGTGCTGTCGTTGTTGCAGATGCAGATGCAGATGCAGCTTTATTTGTTGTTGTTGTTTTTTTATTATTTGTCGTTGGTTTTTTTTTGAATAAATTATTCCAATAGTTACCTCCTGACTGTGTTATATTATTTTTATTTTGCTCGAGATATGAACTATAAATAAATAACACTATAAAACATAGTATATAAAAATATATATATTGACTATTCATATATATATAGCATTGTTTTTTTTTTAATAATTAAAATTATATTTTATAAATATATATGAAAAAAATAGATAAATATGACAAATATTTAAAAGATAAACATATAAATATATTAAAAAAAATATCTGAAGGCTCTGTTGGACAAGCATTTCATGTATGTATTAAAGATAAATGCAAAATTATTTTAAAAATACAAAAAATTAAAACTACTAAAGAAAAACTAAATTTTTTAAATGAAATAAAAATTCAAAAAAAAGTTGCGAAACTATGTAATTATGTTCCTAAAATTTACGATTCATGGATAAAAGATAAATATGGATTTATTGTAATGGACTATTTAGAAAACTGTTGTACATTAGAAGACTATTTAATTAAAAATCATTCTAATACACATATTGATAGTGTAGTTAAACAGTTATCAAATATATTAGATGATTTTAATAAATTTAAAATTATTCACGGAGATTTACATGACCTAAATATTTTTGTTTGTAAAGATAAATTATATATTATTGATTTTGGTAGAAGTATGGCATATTCATCTTCGACTGATTGGGATAAAACATATAAAGAATTATATCAATCCTATAATGAATTTGAATCTATTTACTTAGACCGCTTATTTATTGCAGATTTATTAATTTTAATTAATAGTAAATATAATAACCCAATTAAACAATCTACTATAAAAGATATTATTATTAATGATATTCAACAATTTATTAGTTTTTATGTTGGATAATTCTAATGAAAAATATAATATTTTAATAATTCAATATTTACTTCTTTTGGTTGATTTATATTATTATTATCATTTATATTATTATTATCATTTATATT
>CEQN01016984.1_pt1 | contig 13683 bp, 20 predicted proteins | sample 427011 | NCBI WGS metagenome assembly CEQN01 (sample SAMEA2621277, study PRJEB7988) | marine metagenome | biome: marine biome (ENVO:00000447); feature: deep chlorophyll maximum layer (ENVO:xxxxxxxx); material: "saline water (ENVO:00002010), including plankton (ENVO:xxxxxxxx)" | depth 120 m
TTTAATTCTTTAATTTGTTTCTCATATTCATCTACCTGTAATGTTACATCATTGACTCCTTTTACGGGCTTCCCTATATCATTTTCTAAACCTCTCTCTATATTATTAATACGTTCTAAAAGATTATTATTATTTTCCTCTTTTTCATCATCTTGTATATCCAAAACCTTATTAATTTTATCTTGTCTCACATATAGTAAATCTAGTTTCTTATGATGCTGTGCCAAAATTTGTAGTGGCGATACATTTTGCTGTGGAACAGGACGAGAATCATTTTCGGGAATTCTCTGTAAAGGCGCGCCCCCATCGCCTCGCCTACGTTTAGCTGCTGCTAATGCTGCACTACCACTCATTATTATTATTATTTAATAAGTTCTTTCTATATTATTTCCGCATTTCCATAGTTATTTTAGAATGACAATTATAATCTTCTAATACAAAATCATCCATCATATAATCCTCAATGTTTTCCACTTTTCTTTTAATCTTGATCGTTGGAAATTTATGTGGCTTTCTCTCCAACTGTAATTTCATAGAATCAATATGATCATCATATATATGACAATTTCCCAAATGATAATTAAACTCGCTGGCTTCCAAGCCACAGTGATGTGCAATAAGGTGCGTAAGCATACTATAAGAAGCAATATTAAATGGTACACCTAAACCTACATCACCACTGCGCTGATACAAACTACATGATAATTTATTGTTTGGTAAAACATTAAATTGAACCAATACATGACACGGTGGCAATGCCATTTCAGGTAACTGACAAGGATTCCAAGCTGACATCACCAATCGCCTTGAATATTGCTGTTGTGGATCTCGCAGACAATCAATAATATACTTAAGCTGATCCACACCTTCATTTGTATAATCGTCATCACAAGTATTATATTTAGCGTTAAAATGTCTCCATTGGTGACCATATACGGGACCTAGGTCATCCTGATCCCTTTCCGTTAATCCAATACTATCTAAATACTCACGTGACGCATTATCATTCCATATTTTTACATTTTGATTCTTTAATATTTTATTATCCGTTGACCCACTAATAAACCACAATAACTCCTTGAAGCACGTCTTCCAAGCAACTTGTTTCGTTGTAAGCAATGGTATTGTATTCCCGGAAAGTGTAAAGTGCATAGAACTTCCTATTACAGTCATTGTATTTCCATTGCGTCCATTTACCATAATTCCCTCTCGTAAAATATCATCAATCAAATTAATGTATTGGTTTTCTTCGTGATGCACCGTCTCACCGTCATAACTGCGTCGTTTAAGATTATTAAGCGCTGTCTTCAACATAATACTAATATTAGTAATAATATTTTTAATTTCTTTTTATAAAACATATGGATAAACTTTCTGAAAGTATAAAAGAAACTCCGAAAGATACAACTACTTTTATTAATCACGTTTTCAATTTTGATGATGATAACAAAAATGAAATGTTAAATATGTTTCAATATGCACTATTAGCAATAATTCCTGTTTTAGTAATTTTAAAATGTGTTAAGCATTTTATTCCCGAAGAAGATGATACCAAGGGAAGTTTAGAAATACTTTTAGAAACAACTGGTCAAATTATATTAATTCTAGGTCTAATATGGTTCTCTGATAAAATAATAAGATTCATTCCAACATACAGCGGTAGCGATTATCATAAATTCTATCCTACAAACTACCTCCTACCGTTTATTTTAATTTTAGCAACAATGCAGACAAAGTTTGGATCAAAATTAAATATTCTTCTAGAGAGAATTTTGGAACTTTGGAATGGTGCTCCTAAGGAAGAACCAGCAAATATTAAGGTAAAACAACCTATTGCTAACCAACATCAACCCAGTCAATCGGACCACCTCGTTGCTAGTAGTATTTTACCATCTGACCGCTCATTAACCACTATGCCACAGCAACAAAACGTAAATTTCAACAACATGTATGCGGACACACAAACACCACTAGAACAAGCTAATATTCCAACAATGGAGCCTATTGCGGCAAATGAAACAGGTGGATTCTCTAGCTGGTAAATATCATTATAAATAGATTTAAACAATTTTTAATCTAATAAAACATATGAAATATTATAGTACACTGTGTAAAATATGTATGTTACTACTTAGCACTGTAGTTGCTAAAAAAGATAAAACATACAACATATATTATACAGCTGTGGCACCTAATTCGAATATTTGCTTATGTGTCCCCAGTCACATTATTAAAAAAACAATAAAAAACAATTTTACGGATTGGGATGGCGAATGTAGTAATAATCAAGTTTGTTTCTGGAACGAAGAAACTATATTAATAAAACATTGGTACTCACCAAATAATTAAATTATAATATATAATATGAAGGTTTGGTTTTTATTCATATTACAACTTCATTTAGTTAGTGCATTTGTTTCTTCTGTTAGCCTTAAAAATGTTAAACAGTTTTCAACTATTCACAAAAAAAATAAAATAATAACTATCTCTCCGGCAGGGGTAGGAGGATTCTATTTATTAGGTATTATAACATACATTAAAGAACATTATGATATAAATAACTATACTATTCTTGGGGCATCTGCTGGCGCATGGACATCGCTCGCAATGTTGTATAAGGGAGATATTGATGAATTAGTTAATGATATTTTAATGAATTATAACCACCCATATCTAGATGAAAATAATGATGAACTAAATAGCAATCTCTCCTTATATAGTCTCCAATACACTCTTAAAAATATTTTACTCTCTAATTATGATGTAACAGACTTTGATTTAAAAAATCTTAATATTGGAAGTACTATTATAAATAAAAAAGGAATAAAGCCAATAATAATTTGCGATATTAAGTCGCTTAATACAGCAATTACAAGTTGTTTTGCCAGCTCACATATTCCATTTATAACTGGAAGTAGTTTATTCAGAGTAGATGATACATTGTTTTTTGACGGTGGATTTAGTAAATTTCCACCCAAAGATTTGAATACTTATTTTGAAATTACGCCCGATATGTGGGGGTTTAAAATATACGATCTGTTAAATTTAAAAAAATATAATGATCAATCGCTTTTAGATTTATACTATAAAGGTTACAAAGACACTGCTAATAATAAATGTATATTAGATGAATATTTCACACAGCTAATTCCATAGTTTATTAATGTTTTATTTAATGAACAACATTAATCAATGTTTCATAGGATTTTTTCTTTCTAATGTATCTATGTATTTTTTAACTATATAAATCGGAGCAACTATTAAATAAATAATTAATAATATAATACCAGAAATATATTCAATATCTATATGATTATCTACTATATTATTAATTAATTCCATAAATATTACATATACAAATGTCAGTAAAATTTGTATAAATACCATAATTACAATATTATTAATTATATTCATTTTACAACTATAAATTATTTAATACTTACAATCAATTTTATTATTATTCACACGTTATTTCTTTATCTACTAGTGTCTCTTTTGCTATAGTTTTAATTATTTTATTCTCGTTTGATTTTTCATTAATATCAGTCATAATAGAACGAACTAATTTTATATAATCGTCCTTTCCAGTTTCGGTTGAAGACCATGATGGATTATTCATCTCCCATTCAGTAATAGCTTTACGTTGTTTACTTGCAACATCATTTATTGCATCTTTTAATTTGTGTTTTCCACTATCTCGTTCCCATTCATTATTATCTTTTATATAAAGTGTTTCGCGTTTCACGTCAGTACAGTGTATAGGTCTTTTAAATGTATCCAGTTGTTTTAATCCATTAACAAATATTGAACTAACACCTTCTATTAATCCATTATCTTTTGTAAAATGTAAATCCTCTAATTGAATTGAAAGCGATTTAATAAAATCGGTCATATTTATTGCATCTCTACAATTTTCATTCAAAAATAAATTAATGTTAAATTTATTATTATTATTATTTCCTAATCGTGGAATCATTTCATTAATTATCTTATTTTGCTCTTTTACCTGATTCATAAGTTCATCGCGAACTTTTACCCCATTATCAAATTCCATTAACATCTTTTGCATCATAACTGTGAGTTCTGTATTATCTTTATCATCCAAATTAATAACTTCTTGTTTTTCCTCATTTTCGCTAGGAAAACATTTTTTTTTATGTCTCCATAACCCAGACCGCTGCTTATATGATTTATTACATACATCACAAATGAACAAATCCGGTGTTTTATGGTGCGTTGCCGGGCGTTGCCGATTATGCTTTTGGGTTGAACAGTGTTGTTCCCATAGATATTTAGTAGAGCATTTGTAGTCACATTTTTCGCAGTAAAAATTTGGCGCATATTTTCGCATATTTTTGGTTGCTAAATATGCCATATATAGGCAACCGAAAAATATGCTTAAGTTTTTTTATTTTTTTGTTTAAAAAAAGTATAGTAAGGAATTAAAAGTTAAAAATTAGGTAACCAATGCTTTATGCTCTAAAAGTGTTTTTCAAAAAATGTGTTTTTTTTTTTTCAAAAGTCAAATGGATTTTCCGAAAATGGACATTTATAAATGTCCATTTTCATTTTAACGTTTGACTTTTGAAAAAAAAATTTACACAGATTATCGACATTTTACATACACATAATACATTTATCTTATATATTAGCACTCAACAAGGTTATAAAATAGAATATATACATTTAAAAATAATATATATAGTCTTATATTAATGAACGAAGGATTGGATGTGGAACTATTAATGAAATCCCTAGAGAAGGAGGAGAATGATTGTTTAATGGAGTTGGACACTGCAAAGATCCATAAAATAAAGAATGACATGTTACAAAAGTTACGATTACCTAGAGAGAAATTAAAGAAAATGAACAAACAATTAAAACAATATCGTTTTATAGATGAAATTCCAGATATCAAATATGGGGCTTATGTTAGATGGATAAATCTGACTATCCAAGAACACAAATTAACAACAGGAGGAATTATATGTGATATCAAAATAGTAAAGGATAATGTTTTAATTGTTTGTAGAAATACAAGTGGACGTTTTTTTCAATTTAAATTAAACGAATGTTTAGCCTTTCAAAAAATAACAGACCAAGAACAGGTATTATTGTCGGCACTGGATTACCTAAATACGTGATTTATTTTTTGTTTTTCGGCGTTTGCGAGTCGCATTTGTCTTTCGTTTAATTTTTGCTAAATTTTTACTAGTTCCTTTTTTGGGAATGAAACGTGCCCCTTTCTTACAGCGAAATCCAAAATTCATGATTTGTTTCTGTCGTAAAACACTTTTTCTACAAACTGCTATAGCGTTTTGCTCATTTTTTAAAAGTGGTGTAACTTTTTTTATACATTTACACAACTTGTTTGCTAGAATGTCTTCTGCTATTATTTTGATTTTTTTTTTACTAATATTAGATACGTCGATTTTGTAAAATTTCATAATATTTAAATAATCGGCGTGTGACAACGACATCACTATTATATATATCAAATTATATAAAATATAGGTAAATTATAGTATTTAGCTATTATATATTCTACAACTTATGTTAGATACAAAAAAGACTAATAATATAGTCGTTTTTGACCTAGACGAAACACTTGGTAATTTTACAGAACTTAGTATATTTTGGGAAGCATTAAATAAATATCATAAAAAATCTCTAACTGAAAAAGATTTTTTCTCCTTATTAGATACATTTCCTAATTTTTTAAGACCCAATATTCATAATATTATTAAATATATTATACAGCAAAAAAAAAAGAATAAATGTGATAGTATAATGATTTACACTAATAATCAAGGTAACAAAAAATGGATAAATATGATCTCAAGATATTTTGATTATAAATTAAAACAACCAACATTTGACAAAATAATAGCTGCGTTTAAAGTAAAAGGCCAGCACGTAGAAATGTGTAGGACAACACACGATAAAAGTGTAAATGATTTATTCCGCTGTACTCAATTACCCGAAAATACACAAATATGTTTCATAGATGATCAATATCACCCTTTAATGAAACATGATAACGTTTATTATATAAATGTTAAACCATATAATTATTCTATTAATTTTCAAACTATGGCAAATAAATACTTTATAACTATTATGAAAGATGATAATAAAGACGAATTCATTTACTTTATGACAACACATATGAATACAAGTGGATATGTAGTGATTGAAAAGGATGAAGCAGAACATAAGGTCGATAAGGTAATAAGTAAGAAATTATTATCTCATCTTAAGGAATTCTTCGGTAGTAAGAATAAAACAAAACGCAGAAAGCACAATAAAAGAAATAAAACAGAAAAATTATAATATTATATATTCGTATTAATTGGAATATATTTGGATATATAATCCATAATTGAAGTAGAAAGTAACAAAAATATTCCCGATGTAAAAGCAATCTTCCTATCAAATAATGTATCCCGTTTTGAAATATTACTATGTTTAATATACGGATTAAATCGTATGATTAAAAATAAACAAATGTAATATTGTAAAAATCTCCGTAAATATACAGCATATAACGGTTCTATATTTGCAACACCCGTAAATGTTAATGCGAATAGTAAAAATGAAATATAGATACTATATAAATATATTTGTTGATACCATTTATAACCCTTAATCATATTATATTTACACTATAATATTATTTATTTCAAACTATTTTATTCTCATTATAATTTTGAATTGCCAATTTAATAGAGTCTTCAGCTAACATTGAACAATGTAGTTTTACAGGTGGTAATTTCAAATAGTTTGCAATTTCAGAATTTTTTATAGTAGCGGCATCTGTTATATGTTTTCCCTTTATGTATTCTGTAACATACGAACTTGATGCTATTGCAGAACCACAACCAAATGTTTTAAATCGTGCATCTGTTATATACCCTGAGTCGTTGACTTTTATCTGTAACTTCATTACATCACCACAAGCAGGTGCACCAACAATAGCAGTTCCAATATTTGTTTCACCCCGAGCAAATCTACCTACGTTTCTTGGGTTTTCGTAGTGATCAATAATTCTACTGTGATAATATTTTGTAAAGTTTCTATTATTTAATCTAATAATGTGTTTTGTATAGTTAGAAAACATATATAAATTACAGAATATATAATTATCATATGTTTCTTGGTTATTAGGTATTTCCATATAGGCATATTAATAATAATAGTTACAGCTATTAATAAAGTAATAAGATAAATTATTTGGGGTAATTTATACTTAGTAGGTTTGTAAAAAAATACTATTATGAAAAATAATAAATGTCCTATAGTTATCAAAACCTTTTCTATTATAGTTCGTTTTTTTTTTAAAACTTCCACAATACCTATTATTGAAATAGGTAACATATGACAAATTATTAGTTTCCTAAGATCTTTATATAGAACGTATAATACCATTAATAATGGAATTACATAAGTAGAAACATGTAATTTGGCATTTTTAAACATCTATATTATATAGAGTTTTAAAAATTAAATTGATATTATAATAAAAACAATATCTAATTACATTTATGTATAGATTATTATGTTGTGTTAAACGAAACTATAGTAAGCAAATACCTACTGATTTAAATCCAAAAGATGTTAAAACGTTTATCCCGAATATTACAGAGGGACGTGTGATTAAATGTTATGATGGAGATACTATTACAGTAGCTGCCTATCCATATCAAGAAAGTGAACTATATAAATTCAGTGTAAGGTTAAATGGAATAGATTGTCCAGAAATAAAAAGCAAACAACATACTGAAAAGCAATGTGCACTCTTGGCAAAAGTCACTCTTGAAAATAAGATATTAAACAAAATGATTATTTTAGAAAATGTAAAAACTGAAAAATATGGAAGGTTATTAGCAGATATTTATTTAAAAGACGAACCAACTACATCCATTGGTATATGGATGATGGAACAAAAATTAGCAGTTAAATACGACGGCAAAAAAAAAATATCTCCGGTAAATTGGATGGAATATTACAATTCATAAATAGTTTACATGATAAATCTATTTTACATTTTTATATATATCAAGTGTGCGGGCACTACAATCATCAGCATTAACATACTTTGGCATCCAGAAATATGGAATACATTTTTCAGTATGCGGATATTTTTCCTCATATATTTTTCTATAGTAAATTTGCTCTTTTGTAGTAGGAATATTATGACTCCATTTTGTATTTAGTTCTAATTTCATTTTATCCACTTTTGCTTTTATTATTTCAAACCATGACCCAGTTTCACCCGATACTCCATCACTGAAAGCTTCTTTAGTTCTCCAAATAATATTATCGGGGAGTAAATTCGGATACACTTCCGAAATTGCTTTTCGCAAAAGTTGTTTTTCGCATTTGTTAACACATATATCAGAAGTTAGCGGATTTCTTAGATTAATAGGTAAACTTAGATAATAATTTACAAAAGTCCTATCTAAGAATGGTGTTCTGGGTTCTAACCCATGACGTGAAATACACCTATCCGAACGAAGAACATCAAACATATGAATATTTTCTAACAATTTACGACATTCGCCGTCAAACTCAATAGAAGAAGGCGATTTCAAAAAGTATAGATAACCACCTGTTAATTCATCACTTCCATCGCCGTTAAATACAACTTTAGCATCAGTATTTTCAGATATATATTTACCTATCAAATAATTACCCACACTGGCTCTTACACTAGTCGTGTCATAACTTTCAATATTCTCAATAACTTCAGGAATTGCATTAAAAAACTCTTCGCTCGTCAGCACTACCTCTGTGTGTAATGTACCCAAATAGTCTGCAACTTGTTTAGCTTTAACCAAATCTTCAGAACCTTTCATACCTATACTGAATGTTTGTAAATCACCCTTGTAATGTTTTTTAACAAATGCAGTTATGATACTACTATCTAATCCACCTGATAATAAACATACAATTGGGCGCTCAGATGTATCTACTACACGTTTAATAACAGCACGTTCAAGATGACGAACAATGTTACTATATATATTAGGTAAATCTGTATTATAATTTAAATTAATCATTGTAGACGGAAAATTCGTTGTTATGTAGCGACGATTTTCTATAACCGGTTTCCACTCTGCATTTACTTTAAATTCAAGTGAATATTGAGAAAATGTTCCAGGAGAAAAGGGTTTAATAATAAATGGACGAATAACAGAACAACCGTTTCTAGAAATATTATTTAACTCTGTGTAAGAGTTATTCCATACTAGAGGTGTATCATTTGATAAAAATGGATGAAGTGCTTTCATTTCAGATGCAAATCCAATTATATTTTCACGTGTTACATTTGTATTGTTAATGTGATTCACTATTTTATCGTCATTCATATTGCGCTCAAATACAAACAATGGTCTTACTCCAAATGGATCTCTGGCAATAAATACTTTAGGATCTTGATTATTGTATCTTTTATCATAAAGAACAAACGAAAATACTCCGTCTAGCATACGAAGTGTTTGATGAATACCAAAAATAAGATATAGATGAATAATGATTTCGCAATCAGATTTAGTCGTATATGAGATACCATATGATTTATGTAATTCAGAATACAAATCCTTATAATTATATATTTCTCCATTACATATTAACGTAATATCATTAATAGTAATTGGTTGATTTGAAGTATTATCTAAACCATTAATAGCCAATCTTTTGAACCCTAAATATAGTTTATCACTAAGATATAGTTGTTTAGAATCTTCAGGGCCTCTCTCATTTAATTTATTGAATGATTTTTCGATTTGAATGTTATTAAAAGTGGACTTGTTGTTCAAAAGTGCTATGATTCCGCACATTTATTTAGTATGTAGATATCTTTTTATATATATAAATAAAACTCTAATGATATTATATTATGAACAAATATCCCGTATACATAAAACATACTGAACGTGTAGACGATTTAAACAATCGTATATATAGTAGAAATGTTCCGTCTGGAAAGATACAAGCAAGTATTAATACTCGTCCAGTGTCTACTAAATATTCATTGATGCCTATTATGGATGTCAGAGCAAAACCAACAGTTGAATTAGATAAATGTAATCCATATAATTCTAGTGAAACATTTAACCCTGGTTCCTCAAAAGGCCCATGGAGTGGATTTTCCAGTAATATCAACGATGAATCGCGATTACGAAACCAGTTTTTTGCAATACAAAATTGTGAAAAATCATTATATGTTCCATCATCTCAAAGTGATTTGTATGAAGTAAAAGTTGTCGGAAGAAACGAAATCCAGCCTTTTAATGACCTTTTTAGAAAGCCAGATTTAGCTCCATTTAATCCAAATCTTTATAATGTAGGATACAATTTTTTTTCAAATAACACAAGACAACAAATGAAAGATGTTTAAATAATGATATTTAAATAATGATATTTTTTATAAATATAATTATTTAATGAACACAAATGTTAAAAATGACATTATAAAGTATTTTGGAAACCCGTTGTATCAAACGAACTCATATACAAATACACCCGATATAAACGAAGAAGATAAGAAATTTTATAGAAAACGTGTATTAGCAATGGGAAAGGAAATATATTCAGGTAAGCACTATAATGAAATTGTGAATCAATCATTTGAAAATTTTATTTCTTTAGCAATTAGTCATTGTCAAATGATAGATAAACGTGATTTATTACAGGAAGATTATCCCCCTATCACCACTAAGGCTAATAAAACTATACCAGGAAACTTTAATATAAACGATACGAATGAATTTATAATGCGACACTCCCCTCCAAAAGAAAAAACTCTAGATACATTCGTAAAAGTTACAACTCAAACCAACGAGGATAACTTTATACCCAAAGAAAGGAAGGTAGACTTAAAACAAAAAAAATTAAAAACCAAGGGAATTAATAAAAAAAAGAAAGATAAAAATGTGTGAATAATTTATTATGACCGCCCAAACATTAAAACATCGTCATGAAAATAATAAAATAAAATATAGTAAAAACAAAACGTTAAAGAAGTATGTTCGGTCATCATGTGCACCGTCTAAAAATAAAAGGAATTTCACTTGTTATGACACCGAATCGTTATTTAAAATGAAAACACAGTGGAATAAACGCCACCCAGATGATAAAATAGATTCTAATGATGAACGTGCTATATGGAACAGTTTAAAAGATAAGATGTCAAATGTATGTAATAACGAACGGTGTTGGCTCAAACAGAAATTTATGGAAAACAATCTATCTCCCGAACTTACAACCTATACATTTGCACCAAAAGCGCCAAAAAAGTGGATAGAAAATCCACGTGAATGGCTGAATAGTACAGATATTAACAACGTAATGAAACAATATGAGAAAGAATATGATAATTTTGAATTCATAGGTCCTTCCCCGATTGATTTTGATGATAAAGAAGGTGGAGTTTGTGTATGGCCTGAAATTTGTAATTTTAAAATAGAAAATATGGTTCGTAAAGATAAGAAGAAAATAGGCTTTATATTCAACCTAGATCCTCATTATAAAGGTGGGTCGCACTGGTTCACAATGTTTCTCGATATTAAAAATAAATATTTATTATTTTTTAATAGCACAGGCGATGCGCCTGGAAAAGAAACATCGGCTTTAATAGAACGAATTATGTCACAAGCCGATAATATGGGTATTACTTTAACAAAATATATTAATACTAAAAATCATCAACGAGAAAATACCGAATGCGGAATATATTGCTTATATTGTATAAGCGAATTAGTAACAGAGAACAAAACACCAGAATATTTTCTTACCCATCGTATAAGTGATAAAGATATGGAAGAACTTAGATATAAATTTTTCAATACTCCAGAAATAGTTACAGATTTTTAAATGTTAGTCATTAATAAAAGTTTAAAAAAATAAAAATATAATCTTATTATGACAACTTTTACATCAGAATCCAATAAACAACTAATATGGAATATATTAGAGCAAAATGGAACATTTAACAAATTAACACACGAACATAAAAGCGATATAAAAGAGAGATTTAATAGTATTGTATATGAATTAGACAAGACTGATATGAACGAAACAATCATAAATAAAAATAAGAATCTCATATTAAAAATAACCGAAGTATCTAACACACTCTATAATTCATCTGTAAATACTAAACCTAATCCAATAACATCAAAAGATATTATAGATATGAGACAGAGTCAATTTAGTGATAATCTCAAGGCGAAACAGGAGGAATTTGATACATTTATGAAACAAAAGACACCAGATGAAATAAACTTTTCGGATACTTTAGATAAACCAATTGGTTCTGAATTAGATTCTATGTTATCTGATGCTATGGCTCGCAGAGAGATGGATTTAAACAATTTTCCTAAACCGACTGAAAAAAACAAATCAAATACAGCCACTAATAACTTTGTTCCAAACTTGGTAATAGGACAATCAATTGATATATCAAACGAATCTATTAAAATAGAAAATACTGATTTCAAATATACTAATCAACTTAATTTAATACTAGATAAACTCAATAGTTTAGAAGCAAGTCAAATTAAAATAGCATCACAACTTACAACTATTTATAGTCATATTACAGATTCAAGTATGAATTATTCTAGTATGAATTATTCTAGTATTAATTCTTCCAATAACTAATTATATTTTATCATAATTAGTTATTTATCAATTTTATCAAATGTTTTGCTTTACAATAGATATAGGTTTTAATCATATCATGGGGACTAATAATATTATCACAAAACTCCTCGTTAAACTCATTTTTCCAGTGTATTTTAATAAAATTAAAAATAGTAATCATTCCGTTAGAAAATAGTTCACATCCCTTTTTATTAAACCATTCAAACGCCAATTTATTACCAATACTATTTTCTTCATAAAAATATTTAAATAAAAATTTATCAACATCTTCATCTTTGCTAAAATCGTAATCATTTTTATTTTTATTTATGATACATTGTATTTCATCTTCCATAAAATGAATAGTTTCTAGTTCGCACATTATAATTATTAAAGAAATTTATCGTCTAATTCAAAATGTTTAATAGTATAATAAAAAATAATACTTACGATTAGCCATACCACAATGGACTTACCAATAGGAATAAATATACTATTTGATTTATTAAGATAATATGCCATAAAAACGCAACTAATTAATAAAAGAATCAACGCATAAGCAGTGCTTATTGTGAATTTTGCAATAAATTTATTTGATTTACCACTTTCTTTCATAAAATATATAGTCGGAATTAATGAAATTGGAAATGACCACCATATTGCTCCTAAAAGTGGATTTAAATAAGTTCCAATATAACTTATGCTAGCAGTGATTAGTCCACCAAGTATAAAATTTTGTAATAAGTCATACAGCAACGGATTCATATATATTTATATATATATTACTATTCAACTAATTTTTCAAGCTCATAAGTGGTTCTATTACCCTTTTGTCTCTCTACAATTACACCTACTTGAATAGGAACCCCCTCTTTATAACTGTCTAAATCATATACTTTATTATTTTTCGGATCTACTGCATATTCTATTCCATCTGGTCCCTGCCATATTTTGGCGCGTAAATTTTTACGCTGTTTGTTCTGTTCGGCCAGAGAATCTTTTTCCTCCTGATCAATATTAGGAACATATGCAAAA
>CEQN01041402.1_pt1 | contig 13648 bp, 12 predicted proteins | sample 427011 | NCBI WGS metagenome assembly CEQN01 (sample SAMEA2621277, study PRJEB7988) | marine metagenome | biome: marine biome (ENVO:00000447); feature: deep chlorophyll maximum layer (ENVO:xxxxxxxx); material: "saline water (ENVO:00002010), including plankton (ENVO:xxxxxxxx)" | depth 120 m
CATGACGACCCGCCATTTTATCTCCAACTTTTAGTTTTCTTTTTTTTGCTATGTAAACTTTAGCTAACTTTAAAATTCCTGAAGGTAATTCATCTCCAACTGAAATAGTAAATTTTTCTCTTCTCAAGGAACCTTGTAGGTCATTTTCCTTAATTTTATAATTGTGAATTAAATCCGCAATCATTATATTGGTTTTATTATTAGTAGTCCAAATACCCTTCGTCAAATGAGTATAATCTTCAACAGCTGTAAGCATTTTTAATGAATACTTTTTACCCTTAGGCAAAACATCTTCACCTAAGTCGTTTTGAACCCCTTGACATGTTTTTCCATTCAAAATCGCAAATAACTTCTCAACTAAAATTTCTTTTAAGTCATTAAATTTTATCTCATAATTTTCCTCAAGAATAGTCAATTCTTGTTTATCTAAATTTCTTCTTCTTTTGTCTTTTAAAGATCTTGTAAAAAGCTTTTTATCAATTACAACTCCATGGAGTGAAGGAGGAGCTTTTAATGATGCATCTTTGACATCTCCCGCCTTATCTCCAAAAATTGCTCGAAGTAATTTTTCTTCAGGTGTTGGATCTGACTCGCCCTTTGGAGTAATTTTTCCAATTAAAATATCACCTGGATTAACTTCAGCTCCAATTCTTATCATACCATTTTCATCTAAATCTTTTGTTGCTTCCTCACTCACATTAGGAATATCATCAGTAAGCTCTTCAGTTCCTAATTTAGTATCTCTAACATCAATAGAATACTCATCAATATGAATTGAAGTGAAGATATCTTCTCTAACTACTTTTTCAGATATAACTATAGCATCTTCAAAATTATAACCCTTCCATGGCATAAAAGCAACTTTCATATTTCTACCTAAGGCTAACTCTCCATTTTCAGTTGCATAACCCTCAGATAAAACTTGACCCTTTTTAACACGATCACCTTTTTTTACAATAGATTTTAAATTAATACATGTTCCCTGATTTGTTTTACGAAACTTAATAAGATTGTATTCTTTTGTGGAGCTATCAAATCTGACCATTTCTTCTTCTTTAGAAACATCATATTTTATAGTAATTTTATTAGCGTCAACATATTCAACAACTCCATCTCCTTCCGCATTTATTAATACTCTAGAGTCAGAAGCTACCTGTCTTTCTAAACCAGTTCCAACTATTGGTGAATCAGGTCTAATTAAAGGAACAGCTTGTCTCATCATATTTGACCCCATTAAGGCCCTATTAGCATCGTCGTGTTCTAAAAATGGAATTAAAGATGCAGAAATGGAAGCTATTTGATTGGGAGCTACATCAGTAAAATTAATTTTATCAGGAGTGACTACAGGAAAATCTGCTTGATCCCTTGCAATAACTCTTTCAGAAGTAATTTTTCCATCTTTGTCATAAGGGATTGTTGCCTGAGCAATTAATTGATTTTCTTCTTCTTCAGCACTTAAATATTTAGTTTCGGTTAAATTAATTTTACCATTTTTAACCTTTCTGTAAGGAGTTTCAATAAATCCAAGATTATTTACTTTAGCAAAGACTCCAAGGGAGGATATTAATCCAATATTTGGACCCTCTGGTGTTTCAATTGGACATAATCTTCCATAATGAGTATAGTGAACATCTCTAACTTCAAACCCTGCTCTTTCTCTTGACAATCCGCCTGGACCAAGAGCAGATAATCTTCTTTTATGAGTTAATTCTGCAAGTGGATTAGTTTGATCCATAAATTGAGAAAGCTGATTAGTTCCAAAAAATGTATTTATAACGGATGAAAGTGTTTTTGCATTTATTAAATCAATTGGAGTAAAAACCTCATTATCTCTTACATTCATTCTTTCACGAATTGTTCTAGCCATACGAGCTAATCCAACTCCAAACTGAGAAGACAATTGTTCTCCTACTGTTCTGACTCTTCTATTCGAAAGATGATCAATATCATCAATTTCAGCTTTTGAATTTATTAATTCTATTAGATATTTAATTATTGTAATTATATCTACTTTGGTTAAAACAAGCTTATCCATTTCAACATCTAATCCCAATTTTTTATTCATTCTATACCTTCCAACTTCTCCAAGATTATATCTTTGATCAGAAAAAAACAACTTATCAATAATTCCCCTAGCGGTATCTTCATCTGGTGGTTCAGCATTTCTTAATTGTCTGTAAATATGCTCAACAGCCTCTTTTTCTGAATTTGTAGGATCTTTTTGGAGTGTATTATTAATTATTGCATAATCGGACAAATGGGCATCAATTTTATGAAGTAAAATTGTTTTAACACCAGCATCAATTATATCATCAATATGTTCCTTTGAAACAATAGTATCTCTGTCTAGAATTATTTCATTCCTTTCAATTGAAATTACCTCTCCTGTATCTTCATCAACAAAATCTTCATGCCAAGTTTTTAATACCCTTGCAGCTAATTTTCTATCAAGAACTTTTTTTAAACCAGATTTTGAAACTTTAATTTCTTCAGCCAAATCAAAAATCTCAAGTATATCTTTATCACTTTCATAGCCAATAGCTCTAAAAAGAGTAGTTACCGGTAATTTCTTTTTTCTATCAATGTATGCATACATTACACTGTTAATATCAGTAGCAAATTCAATCCATGACCCTTTAAAAGGAATTACTCTGGCAGAATAAAGTTTAGTTCCATTGGCATGAAAAGATTGACCAAAAAACACTCCGGGAGATCTATGAAGTTGAGATACTACTATTCTTTCGGCCCCATTTATGCAAAATGTTCCACTTGGAGTCATGTAGGGTATTGTCCCAAGAAATACATCTTGAACAATAGTTTCAAAATCTTCATGTTCGATGTCTGTACAATATAATTTTAACCTTGCCTTAAGAGGCACAGAATAGGTTAATCCTCTTTCAATACATTCTTGAATTGAATACCTTGGCGGATCAACAAAATAATCAAGAAATTCTAATACAAATTGGTTTCTTGTATCAGTAATAGGAAAATTTTCTTTAAAAGTGTTGAAAAGCCCTTCTTCATTTCTTTCTTCGGACTTAGTTTCTAATTGAAAAAAATCTTGAAATGACTTGATTTGAATATCAAGAAAATCAGGATAGTTTGGGGTGTGCTGAGCTACAGCAAAATTTACTCTTTTTTTTAAACTTCTTGGCATCTGAAATTGTTTTAGATGAACTAAATGTTAATTATCAACCTAATGTATTAAAACACAAAATGGCTTAGACATTTGGACTTTACAAAAATCTAAACCCAAATCTTATTAATGAGATGTTATTTTAACTCTACTTCTGCACCGGCTTCTTCCAAAGAGCTTTTTAGACCCTCAGCCTCATCTTTAGCAACACCTTCTTTAATAGCACTAGGTGCTTCATCAACTAAACCTTTAGCTTCTTTAAGACCTAGACCTGTAAGTTCTTTAACCAATTTAACAACTGCAAGTTTAGAACCACCCGCCGCTTTTAATATTACGTCAAATTCTGTTTTCTCTTCAGATGCTTCTGAACCACCTCCAGATGCAGGACCAGATACTGCAACTGCAGCTGCAGCTGGTTCTATCCCATATTCATCTTTTAAAATAGTGGAAAGTTCATTTACTTCTTTTACAGTGAGATTTACTAATTTTTCTGCGAATTCTTTTAAATCTGCCATTTTAACAATTTTTATTATTTATATTTATTTTATTCAAAATCTTTTTTCAGAATTAACGCTCTGATAACGTTTTTAATACACCAGAGATATTACTGCCTCCTGAACTAAGAGCAGAAATAATATTTTTGGCTGGAGATTGTAATAATTGAATAATTTCTCCAATCAACTCCTCTCTTGATTTAATTGACACAAGAGCCTCAATCTGGTCATCTCCAATGTAAATAGCTTCTTCAATTAAAGCAGCTTTTAATATTGGTTTATCAATTTTTTTTCTAAAATCCTTGATTACCTTTGCGGGAATATTGCCAGATTCAGAGAACATTAAAGAAGTATTACCCTTTAAAACATCTTTAATTTCCCCAAAATTTATTTCTGAGGCATCCATTGCTCTAGCTAACATTGTGTTTTTAACAACAGACAGCTTAACATTTGCCTTGTAACATGCTCTTCTTAAATCTGAAGTTTGAGATGCATTTAAACCAGATATATCTGTTAAATATAGATTTTTTGTCTCCTTTAACCTCGTGGTTAAATCATCAATAACTTTTATTTTTTCTCCTTTTTTCATTAAATATTATTTTTCATGAAAATTTAGCTTCAACAGGAACACTAGGACTCATAGTGCTTGACATGAAAATACTTTTGATATAAGTTCCTTTTGTAGTTGAGGGCTTTAATCTAACAATAGTCTTTACAAGTTCATCAGCATTTTCAAAAATCTTATCTTCAGAAAAAGAAACCTTTCCAATTGCCGCATGAATGATGCCTGACTTATCTACCTTAAAATCGATTTTACCTCCTTTGACATCAGAAACAGCCTTCTTAATATCCATTGTAACTGTTCCTGTTTTTGGATTTGGCATAAGACCTCTTGGTCCTAAAACTCTACCCAATGGACCTAATTTTCCCATAACACTTGGCATAGTAACTATCACATCAACATCAGTCCAACCATTTTTTATTTTTTGAAGATACTCATCAAGACCAACGAAATCAGCACCTGCTTCAGTCGCTTCAGATTCTTTATCAGGGGTTACTAATGCTAGAACTCGAAGATTTTTACCTGTTCCGTGAGGAAGGGTAACAACTCCACGAACCATTTCATTTGATTTTTTTGGATCAACTCCTAACCTAATTGCAAGATCTATTGAAGCATCAAATTTTGTTGTTGAAACTTCTTTTACCAATTTTGAAGCATCTTTTAAAGTATAAAAAAGTGTAGGATCTATTTTAGATCTGGATGTTTTTTGATTTTTCGTAATTTTTCCCATTATAAAGTCATGAATTAAATGGAGGATTTCCTTTAACTGTAAAGCCCATTGATCTTGCTGTTCCGGCTACCATTTTCATTGCTGAATCAATATTAAATGCATTTAAATCTGGCATTTTATCTTCAGCAATTAATCTAACCTGATCCCATGTAACAGTACCAAGCTTAATTCTATTAGGTTCTCCTGACCCTTTTTTCTTTTTTGCTGCTTCCATTAACTGAACAGCTGCAGGAGGAGTTTTAATTACAAACTCGAATGATTTATCCTTAAAAACAGAAATTGATACTGGAAGAATTTTTCCAGCTTTATCCTGAGTTCTTGCATTAAATTGTTTACAAAACTCCATAATATTAACTCCAGCGGCTCCAAGAGCTGGACCCACTGGTGGGGAAGGGTTAGCTGCCCCTCCTCTAACTTGTAACTTAAGAATTTTTTCTATTTCTTTTGCCATTTTATTTAAATTAAATAAGACTTTAGTTTAAGTCTAATCTTATTATGAATTTATAACTAACAATTATAATTTTTCAACTTGCATATAACTTAATTCAAGTGGTGTCTTTCGGCCAAAAATTTTAACCATAACCTCCAATTTTCTTTTATCTTCATTAACTTTTTCTATAGCACCTGTAAAACCATTAAAAGGACCATCTATTACTTTAATATTTTCTCCCACTACATAAGGGATATTTATTTGTTCAGTGGCTAATGTTAATTCATCTACTTTTCCAAGCATTCTATTAACTTCAGTAGGTCTCAATGGAACTGGGTCTCCTCCTTTAGTTTCTCCTAAAAAACCTATGACATTAGGTACAGATTTTATAATATGAGGCACCTCTCCAGATAAATCAGCTTTTATCATAATATAGCCTGGAAAATATGTTTTCTCTTTACTGACCTTTTTTCCATTACGAATCTGAACAATTTTTTCTGTGGGAACAAGAATATCTTCTAACATTTTAGAATAACCTAGCCTATCAATTTCAGATGCTATATAATCTTTTATTTTAGATTCCTGCCCACTGACAGCTCTGACAACATACCATTTTTTATCAGTAACCTCTGTCATAGTTTATCCATTTATTAATTTGAAATATGATTGAACAATACTAGATAAAATTGTGTCAGCTCCCCAAATAGCAAGTGAAAAAAGAACAGAAAAAACCAAAACAATAGCAACAAGTCTTTGTAACTCTTCCCTTGGAGTCCAAGACACATTCTTTTGAAGCTCTTCAAAAGACTCTCTAATATAATTTACTATTGCAACCATTTATTCTTTTATAATGCACGGGTTGAGAGACTCGAACTCCCGACACCTGGTTTTGGAGACCAGTGCTCTACCAACTGAGCTAAACCCGTTTTTATTTGAGACAAAAGGCATAACAAATTAAAAGCACACCTTAAAGTCGTGTTAAAAACTTTTTTTCTAGTCTAAAATTTCAGTTACCTGGCCTGCACCGACTGTTCGACCTCCTTCACGAATTGCGAATCTAAGACCCTTATTTAATGCAATAGGTTGAATTAAATCAACTTCAATAGTTAAATTATCTCCAGGCATTACCATTTCAACTCCACTTGGTAAAATAATATTACCTGTCACATCAGTTGTTCTAACATAAAACTGAGGTCTATAATTATTGTGAAATGGAGTATGACGTCCCCCTTCTTCTTTTTTAAGAATATATACTTCAGCTTTAAATTTAGCATGAGGAGTAACTGAACCAACTTTACAAAGAACCATTCCTCTTTTAATATCAGTTTTTTCAATACCTCTTAATAAAATCCCTGTATTATCTCCAGCTTCACCTCTATCTAAGATTTTACGAAACATTTCTACTCCTGTAATAGTTGATTTTAATTTTTCAGCACCCATACCAATTATGTCAATTTCATCTCCTGTATTTGCTACTCCAGTTTCAATTCTACCAGTAGCAACAGTTCCTCTTCCAGTAATTGAAAACACATCTTCAACTGGCATTAGAAAATCTTTATCTACATCTCTTTTAGGAAGTTCAATCCAGGTATCAACATCTTCCATTAATTTCATAACAGTGTCTACCCATTTTTGTTCTCCATTAAGCGCTCCTAATGCAGAACCTAGAATTACCGGTGAATTATCCCCGTCATAATCATAGAAAGAAAGTAATTCACGTACTTCCATCTCAACCAATTCAAGTAATTCTTCATCATCCACCATGTCTGCCTTATTCAAGAATACAACAATCCGAGGTATTCCAACTTGTCGACCTAGAAGTATGTGTTCTCTTGTTTGGGGCATAGGTCCATCTGTTGCAGCAACAACCAAAATTGCTCCATCCATCTGAGCGGCTCCTGTTACCATGTTTTTAACATAATCAGCGTGACCAGGACAGTCAACATGCGCATAATGTCTATTTGTTGTTTGATATTCAACGTGAGATGTATTAATTGTAATACCACGCTCCTTTTCTTCTGGAGCATTATCTATTTGGTCAAAGCTTGAAGCTTCAGACAACCCAGCATCTGCTAAAACTTTTGTAATAGCTGCTGTTAGTGTTGTTTTACCATGATCTACGTGGCCAATAGTACCAATGTTTAAATGGGGTTTTGACCGATCGAAAGTTTCTTTAGCCATAATTGATTTTTTCTTTAGTGTTTTTAGAGGGTGCAAATTTATAAAAAAAAATGTACTAGACTTTATTTTTATTGATTTTTTTAAAGGTTTTTTAGGTAATTAACAATTGTCAAAATTAAATTTTCAAATGATTTGTAATCTAAAGCCACAAAAGACTTTAAAAAACTTAAAATCAAAGTCTATTAATTTTTTTTTGAGGGTTCTTTTTTAGATGCATAATAATTAATGTATTTTTGCTAAAATCAAAACTAAAAAATTGATTCAATTATGGCTTTTGATATTAATATGATCAACAATCACTATAAAGGTTTAGATGAAAAGATTTCTAAAATCAGATCTATACTTAATAGACCTTTGACTGCCTCTGAGAAAATATTATATTCTCATTTATTTGATAATGATGTTTCTAAGAAATATGAAAGAGGTGTCGATTATGTTGATTTTGCTCCAGACAGAATCGCATGCCAAGATGCAACTGCTCAAATGGCTTTATTACAATTTATGCAAGCAGGAAAAGAAAAAGTAGCAGTGCCGACAACGGTTCATTGCGATCATTTAATTCAAGCAAAATCTGGAGCATCTGAAGATTTGAAAACGGCTAACTCATCAAGTTCAGAAGTTTTTGATTTTCTTGAATCAGTATCTAACAAATACGGTATAGGGTTTTGGAAACCAGGTGCAGGAATCATTCATCAAGTAGTTCTTGAAAATTATGCTTTTCCTGGAGGCATGATGATTGGTACAGATTCTCATACAGTTAATGCAGGAGGTCTTGGGATGTTAGCTATTGGTGTTGGAGGTGCTGATGCAGTTGATGTTATGGCTGGCATGGCATGGGAACTAAAGTTTCCTAAATTAATCGGAGTTAAATTAACAGGAAGATTAAATGGATGGACATCTGCAAAAGATATTATTTTAAAAGTTGCAGGAATATTAACAGTTAAAGGTGGCACAGGAGCTATAATTGAATATTTTGGAGATGGTGCAAAAGCAATTTCTTGCACAGGTAAAGGAACAATCTGTAATATGGGTGCTGAAGTTGGAGCAACAACATCGACTTTTGGATATGATGAGTCTATGGAAAGATATTTAAGAGCTACTGGAAGGGATGATGTAGCTGATGCTGCAAATAAAGTTAGACCCCATCTAACTGCTGATAAGGAAGTTTATTCAAGTCCTGAAAAATTTTTTGATGAGATAATAGAAATTGACTTAAATAATTTAACACCTCATATTAATGGTCCCTTTACTCCTGATTTAGCAACACCAGTATCAGAAATGAGTGAAAAAGTTAAATTAAATGAATGGCCATTAAAAATCGAATGGGGATTAATAGGGTCTTGTACAAATTCATCATATGAGGACCTTTCAAGAGCAGCATCAATAGCAAAGCAAGCTCTTGAAAAAAATCTAGCTACTAAAGCTGACTTTGGAATAAATCCTGGATCTGAACAAGTAAGGTTTACAGCGGAAAGAGATGGTCTCCTAAAAATATTTGAAGATCTTAATGCAAAAATATTCACAAATGCTTGTGGACCATGCATAGGTCAATGGGCAAGAGAAGGTTCAGAAAATCAGAAAAAAAACTCAATAATTCATTCTTTTAATAGAAATTTTGCAAAAAGGGCAGATGGAAATCCAAATACACATGCATTTGTTGCATCTCCAGAGATGGTTGCAGCCATTGCAATAGCAGGGAGATTAGATTTTAACCCAATTAAAGATACTCTAATTAATTCTGAGGGAAAGGAAGTTAGATTTGATCCGCCAAACGGATTAGAATTACCTAAATTAGGTTTTGAGGTTGAAGAAAATGGTTATTTAGAGCCAGTTAAAGATGGTAAAGATGTTATAGTTAACATAGCAAATCAATCAGAACGTCTTCAGGTTTTAACTCCATTTAAACCTTGGGATGGAAAGAATCTCATTAACCTTAGACTACTAATCAAAGCTGATGGAAAATGCACTACAGATCATATTTCAATGGCTGGCCCCTGGCTTAGATATAGAGGTCATCTTGATAATATTTCAAATAACTGCCTAATTGGAGCAGTTAATGCTTTTAATAAAAAAACAAATTTTGTAAAAAATCAAATTACTGGTGAATATAGTGGTGTCCCAGATACACAACGTGATTATAAAAAAAATAATATATCAACAATAGTTGTGGGAGATCATAATTATGGTGAGGGTTCATCTAGAGAGCATGCAGCTATGGAGCCTAGACATCTTGGTGTAAAGGTTGTATTAGTTAAATCATTTGCAAGAATTCACGAAACAAATTTGAAAAAACAAGGAATGCTAGGAATCACTTTTGATAATGAGTCAGATTATGGTCTAATTGAAGAAGATGATATTTTTAATTTAATTGACCTAAAAGACTTTGCTCCCAGCAAACAAATTACTATAGAAATAATTCATTCTAATGGCAGTAAAGATATAATTAAAGCAAACCATACATATAACTCTCAACAGATAGAGTGGTATAAAGAAGGTTCGGCTCTAAACCTAATTAAAAAAGAAAATGCTGCTTAATAATTTATGTGAGCATAAAAAGAAACTACATGTAATAACACCATTGCACACCCCAAATAAATAAATGGAGAACTAGGAATCCAAAATATTGCTAAACCAAGGCCTAAGTAGCTCATTATTCCAACACAGCTAAGAATTAACAGTCTAATTTTCGAATTAGTCGATAAATCAACTCTAGATAGGCCCAAAATGAAAAAACCTATAATTAAAACCCATAAACCAAAAAATCTATATATCTGTTTTAGATAATTCGGTAGAGTTTGATTTATTTCATTTTCAAAAAGCTTGTCAAATGTCATACCAAGTCTTTCTTCATTTGCAACCTTATCCAGCATCCAAGGTTCATCAACAATCATCCACCTTATACCAAGAATTACTAATGTGATTCCAATAATTAAATTCGAAATGCTAAAAAGTTTTTTCATAATTAAAATATGTTTTTAAAGATACATTTAAATATGTAAATTGTAGGCATGGAAAAATTAGCTGTTTATTCCCAAATAATTATTGCTCTTTCTGTAATAAATGTTTGGGTATTTCGTTTCGATAACATTGTTAAAGAGTTTAATCAATATGGCCTATCAGACATCATTAGAAATATTGTTGGAGCAACCAAAATTTCTCTTTCAACCCTTTTAATTGTAGGTATTTTTTATAATAAAGTAGTTCTAGCTTCTTCTTTGTTAATGGCCTTTATGATGATTTGTGCTCAAATAGCTCACATTAAAGTAAAAAATCCTTTTATTAAATACGTTCCTTCATTGATCCTTCTTTTTCTCTCATTATTTGTTGCGGGAGTTGATTATGGAATAATTAAATAGATGGGGTTATATAAATTATTAATTCTCTTTAGTGGAGTTTCATTTATTTCATATGGAATTGGATCTTTTAATTCAAAAAGAATGAGATCAGAATATGCTAGATGGGGGTTTAAACATTACAGGTATCTAATCGGGGGATTTCAATTTTTAGGTGGTTTGGGTCTTTTAATAGGATTATGTCTTAAAGATTTCATTTTATTTTCTTCAATTGGTCTTACTGTTTTGATGATATCTGCAATTTGTGTTAGAATTAAAATAGGTGATACTTTAAAAATGACATTACCTGCAATAGTTTATACAATAATTAATGCGCTAATTTTATTTTTAACAATAAACTAAAATTTGATACTAGACCCTAAAAAAAAATTTCTTGGAGGGGCAGGCTCAAAATATCTTGATCCAAATGCATTTAATCTAATGTTATCATAATAGTTTTGATTTAGAATATTGTTGACTCCTCCATAAAATTCAAATTTACATTCAAATAAATCAATTGATTTTGAAATTTGAAGGCGAGTTTTTGCAAATGAATTTATAAATACCGAGTTTGAATTATTAGCATAAAATCCTCCAATATATTCATATACTAACCTTGATGTCCAGTTGTTTTTAAAAAAATATTCAAAATTTAAGAATAGTTGTCTTCTTGGAATTCCTGGAAGGTTATTTAATTTGGAAACTCCAATTTCGTTTTCAAAATTATCAAAAGTGTACTTAGCAATGCTATAACTTCCCTCAACTTTTAATTCCTTCCAATTAAATTTTGTAAAAAATTCTATACCACCTCTTTGAGTTGCTCCAATATTATTGTAAAATAATCTTCCAGGAAAAGCTTCTAACTCATAAGGTAAAATTTCATTATTGGTTTTGATATAAAATGCATTTGCTTCAATTAAAAAATTTGATCTATAAAGCTTCCAGCCAATTTCATAATTATATGCTTTAGATGGATTCAAATCCATATTAAACCCTAGGTTGTCATCAGGGTCAGCAGACATCTCAGATAATGTAGGGGTTTCAAAACTTGAGGAAAAATTCATAAATAAATATTGCTGTTTTTTTAATTTATAACTAAATCCTAAACCAGGATTAAAAGTACTATAGTTCTTATCATAACCTATTTTATCTGTACTGATTCGAATGTCATCAAAACGTAAACTTGGTATTATTATCCATTTATCAATTTTTATTTCGTCAATAATGTAGAAAGCTATATTGTAAAATTTCTCCTTTTGATCAAAAACCTTTTCTCCTTCAATTCCCATTAAATTTTTATAACGTTTTCTAAAATCATTTTGAAATAAAGATTCTATTCCAAATTGAAAATTATGAGATGATTTTTGATTCGATTTTTTAATTGTAAATCTAGCTCCTAGTCCACTATAAAATCTATCTAGATCAATTATTCCTCCATTTTCAAATGGAAGCTTTCCATAAAAATCTCTATTTGTAAAAAAACTATATGCGTTAAAGTCTATTTTTTGATTTAACTTTCTATAATAACTAAGACCAAATTTAAATTGATCAATTTTTTCAAAAGTATCATAATCAATATTTCTTTGTCTTGCTTGTTTTTTGTCTAATTGAGCCTCCTCTTTAGTAAGCCCTCCTGAATCCTGAGCTAGTGGACTATTAGTATAGTTGAATTGAAAATTTAATCTTGATATATTAGAAAACTTATGTTCTGATTTAAGATTTAAAATATTTTGTTTTAAAGCACTATGTTCTCTAAAACCATTAGTTTCTGTAGTATTTAAATAAATCAAAGCGCTTGTATTTTTTTTACTTAAAAAACTTGAAAATTGATTAATTTTCAAATTGTATGTTCCAAGAGTAGATTTAAAAGTATTCTTTTTTCCACCTAGGCTATCTAATGTTTTTATAAAAATTACACCCCCAGCTGCATTACCATACAAACTTGCAAAAGGACCTCGTATTACTTCTATATTTTTTATTAAACCCAGTGGAATATTATCCAACTGACCTTGCCCATCAGGTGTAGTTTCAGGTATTCCATCTACAACTATTTTAATACCTCTAATTCCAAATGCAGATCTAGCTCCAAAACCTCTAATTGAAATTCTAAGATCTTGTGCATAATTATTAGAATTAAGTGAAAATAAACCTGGAACTCCCTCCAAATACTCTTGAAGTGATAATTGCTGAAATATTTTTTGTTTATTTTCAAAATTCAGAGAGCTTACTGAGAATGGTAATTGTTTTTTATTAGCACTAATTTTCATTGCTTCGATATTAACTTCTTTAAGTGTTATTGTAGAAGTTGAACTTAAATCTTGTGCAATATTTATAAGTGGAAATAAAATAAAAAAAAGAAAGAGATATTTACCTTTCATTTATAATTTTATAAAATATCAAGTTAAATTTAACAAAATAAATTTCTAAAGATGAAAAAATATTTTCTTCAAAATGGGTTTTCAAAACTTACTGGCCTTATTGATATTGAATCTGTCTCAAAATTAAAAATTATTTACAATAGAATCCTAAATGATTTAGAAAATACCTCTCATTTGAGAAGTGATTTAAGTGGTACTGGAGAAATTGGTAATGAAAAAATAACTCAAATAATGAGGCCTAGTTTAGTTGTTCCAGAACTAAAAAATTCTGAAGCCTACGCAAACGCATTAAAGCACTCTAGACATTTACTGGGTATAGACATGGAATTAGATTTTGATATGCTAATCAATAAAAGACCCTTTACTAACACGCCTACTCCATGGCATCAAGATGCAGCTTATTGG
>CEQN01018820.1_pt1 | contig 13639 bp, 9 predicted proteins | sample 427011 | NCBI WGS metagenome assembly CEQN01 (sample SAMEA2621277, study PRJEB7988) | marine metagenome | biome: marine biome (ENVO:00000447); feature: deep chlorophyll maximum layer (ENVO:xxxxxxxx); material: "saline water (ENVO:00002010), including plankton (ENVO:xxxxxxxx)" | depth 120 m
ATTCAGCTATTAATGATTCAAATTTTGCTCTTGTAATCGATAATAATAAATTCTTAGGACCATCACTATCTGAAGTGATAAATGGCAAATTAATCTCTGTCTGCTTAGAAGTTGAAAGTTCACATTTCGCTTTCTCAGCAGCTTCTTTTAATCTTTGAATCGCCATAGAATCTTTAGATAAATCAACCTTATCTGATTTCTTGAATTCGTCAATCATCCAATCTACTAATACATCATCAAAATCATCACCACCTAACATTGTATCACCATTTGTAGATTTAACTTCAAAAACACCGTCACCAAGTTCAAGTATTGAAACGTCAAATGTTCCACCACCTAAATCAAAAACAGCTATTTTTTTATCACCTTTCTTATCTAAACCGTAAGCTAGCGCAGCTGCAGTTGGCTCATTAATAATCCTTTTTACTTCTAACCCAGCAATTAATCCAGCATCTTTTGTTGCTTGCCTTTGAGAATCATTAAAATATGCTGGAACAGTAATAACAACGTCTTTAACTTTTTCACCAAGATACTCTTCAGCTGTTTTTTTAAGGTTTTGCAGTACTATTGCGCTAATTTGAGGAGGAGCATAATTACCATTATTTACTTTAATTGAAACGCTATCATTATCACCTCTAGATATTTCATATGGTAATTTTTTATTTTCTTTACTTACTTCATTGTAAGATCTTCCAATAAATCTTTTAGCAGAATAAATTGTATTTTTAGGATTTGTTACTGCTTGTCTTTTTGCAGACTGACCAACTAATGTTTCTCCATCTTTAGCAAATGCGACAATAGATGGCGTAGTTCTCATTCCATCAGGATTAGAAATAACGACAGGCTTTCCACCCTCAACAACAGAAACGCATGAATTTGTAGTACCTAAATCAATTCCAATAATTTTACTCATAGTAGTATAAACTCCATATTTTTAATAATTAAACTTTATAAATTATTATAATACAATAATTATGCCATTTATATATATTTAGAAAAACAAGGATTTATATGACATTATGTCATATTTATTGACATGGACTTACTTAATAGTTTTTTTGGATTTATTTTTAGAGGCTGGCTTACTGTTATTTTTTTTTGCAGGTAGATTGACATTATCAAAAATCAATCTATCTCCTTTTCCATTTACTATTATTTTTGAATTTTCTTTTAGTTCGCCACTTAGATATTTATAAGATATAATATTTTCAATGTCATTTTGAATAATTCTCCTTATAGGCCTAGCACCCCACTCTCTATGACTGCCATTCTGAAGTAAAACTTTTTTTGCTGTTGGATTGACCTGCAATTTCATATTCTTTTTAGTCAAATTATATCTTAAATCATTTAATTGTAAATCTATTATTTTATAAAGATTTTTTTCAGTTAATGAATTAAATGTTATAATATCATCTATTCGATTTAAAAACTCAGGCTTAAAATATTTATTTATTTCTTTTTTTATATTGGAAGAATTATCGTTTTTTATTTTTGACTTTTCATCGGCAAAACCAATTTTTGATGAACTTACCTGCTGAGTTCCAACATTAGTAGTAATAATAATTATAGTATTTCTAAAATCAATATCATGGCCTAAGCTATCTGTTAAATGACCTTCATCTAATATTTGCAATAGTATGTTATAAACATCTGAATGAGCTTTTTCCATCTCATCAAATAACACTATTGAATAAGGATTTCTTCGAACTTTTTCTGATAAATGCCCACCTTCTTCATAGCCAACATAACCTGGAGGCGCGCCAATAAGACGAGAGACATTGTATCTTTCCATATACTCAGACATATCAATCTTAATTAAAGAATCTTCTCTATGAAAAACTGCATTAGATAGCTGTTTAGCTAGCTCTGTTTTACCAATCCCTGATGGACCTAAAAACATAAAAGAACCAATTGGTTGATTAGGATTTTTAAATCCAGCTCTTGATCTTTGAATTGCAGAAACTACTTTATCGATAGCCTCATCTTGGCCAATAATATTTTTCTTAATTATATTATTAATCTTTAAAATTTTATCTGAATCCTTTTGATTAATTTTTTTAATTGGTATACCAGTCATCATTGAAACAGTATCAGCCACATCTAAATCAGTCACTTCAATAAAATTATCTTCTGAATTTGTATAATTATCTTGCAAAACCTTAAGATTTTCTAACATTTTTTTCTCTTTATCACGTATTTTTGCTGCGTTCTCGAACTTCTGTTTTTTAATTTCTAATTCTTTAGATTTTTTTAACTTAGTGATTTTATTTTCTAAACGTAAAATACTAGATGGAATATTTATATTATTCAAATGAACCTTAGAGCATACTTCATCCATAACATCAATTGCTTTATCAGGCAAAAAACGATCAGAAATATACCTCTCACTTAACTCAACACAGCTATTAATTGCTTCATCAGATAATTTCACCTTATGATGCAATTCATATTTATCCTTTATCCCTTTTAAAATATTAATAGTATCTGAGATAGTAGGAGAGTTTACTAAAATTTTTTGAAACCTTCTCTCTAAAGCTCCATCACGTTCTATGTACTTTTTATATTCATTTAAAGTTGTCGCACCGATAATTTGTATATCACCTCTGGCTAAAGCTGGCTTAAACATATTAGCAGCGTCTAAAGATCCAGATGCACCACCTGCTCCAACTATTGTATGCAATTCATCTATAAACAAAATTATATTTGAAGAATTTTCTAGTTCTAACATCATCTTTCTCATTCTCTCTTCAAATTGACCTCTATATTTAGTTCCTGCAATTATTCCTGCAATATCTAGTGCAATCACATTATAATTCCACAACAGCCTTGGGACTTTTTTCTCAAAAATTCTTAACGCTAGTCCTTCAACAATAGCTGTTTTTCCAACTCCAGGCTCACCAATTAAAACAGGGTTATTTTTTTTTCTTCTAGATAATACTTGAGCTATCCTTTTTATCTCTTGATCTCGTCCAATAACTTTATCTAAATTATCATTTGAAGCCATATTACTTATGTTTCTAGAAAACATATCTAATGTAGGAGTATTTGTATCTGCTTTTTTATTTTCAGATTTATTAGCATTAAAACTATAGTTTGTATTTATATATGAATCAACAAGTTCATAATCAATTGAAAATGAATTCAGCACATCTTTAACGATACCATCATTTTCTTTACATAAAGATAAAAGTAAATGATTTTGATTTGCAGCCTTAGAGCCTCTATCTTTCGCTTCCACACTAGCATTTTTTAAAATTCTTTCAGCTCTTCTTGTTAATGGCAAATGACCTAAAGTAGCTGTAGAATTATTTGAATTTATTGATGTCTCAATCAATGTTAACATTCTTTTCAAATCGCAACCTATTGTTAAAAGAGTATTTGAGGCATTGCCATTTTTATCTTTAATTATTCCTAATAAGAAATGTTCAGAACCTACATAAGTATGTCCTAATCTTATTGCTTCTTTTTTAGCATTTTTTAAAATCTTTTGAACACCGCTTGTATAATTCTCATTCATTTTAAAATTTAATTAACTTTCTATCATCTATTTTATAACATTTATTTGAAATTGATGTGAATTTATTGTCATGAGTTGCTACAATAAAAGTACAATCATATTCTACGTTTAGTTTAACAAATAATTCCAATATAATCTTAGAGTTATTTTCATCAAGATTACCTGTAGGCTCATCTGCAAATATTATTAATGGATTATTAACTAAAGAACGAATAATTGATAATCTTTGATTTTCACCAAAAGATAAATTTACTGGAAAAGCTTTTTTCACATCCTGTAAACCCATCATCCCTAAATACTCATCGATTTGATTAGTAGTTTTCTTAATATTTAAATTATTTATATAAGCCGGAATAAGTAAATTGTCAATAATATTTATCTCTGGCAACATACAATGAGATTGAAAAATGTATCCTATTCTTTGTGATCTAATATTATTTTTAGATGAGTACAAATCATGTTCATTAAGGAAGACACTCCCTTTATCAGGCGTCAACAAACCAGACATAATACTTAATAAGGTTGACTTCCCTACACCAGAACTACCATATATTGTAATAATATCCTTAGAATTAACTTCTAATGATATATTATTCAAAACAGATAATTGTCTTGTTTTGTCATTAAATGATTTTGATATATTATTCGCTTTTAACAACTAAAATATTTTTTATTTTAAAAATAAATGGAAGAATACCACTAACTGAAACTATTAATATTAACATTAAAAGAAAAACTAAAATATCACTATAATTTAAACTCATTGGGATATTTTGAAAAGGAAGAGCATTAAAAATATAATTAAAAATATTATAGCTATAATTTAAATTAATTGTAATGATTGCTAAAATATAACCAAAAACAGATAATAAAAATCCTAAAATTAAATTATTTAAAAAAATTGCTAACTGGATTTTTCTAATACTTAATCCTAATATATTAATAATTGAAAATTGTGTTCTTTTTTCGAGAGCTGTTATCATCATAACTATCATCAAGATAAAAGATGAAAAGAAAATTACTGAAAAACCAAAGAAAACATAAATATTTCTTTCAAACTGTAATGCTGAAATTAACATCTCATTATCATTGAAAAAAATTTGTCCATCTTTAATATTATTTTTTTGAGATATATAATATTTTTTATTACCAGCGCTATCTCCATAAAGATCAACAAATGCATCATTTGAACAAATTATAAATTTTGAATCATAATCAAACATGCTCATTTCATATATTCCACCTATATTAAATATTTTTGATGGAAAAATCTTTGTTGCAATATTGGCACTTAAAGGTGAAGAAAGCTTTAATGAGTCACCAACGTTAAGATTTAACTGCCTAGATAATTCATATCCAATATATACATCAGAATCAGATTTGTTGTTTTTATCAATTAGTAAATATTGATTTATTCTATCAGTATAATCCTGTAGATGTTCATATGATTTAACATAAACTAGATTTTCTAAATTATTATTTTCTATTATTCCAATAGATTCATAACCATTATTTTCAAAAACAAATGAAGTATCAATATTTTTTTCATAAACATAATATGGATAATCAAATGATTTAATTCTATCTACTATACTTTTTTCCATTCCATTCATTATTGACAGCGTCATGAAAATTATATAACTACCAATAATTATCCCCAAAATAGGAAAAATCAATGAATTTCTAAAACTTCCATTTTTCTGATTATAAATAATTTTTGCTAAAATTAATAGAATTTTCATTTTTTTATTAGTTTCGATGGGTTGTTGAAAGTTATTGTTAGAATTGAAAAAAGTAAAGTGATACAAATAATACAAGCCAACAAAATAGAAAAAAGATAAATAAAGTAATTAACATCAAAATTAATCGGCACGCTACTTAACATATAGATACTTTTAGGTATTGAAATTAAATCATAAGACAATTGTATATAAACAAATATTTTAATTAAAATATAAGATAAAAATGAGCCAAAGATATAAATATATATGTTCTTAATCATATATATAAAAATAAACTCTTGTTTTGTTAAACCAAATATATACAACAAGGTATTATTTTTATTATTATATAATAAATCTAAATATATTGAAGAAGAAATGTTGAGCAATGAAACAATAAAAATAAATAATAAAAGCACTTTTATTGGTATATCATAAGAAAACAACCAAAGTAAAAAGTTACTAAATCTATCTTCCCAAGTAACCGTAATGAAATTGTTATTTTGAAAAATATTATTTATTTCAAAGTTATCTTGTTTAGAATTGATAACAACGCAATCAAATTCGTCATAGGAGTAATCTAAAAAATCTTTAAATGAATCAATATGAGCATATATTGTATGCTTATCATAATCTGCAATATTTGTTTCGAATATAGCGGATACTTCAACATGCCTAACATTATTATTATTATGATTAAAAAGATATATATCATCATTTATATTTATAGATAGTTTTTTTGCAAGAGATGAGCCTACTATTATTGCATCTTTTTTGAAATCACCTTCAGTAATAAAATCATATAAATTAAAAACATTCATGCCATTATTATCAAACAAGTTAATAAATACTCCTTCAGAGCCATTTGATGTTTTTAAGATTATTTCAGAATTAATTAATTGAGTATAATCAATATTTTTATATTTATCTGACAATATTTTTTTTATAGTAGTGAAGTCGGAATTTTTTAATGGGAAACTACGATTTGAATAAATTCTAGCATAACCATCTAAATTAATTATTTTTTCTTGAATATCTTTTTTAAAACCTTCATTTATAGAAGTTGTAAGAACTATAGTTGTAAAACAAAAAACTATAGAGGATAAAAATAAAAAATTTATAAAAGTATTGAAAAGAAAATTTTTGTTAAATAACCGAATAAAACGTTTTAAGAGAAAAAAATATTTTCTAATTCTAATCATTATTTTTTAATGCAGGAAACAATATTACATCTTTTATAGAAGTTTGTTCTGTAATCAACATAACAAATCTATCAACACCTATTCCAACACCAGCTGTTGGGGGCATGCCACACTCCATAGCCTCTAAAAAGTCTTCATCTAAAGCTTGAGCCTCATCATCTCCAATCTTACGTAACTTAGCTTGTTCTTCAAATCGTTGCCTTTGGTCCAATGGATCATTTAATTCAGTAAACGCATTTGCTACTTCCATTCCTCCAATAAATAATTCAAAACGATCGACTAAACTAGAATTATTAGTAGATTTTTTTGCTAGTGGAGATAAGCTAATGGGATAGTTAATAATAAAAGTTGGTTGAATTAATTTTGGTTCTACAAAATGACTAAATGCTTTATCTAAAAGTTTTCCTTTAGACATTTTTTTATTTACTTTAACATTATTTTTTTTAAGTATTTCAAAGATTTCTTCGCTAGGCATTTCATCAAAACTAAATGAGCTTTGTTTTTTTAAAATTGTAAAAAAACTTTCAACATGAAATTTCGTCTTAAAATCAATCGAAGAATCATTAAAATTAATTGTCAAACTATTAATAGTTTTACTTACTACATCCTTTAACATTTTTTCTGTAAAATTCATAACATCATTAATATCACTATAAGTACAATAAAACTCTAACATTGTAAACTCGGGGTTATGATTTCTATCCATTCCTTCATTTCTAAAATTTTTAGCTATTTCATAGACTTTATCAAATCCTCCAATAATTAAACGCTTTAAATACAATTCATCAGCAATTCTTAAAAACAAATCTTGCTTCAAAGTATTGTGATAAGTCTTAAAAGGTTTAGCATTTGCCCCACCATACAAAGGTTGCAAAATTGGAGTTTCGACTTCTATAAAAGAGTTATCATCTAGATAGTTTCTTAATGACTGAATTACTTTAGATCTCTTCTTGAAAATATTTACTATTTCAGGGTTTGCTATCAAATCAAGATAGCGCTTTCTATATCTTTGTTCTTTATCATCAAAAGAAAAGAAAACCTTACCATCTTTTTCTTTTAAATTAGGTAAAGGTCTTATAGCTTTAGCTAAAATTGTGACAACCTTTGATTTTATAGATAATTCTTTAGTTTTAGTAAAAAAAAGTTCACCTTTAGTACCAATAATATCACCTATATCGAGCTTTCTTACTAAATTATCATATAAGCCATCATCTAATAAATCTTTTTTTACAAATAACTGTAGCTTACTACTGCCATCTTGAATTGTCAAGAAAGTTACTTTCCCCATTTTTCTTTGAGATATAATACGCCCAGCAACTCCAACTTCTTTATCAATTAATTTATCTTGATTTTTAATGATATATTCAACATTGAATTTTTTATTATAGTTATTAGGATATGGATTTAATCCATAATCCATTATATCATTTAATTTTTTTAAACGATTATCAATAATTTGCTTTAAACTTAACTGTTCTTTATTCACTAAGATTCTCCAGATTAAATAATAAAAATTGTCTTATAAAACTATCTATGTCTCCATCTAATACTGCATTTACATTTGATGTTTCATGCTTAGTCCTGTGATCTTTAATCATATTATAAGGATGGAATACATATGATCTAATTTGATTGCCCCAAGCAATGTCAGATTTAGATTCATTTATCTTAGACATATGATTGTTTAATTCATCCTTTTTCAATTGATACAATTTAGATGTAAGAATTTTCAATGCAATGTTTTTATTTTTCAATTGACTTCTTTGATTTTGACATTGCACTACAATTTTTGTAGGTAAATGAGTTATTCTAACAGCGCTATCTGTTTTATTAACATGCTGTCCACCTGCTCCACTAGCTCTATAAGTATCAATTTTTAAATCGCTCTCATCAATATTAACATCAATATCATCATCTACTACCGGATTTACAAAAACAGATGCGAAAGATGTATGCCTTCTAGAATTCGAATCAAATGGAGAAATACGAACTAAACGATGCACTCCTCTTTCTGATTTCATATAGCCATAAGCATTAATGCCCTTAATCTCAATTGAAACATCTTTCAGACCATCCTCTTCTCCATCTTGATAATTAAGTATATTCATAGTAAAATTTGATTTATCTATCCAACGTTTATACATTCTAAATAACATAAAAGCCCAATCTTGAGATTCTTTACCTCCAGCTCCAGGATGAATAGATATAATTGCATCCCTACTATCATCTTTTTCATTTAACATAGTATCTATTTCAAATTTATTAACTTTAGAAACAAATGATTTATAATGAAGAAGAGATTCATTTGATATTTTTCTTTCTTCATTTATTATTTCTAAATGAAATTTCAATAAATCATAATCTGAATCTAAAGATGTTAATAAATTAATTCTATCTTGATAATTTTTGATTTCTTTTAAAATTGAGTAAGCATTTTTTTTATTATCCCAAAAATTTTCATTTGTAGATTTTTTTTCTAATTGATTTATTATTTTTTTAAGATCAGATAAGTCAAAGATATCCCCTTAACTCATTATATTTTGAAACTAAATTATTAGCTTTTTCTAAATATTCTTGAAAATCCATTATTTTTTGTATTTAATTCTATCTACAATTGATAACATCTGTCTTGTTTCATCTACATCATGTACTCTAACAATATCAGCACCATTCATAACCGACATCGCCAGAACCCCTAAAGAGGGATACAATCTATTTATTTTGTCATCTTTATCTTTAGATAAAAATGATTTTCTTGATATTCCTACAAGCAATTCAAAGCCTAATTCTTTAAACTTATTTAAATTTAATATTATATTATCATTATCCTTAATAGTTTTTCCAAAGCCTATACCTGGATCTAGTATTATATTTTTTTCATTTAATCCATTTTTTATAGCATATTCTATTCTTTGTTCAAAAAAAAATCTAATATCATCGATGATATTTTCATACTTAGGTGAATTTTGCATAGAACTAGGGATACCTTGCATATGCATTAATACGATTGGAACATTATAATCAATTGCTAATTCAATGTTTTTAAATGAATCACCGCCACCTGAAATATCATTAATAATGTTAAATCCATTTTTTAAACAAAATTCTATAACTTTTGATTTGTAAGAATCAATTGATAATAATGTTTTATCTATTATTTTTTTTATTTGTTCATAATTATCAAAAAATAAAGATATTCTATTCATTTCCTCTAACTCAGATATAGGATTTGAATTTGGTCTTGAAGATTCACAACCTATATCAATAATATCTGAACTATTAATTTTTTTTATATAATCAAGTAAACTTTGCTTATTATTAAACCTACCACCATCATAGAAAGAATCTGGCGTTAAATTCACAATTCCCATTACTGTAGTTTGATTTAAAAACATTAAAATTTATAAGGATACTATGTTTTATTTGAACTTCTTCTTTTACGTTTAGGTTTGTTATTTGATACATCATCACTATCTTTTTCATCAATTTCAGGAATGCCATTTTTAATGACATCAGCCATCTCTTTACCTGTAATAGTTTCTTTATTAAGAAGTACTTTTGAAATATTATGTAATTGTGATATATGGGTATTGAGAATATTCAAAGCATTAGATTCAGCATTAGATACAATTTCAGAAACTTCGTCATCAATTAGTTTTGATTTCTCTTCACTATAATCTCTCGAATTATTAATCTCTTTACCAAGAAAAACCTGCTCTTCCTTTTTACCATAACTTAAAGGACCTACAGTATCACTCATACCCCATTCACATACCATTTTTTTAGCTATATTAGTTGCTACTTCGATATCATTACCAGCTCCTGTAGTAGTATCTTTGAAAATAATCTTCTCAGCACATCTACCACCCATAAGTATATCTATACGCCCAAGAAGATACTGCTTAGAATAATTATGTCTTTCATTTTCAGGCAACTGAGCTGTTAGCCCTAGAGCTCTACCTCGAGGAATAATTGTTATTTTATGTACAGGATCTGCACCTTTAGTATGATATGCAACAAGAGCATGGCCAGCCTCATGATAAGCTGTTATCTTTTTATCTTCATTAGTTAAAATCATGCTTTTTCTTTCAGTTCCCATCATTACTTTATCTTTAGCGTTTTCAAAATCTATCATTTCAATTTTATTCTTATTACTTCTTGCAGCAAGCAAAGCTGATTCATTCACTAAATTTTCTAAATCTGCACCAACTAAACCAGGAGTACCTTTTGCAATCGTCTTTAGACATACATTTTTAGATAGCGGTACTTTCTTAGTATGTATTTTAAGAATTTGCTCTCTACCTAATACATCAGGGACATCAACTACAATCTGCCTATCAAATCTACCTGGCCTTAATAATGCCTTATCAAGAACATCTGGTCGATTAGTAGCTGCAATTAATATCACATTATCATCGCTACCAAATCCATCCATTTCAACTAAAATTTGATTAAGAGTTTGCTCTCTTTCATCATGTCCGCCCCCCAAGCCAGCTCCTCTATGCCTTCCAACAGCATCAATTTCATCTATAAAAATAATACTTGGAGAATTCTTTTTAGCTTGATCAAACAAATCTCTAACCCTGCTTGCTCCAACACCAACGAACATTTCAACAAACTCTGCTCCGCTAATAATAAAAAATGGAACCTTAGCTTCACCAGAAACAGCTTTAGCTAACAATGTTTTTCCAGTACCAGGAGGTCCCAATAAAAGAGCTCCTTTAGGAATCTTTGCACCAATTTTTTTATATTTTTTAGAATTTTTTAAAAATTCAACAATCTCTTGTAGCTCAGTTTTAGCTTCCTCGCATCCTGCAACATCTGAAAAAAATACTTTAGGGCTATCTGGAGTAATAATTTTAGCTTTACTTTTTGCGAATGAAAAAATTCCACTTTGACCTCCAACTCCTCCTTGCATTCTACGCATAATAAAAAACCAAAAAACAATAATCAAAATCCATGGCGAAAATTGAAATAGATAATCTGTAAAACCCATAACCTTATTTCTAATTTCAACATTAATTCCAAGATTTATCAACTCATTTACTAATTCATTAGTAAGTTCAGGTAATGTCACTGTGAATTTTTCAATTTCTAAACCTTTTGCTTGACTTAAACAAGTTGGATTACATACACCATTAATTATCTTATCTTGAATTATAATTTCTTCAATATTATTATACTGATTTTTATACAATTCATGAAAATCGGTATAAGTTATATTTACTGATTTAGAATTTATTGTAGCATATTGAAGGACAGAAACTGACATTACAATTATCAATATCCATAATATAAAGTTACTACCTAGCTTTTTAAATATTTGTTTATTATTATTTTTTTTCTTCATCTTCTTCTATATATATATCCTTTAAATCTCTAAATAAATTATTAATATCCATGCCATATCCAATGACAAATTTATTTTCTATTTTAAATCCATGCCATTCACACAATGAATCTGTGTTATTTTTAACTAATAAAGAAATAACTTTTAATTTAGATTTAATATCTTTAAAATAATTTTTTAAAAAAATAATTGTAGAACCACTATCAATAATATCTTCTATTATTATAATTTCATCATATAATTTAAAATCTTTTATCTTATTTTCCTTTTCGAAAACTATCTTACCACGTTTTTGACCAGTATATGATGATAATTTGAGGTAATCAACATCATAATTAATGTTCAAACAACAAATCAAATCATCCATGAATGGCATACAACCATTTAAAACACCAATAAACAATATTTTTTTATTTCTATATTTTTCATTTAATTCATTGCTAAGTCTAGTAATAAAACCTTTTATTTCATTATTCGTTATATATGATATAAACTTCTTATTATTAAAAACAATTTCTTTCATTTACAGATTCCTTTCATATGAAAACCTCGCAAAATTCTCTTTACTTTCATATCTACTATATAAATTAGGAACGCAAACTATATTATTATTAACATCTGTTATAATTGGCAAATTATATTTATCAATTAAAGAAATCTTATTATTTATAAATATTTTTTTCAATTTAATATTCTTTTTATAAAATTCAGAATAACATACATCCCCCTTACGCCAACGTCTAACAAATAAACCTTTTTTAAATATATCTAGCGGTATAGTAAATGTGGAGCTCAATAATTTTGTATCATCTAGTCTTTTAATAACAAATTCATTCCATAAAAATGGGAATTTATCTATTTTCAATTTTCCACTTTTTGTTTGCAGCTTAATGCTATCTAAATATTTTTTTTCATAAAGAAAATGCTTAGACCTATCTTTTGATATTATAATTTGATTATTTAAATAAAAAAAACTACCGCTATTAGCATTTAACAAAAAATTATATAATTCTGTCCAGAATCTATTGCTTTTTCTAATATTTTGATTAAAATTATTTTTTATTAAAATCTGATAAAAAAGTTTCATTTCTATTATACTATATTTATCAATTATATAGTTATTAATCTGAATAAAATTCTTTGTGATAAAAAGACTTCTATTGAAATCAATATAAATAGATTTAATTAAACTATTAAATTTATTTAAAGATTTATCTGCAATCATCAATAATTCATCTTTTAAATTGTAATGTTTATCTAAATAATAAGGCAATAACTCATGTCTAACTTTGTTTCTAAAATATTTCAAATTATTATTAGAGCTATCTTCAAACCAGGTAAGCTTTCTTAAAGCAGCATATTTACGAATTTCATCTTTATCAACGCTAAGCAAAGGTCTTAAAATATTTTTATTTTTCTTTCTTATCCCGATTTTAGAAATCCAATCTGAGTTAAGCACTTGTTGCATAAAAATAGTCTCAATTTGATCATCTAGATGGTGTGCAGTTAAAATAAGATTGATATTATTTAATTTTCCATAATTTTTCATTTTTGAATATCTAAAATTTCTTGCTTTTGATTCAAAATTATGATTTCCAATATTTGCCTTATATGATATAAATTTATTTTTATAAATACTTGCTAATTTTTTACATAATAAAAAAGCATTATTTGAATTTTTATGGCAGTTATAATTAATATGAATTAGATGAATATCTAAATCAATATTTAATGAATTAACAATATCTAATAAAACAACACTATCTAAACCACCAGAAAGAGCTAAAATTATTTTTTTAGATTTATATTGAATTAAATCTTTATATACAATATCCTTAATCATAAAAAA
>CEQN01049062.1_pt1 | contig 13547 bp, 15 predicted proteins | sample 427011 | NCBI WGS metagenome assembly CEQN01 (sample SAMEA2621277, study PRJEB7988) | marine metagenome | biome: marine biome (ENVO:00000447); feature: deep chlorophyll maximum layer (ENVO:xxxxxxxx); material: "saline water (ENVO:00002010), including plankton (ENVO:xxxxxxxx)" | depth 120 m
TTTATTTTTATCTTTAAAAATATCATTTTTAATATTGTTTAATTTCTTTTTTGAAATAATTGCAACCCCATTATAGCTTTTCTGACCAAATACATAACTTTCATATTTTAATGATTTAATTTCATCATAAGGATACGTTTCATTTGGAGTTTTGATTTCTTGCATCATCAAGATATCAGGCGAAAACTTTTTTAAGTATTCTTTAATGTTAACAATTCTAGCTCGTACTGAGTTTACATTCCAAGAGCTAATGATCATTAAAGCGAGAAAGATACGCCACAACCACAGGAAGATTTTGTTTGAGGATTATTTATTTTAAAAGAATTTCCCATTAATTCTTGAACATAATCAATTTCTGATCCTTTTAGCAAATCCGCAGAAGCTTTATCTATTAAAATATTTTCATATTTTATATCTTCGTTTTGAGCTTCTTTATCAAAAGAAAAATCATACTGAAATCCGGAGCAACCGCCTCCTTTAATCGCGATTCTAAAAAATGAACCTTTATCTTTTGTTGATAACAAATGATTAATTTGTTTTAGAGCATTATCAGTAAATTTAATTTCTTTAATCATAAATAAACGCTGTTATTACTAATATAATATTTATTTACCAATTTTAAAGTATGAAAAACTACAGAAAATTAGGCCAATTCAAAAGTAAAGGTAGAATTGTTAATGAATCTTACAATAAGTATAGATCTCCTTTTCAAAGAGATAGAGATAGGATTATTCATAGTGCGGCTTTTAGAAGACTTAAACATAAAACTCAGGTATTTGTTAATACTGTTGGTGACCATTACAGAACCAGAATAACCCATTCTCTCGAAGTAGCTCAGATTGCAAGATCTATAACAAGATACATGGGTTTAAATGATGATTTAGCTGAGACTTTAAGTTTAGCTCACGACCTTGGCCATACACCATTTGGTCATGCTGGAGAGGAAGCTTTAAATGAATGTATGATTAATTATGGTGGCTTTGATCATAACTTGCAAACATTAAGAATTGTAATGTTTCTTGAAAAAAAATATCTAAAGTTTGAAGGATTAAACTTAACAATTGAAACCTTAGATGGATTGCTTAAGCATAATGGACCAATTGAAGACAAAACTAAGATAAACAAGATAATCGGTTTAAAAAATTTAAAAAATAAATTTAATTTTTTAAAAAATACATCGTTAGAGGCACAAATAGCCTCTTTATCAGACGATATTGCTTATAATAATCATGACATACAGGACGGCATGAAAGCAAAATTATTTTCACTAAATGAGTTAAATGAGATTAATTTTTTTAAAGATATTATTAAATCCCACACAAAAAGTATTAAAAAAAATAAAAGTGATATTTTAATATATCAAGTTATCAGAGACTCAATTAACTTAATGGTAAGAGATCTAATTAACTCTACTATGAAAAATATCAAGCAACTTAAAATCAAAAATGTTAAAGATATTAGCAGTACAAATAAAAATTTAGTTACTTTTTCAAACAAAGTTTTAAATGACGAAAATGAAATTAGACATTTTTTAAAAGCCAAAATGTATAATAATAAATTTGTTTTACTTAAAAATAATAAAGGCAAGTTAATTATAAAAAAACTTTTTAAAGAAATAACAAAAAAACCTAAAAAATACCTAAATAAAAAACAGTTAAATAAAGATAAATATAGAGCAATTGCAGATTATATTTCAGGAATGACTGACAGATATGCTATCAATCTATACAATAATTTAAAATGAATATATTCGAAATTTACAGAGAAAAGATATTAAATTTAATAAAAGATCTTAATACTAAAAAAATATTATCACTGCCAGAAAATTTAAGTAGTATAAATGTTGATATTCCACCTGCTAAATTTGATGGTGATATTTCCTCTAACGCAGCAATGGTCTTGTCTAAGATAAATCAAAAGTCACCTAATGATATTGCAAATTTAATTTTAGATGAGTTAAAAAACTTTCATGATATTGAAAAAGTAACTGTTGAAAAACCAGGATTTATTAATATTAAGTTTAAGAAGAACTTTTGGCCTGATTTTTTAACAGAAGTAAATAAAAACAGTGTGACCTATGGAGTAAACTTAAATCAAGCAAAGAAAAATTATTTGGTTGAATTTGTTTCAGCAAATCCAACAGGTCCACTCCATGTTGGACATTGTAGAGGAGCAATTCTAGGTGATGTTTTATGCAATCTTTTAAAATTTAATCAACATAATGTTAAAAAAGAGTATTATGTTAATGATTTTGGTGGACAAATTACTCATTTTACAAAATCTGTTTATTATCGGATCAGAGAAATCTTATTTAATGAAGAATTTCCTAACAATGAAAGTGATTTGTACCCTGGTGATTATCTAATCGATATTGCAAAAAATATTATAAAAAATAATAAAGATCTTAAATTCGATAATTTTAATAATATATCTTCAAAGCTAACTGAACTTTCAGTAAATGAATCTCTAAAATTAATAAAAGTTAATCTTAAAAATTTGGGCGTTGAACATGATAATTTTGCCAGTGAAAGAGAAATAGTTATTAATAAAGAAGTTGAAAATGCTGTCAAAAAATTAAAAAAGAATGATTTTGTTTATTTGGGCAAAATTAAAGCTCCTGAAGGTGAAGATAATTCAAAGTGGGTTGAAAGAGAGCAACTTTTATTTAAATCAACAGAATTTGGTGATGATAAAGATCGAGCACTACAGAAAGCTGATATGTCTTGGACATATTTTGCGGGAGATGTTGCTTATCATGATAATAAATTAAATAGAAATTTTGATTTGCTTATTAATATTCTTGGAGCTGATCATGCGGGTTATATAAAAAGAATTACCTCTGTTGTTGAAGCTCTATCTGGAAAAAAAAACATGTTAGTTTGTAAGGTTAGTCAATTGGTTAAACTTATTAAAGATGGAAAACCTTTTAAGATGTCGAAGAGAAAAGGCGATTATATAACTGTGGAAGATTTAATTAATGAAGTAGGCAAAGATGCAACAAGATTTATTATGCTGAATAGAAGTAGTGATGTAGAGTTAGATTTTGATTTTAGCAAAGTTAAGGAAAAATCTAAAGATAACCCCCTCTATTATGTTCAATATTGTTACGCTAGAATTTCATCAGTATTTAGGAACATTAATAAAGATTTGAATGAAGCAATTAATTTTGAAAAACTTAATCATACTTATACTAATGATGAAATTAGAATTATTAAAAAAATTTCAGAATGGCCTAAGTGTGTAGAAGTTGCATCAAATAAATTAGAACCTCACAGAATTCCTAGCTATTTGTATGAACTTTCATCAGAGTTCCACTCTTATTGGAATTTAGGAAAAGATGACAAAACAAAAAGGTTTATAGATGAGAAAAATAATATTACTGACGATAAATTAATTTTTTTAAAATCTGTAGCTTTAGTAATTAAAAATGGGATGAATATATTGGGTGTCGATACACCAGAAAAAATGTAATGATTAAAGAAATAAAATACGTTTTTTACTTAGTGTCAATTTTTTTCTTCATCTTTTTTTGTGTTAAGTACTATTTTTCAGATGATCATATTAAAAAAAGTTACAGATCAAAAGAAAACATAGATCAAAAGATTAAAATGTACGAAAAGAAAATAACTTTACTTGAAAATAACACCAATAATATCATTGAATATCCCGAAAATAATAATAATAAAAAAAAGAAAAAATATTTTTTTTGGAATTTAATTAATCAAAATGACTAAATTACGTTCATTTATTTGTGGAATAAAAGGTACCCAATTATCAATCAAAGAAATAAATTTCTTAAAAAAATTTAGACCTTGGGGAATTATTTTGTTTTCTAGAAATATTAAAACAATACAGCAAACCCAACTTTTAACAAAAAATATAAAAATGTTATTTAATAATAATAATTATCCGATTTTAATTGACGAAGAGGGTGGTAGAGTATCCAGATTATCTAAATTCATTGATAGTACTAATTTTTCAGCTGAATTTTTTGGCAAACTTTATCTAAAAGATAAAAAAAAATTTAGTTATTTTTTTGAAATTTATATTAATCAGATATCTTATTTATTAAATTTATTAGGTATCAATATAAACACTGTACCAGTATTAGATTTACGTAGGAAAAAATCTCATAATATTATTGGCAATAGATCATATTCATTCAATAAAAAAGTCGTTTCCAAAATTGGTGATTTATGCGTATCTAACTTTCATAAGAATAATATATTTACAATTATAAAACACATACCTGGACATGGTTTAGCTAAAGTAGATAGTCACAAAAACCTACCTAAAATTGATAATAAATATTCATATTTATCTAAAAATGATTTTTTTACATTCATGAATAAAAATAATTCATTTGCCATGACTGGACACTTAATTTATTCTAAACTTGATCCTGACAATAGCGTAACTCATTCACAAAAAGTCATTAAAATTATAAGAAAAAAAATAGGATTTAATAATTTAATAATATCAGATGACATATCGATGAAAGCTTTGAAATACTCTATCTCAGAAAACACAAAAAAAGCATTTACAGCAGGTTGTAATTTAGTTCTTCATTGTAATGGGAATTTAAGAGAAATGACACAAGTTGCTAAAAATTCACCTTTTATAAATAACTTTATTGTTAAAAAAACTAAACATTTTTATTCTATAATAAGATAATATTTAAAAATGCAATCTACTGATTCTAAAGATTTCGAAGTTAAATTATCAAATTTTAATGGACCATTAGATGTCTTACTTGATCTTGCAAAATCCCAAAAGGTCGATTTAGAAAAAATATCAATAACAAAATTAGCAGATCAATTTCATGATTTCATAACAAAAGTAAAAGATTTAAATTTGGAACTAGCATCAGAATATTTACTTATGGCAACTTGGCTTGCTTATTTAAAATCAAAATTACTACTACCTGAATCTGATGAAGAAGAGTTTAAAGCTTTAGAAGTAGCAGAAAAATTGAAGCTACAATTAAAAAAATTAGAACTTATTCGTTTACTCTCGGATCAAATGTTGAAAAGAAAAAGACTCGGTAAAGATATTTTTTTAAGAGGAATGAAGGGATCAATTAAATCTATATATAGTTCTAAATATTCCTTAACATTGTTTGAAGTTTTAAAAGCATACTCATCAATAATTATGACAAAAGATTTTCAGCGAATGAATATTCCTAAATTACCTGTTTTTACTACGGAGGATGGAATAAGTGTTATAAAAAAGTTAATTGATAAATTAAGTGAGTGGAAAAATATAAAAGAATTAATTCCAAATAAATTTAATGAACCTAACAATTTAAGAAGATCAGGAAAAGCTGGAATTTTTTCTGGGTCACTAGAACTTGCGAAAGAGGGTACCATCAGTATAAAACAAGATAAATTATTTGATGATATATTTATTAAAAGAAAACAATAATGAATAAAGAAAAAAAGAATAACATTGTTAATTTTCCTTCTAAATTAAGTGAAGGTGAGAGAGAAGTTGAAGCTATTATTTTTGCAGCTGCAGAACCCTTAGATATAGATACTATTGAAAGTAAAGTTTCAAAAAAAATTAATGTTTTAAAGACTCTTGAAAAACTTCAAGAGTTATATTCTAGCAGAGGGATAAATCTTGTTTGTATATCAAAAAAATGGTCCTTCAGAACTGCTGCTAATCTTTCTGGACTCATGTCACAACAAAAAACTGTTGAAAAAAAATTGTCCAAAGCTGCTATAGAAACTTTATCTATAATAGTTTATCACCAGCCAGTCACTCGTGCTGAAATCGAAGAAATAAGAGGCGTAGCTTTTGGTACAAATACCCTTGAAATTTTAATGGAGCTTAATTGGGTTAAGCCCCAAGGAAGAAAAGATGTTGTAGGTAAACCTATTCAATACGGAACGACAGAAGAATTTTTAAGTCATTTTAGTTTACAAAAACTTTCTGATCTACCAACTGTTGATGAGTTGAGTTCGGCGGGTCTCATAGATACAACAAGTGTTGATTCAAGCATTTTTGGAACTGGAAAATTTTATCAAGAAAAACAAGATGAAAAGAAAGAAAATATTTATTCAGATATCGATGAAATGTTAAGTGGCACACTTAAAAACGATAATTAATAATAATTTTGCTTTAAAATAATAAATATTAAGGATATAAGTTTCTTATGAGTATTGGTTTTTGGCAAATAGCAATTGTGGTTATACTAGTAGTTTTACTCTTTGGTAGAGGAAAAATATCTAGTTTAATGGGTGATGTTGCAAAGGGAATTAAAAGCTTCAAAAAAGGCATGGCTACAGATGTTACAGAAGAAAGCAATCCAAAAAATATTTCAGAAAATCAAGACTCTAATAATAAAGACTCAAGTAATAAAGAATAATTCAAATGCCACAAATTGGCTGGTTTGAAATACTAATAATAGTTGCAATTGCCATAATCGTAATTGGTCCCAAAGATTTTCCTCACATGTTAAAAAAAATTGGCTCCATGATAGGTTCAGTTAAAAGATACGTCAGCAATATCCAAAACGAAGTAACAAATTTAGAAAGCGAAACTCTAGACACGTCTGATAATAAGAAAAAAGATAAAAATAAAGAAGATATTTAAAAATGAGTAAAAATAAAAGCGAAGGTGGATTTATTAGTCATTTGACTGAATTAAGACAAAGATTAATTTATTCATTTATCTGTTTGGCAGCTTTATTTGTAATAAGTTATTTTTTTTCTGATTATATATATGGCTTTCTTGTAGAACCTTATTCTAAAGCTGTAGAAGGCGATAATGTAGATAGGAGATTAATATTTACTGCACTTCAAGAAACTTTTTTGACTTATTTAAAAGTTTCCTTTTTTGCAGCTTTTTTTGTTACGTGCCCATTTATACTTATCCAAATATGGAAATTTATAGCTCCTGGATTATATGAACATGAAAAATCTGCTATTGTTCCATATCTTATCATAACTCCAATATTATTTTTGTTAGGAGGAATGCTTGTTTACTATCTTGTAATGCCATTAGCTATAAAATTTTTCTTATCTTTCGAAAGCACTGGTGCAATTACAAATCTACCAATTCAACTTGAAGCGAAAGTAAATGAATACTTATCTTTAGTTATGAAGTTAATTTTTGCGTTTGGTTTAAGTTTTCAATTGCCAGTAGTATTAAGTTTGTTAGCAAGAATAGGTGTAGTTGATTCACAATACCTAAAAGAAAGAAGAAAATATTTTGTTGTTATAATTTTTGCAGCTGCCGCTATATTAACTCCTCCTGATCCAATAACACAAATTGGATTAGCGATACCACTTTTAATTTTATATGAATTATCAATTTTATCTGTAAAAATCATAGAAAAAAAAGTTGAAGAAAAAAATGCACAATATTAAAAATATTAGAAATAATCTTGATGAATTTAAGAGTAAAATTCAATCAAGGAATATGGATATAAATATTGAAGAAATTGTAAGTTTAGATAAGGAAAATAGAACTTTAATTCAAAAAAAAGAAAATTTAGAAAAAGAAAAAAAAGATATATCTAAATCTAAAGACAAAAGTTTATTTGAAAAATCTAAGGAAATTTCAATAGAATTAGATAGTTTAGCAAAAGAACAGTCTTTAATTAAAAAAAAATTAGATAAAATATTGTCTTCTATTCCAAATATCCCTATGGCAGATGTTCCTATTGGCAAAGATGAAACGTTTAATAAAGAAATAAATAAATTTGGCTCTATTCCTAAATTTGATTTCAACGCAAGATCACATTATGAAATAGGTGAAAAACTTAACATGTTAGATTTTAATCTAGCGACTAAAACTACTGGTTCTAGATTTGTTTTTGTTAAGGATAAATTGGCAGCTCTTGAAAGAGCTATATCTAATTTTATGATTGATGTTCATACTCAAACAAATGGTTATAAAGAAATATCACCACCTTTAATGGCCAGTGATGATTCAATGTATGGTACTGGACAACTTCCTAAATTTGAAAATGACCAATTTGAAGTTAAGTTAGATGAGAAAAATGATAGAAAGTTTTTAATTCCCACTGCTGAAGTAATACTAACTAATATGGCAAGAGATCAAATACTAAACATAAAAGATCTTCCCATGAGATTAGTTGCAGCAACCCCATGCTTTAGAAAAGAAGCTGGTAGCTATGGTAAAGACACTAAAGGAATGATTAGACAGCATCAATTTTATAAAGTTGAATTAGTAAGCATTGTTGAAAACGATAAATGTGAAGAAGAGTTAAATAGAATGACCAATTGTGCAACAATGATACTAGATAAACTAAAATTACCTTATAGAAAAATTATACTTTCAACTGGAGATATGGGTTTTAGTGCAGAAAAAACTTACGATATTGAAGTTTGGTTACCTTCAGAAAAAAAATATAGAGAAATATCTAGTTGTTCATCTTGCGGAACATTTCAGGCAACTAGAATGAAAGCTAGATATAAGAACAAATCAAATGAAACAACTTTTGTTGGAACTTTAAATGGTAGCGGTTTAGCAGTAGGAAGAACGCTTATTGCAATACTTGAAAATTATCAAAATTCTGATGGTTCTGTATCCATTCCAGATGTATTAAAGCCATACATGAATAATCTAGATAAAATATCAAATAATTAAGAGTTGTTTTAGTAAAACAGATAGTATAAATAATCGATAAACTTATAAGGAGCAACATGTCAGGATCAGGAATTGGTCAATTTATACCTCTTATACTTATATTTGTAATTTTTTACTTTTTTCTAATTAGACCTCAGCAAAAAAAGGTGAAAGAACACAAACTAATGGTTGAGAATTTAAAAAGAGGCGACAAAGTCATTACATCTGGTGGAATTATAGGTACTGTAGAGAGAATTATTGACAATGAAAAAGTTGAAGTTGCTATTTCTGACGATGTTAAAGTTGAAGTAATAAGATCTACAGGAATTCAGTCCTTATTAAACGCAAATGTAGATCAAAAAAAATAACATTAAAAATTAAGTGTTATACTTTTCTAAAATTAAAATTCTATCTGTCATCATATTTACACTTATTGTTTCTTATTTTTCAGTATCAAATTTTTTCAAATTTGATGATGAATTAATCAGTAGAAATATTAATTTAGGATTAGATTTACAAGGAGGTTCATATTTATTACTCGAAATAGATAACCAACCTGTTGTTGTTCAGAAATTGCAATTAAAATTAATTCAAATTAAAGAATTTTTAAAAGAAAAAAATATTAAATTTAAAAATATCACAATCAAAGATAACAATAAAATTTATTTTGAAATCAAAAATACTGACACTGATTTAGTAACAAATTTATTTAACGATGAATCGAGTGAAATAAATCCATATTATGATCAATTTAAATCTCATCAATTTGATACAGAAATAGATGAAAACTCTGTTAGCATTTCATTCTCCAAATATGGTTTGATACAATTAAAATCTTCATCACAAGAACAGGCTATAGAAATAGTTAGAAATAGGGTGGATGAAGTAGGTACTAATGAACCGAATATTCTTAAAAGAGGGGTGGACAGAATATTAGTTGAACTTCCAGGTCTTAAAGATCCTAAAAGAATTAAAAATTTACTTGGCAAAACAGCCAATTTAACATTTCAATTTATTACTAATTCAGATGATGCATCTTATGGAACCGAAATATTTCCATCTGAAGATGAGTCATCGGATATAACTGTAAGTAAGAGAATTATACTTAGTGGAGATAATCTTGCCGATGCACAACCTCGTATGGATAGTGAAACAAACGAAACTGTTGTTACATTTACATTAGATAGAATTGGTGCAAAGAAATTTGGTAGAGCAACTACAACGGGCGTTGGAAAAGATTTAGCAATAATTCTTGATGGAAAAATTATCAGCGCTCCAACAATTCAAGAACCCATAGTTGGTGGTGCTGGTCAAATTACAGGAGGCTTCACATTTCAATCTGCTACAGATTTAGCTTTATTATTAAGATCTGGTGCTTTGCCTGCACCTATGGAAATAATTGAAGAAAGAACTGTTGGTCCGGACTTGGGGCAAGATTCTATTAATGCAGGAATTTTTTCACTAGTCATAGGATTTATATTGGTAATTTGTTTTATGGTTTATAAGTATAGATTTTTTGGTTTTGTAGCTAACATAGCGTTATTTTCAAACTTATTAATACTTTTAGGAATATTAACAATTTTTGAAGCTACACTTACATTGCCAGGTATAGCAGGAATAATTTTAACTGTAGGAATGGCTGTGGATGCTAATGTATTAATATTTGAGAGAATTAAAGAAGAATTAAAAAATGAAAGTAATAAAATCATAGCTTTTGATAGTGGATATTCAAAATCCAAAACTACTATTTTGGATGCAAATATAACAACACTTATTGCAGCTGTTATATTATTTATTATGGGATCAGGACCAGTAAAAGGTTTTTCAGTAACCCTTGGAGTTGGTATTTTGACTACGTTATTTACAGTTTACTTTATCGCAAGGTTAATTACTTCAATTTATATTAGTAAAAATAAACATAAAGAAAAATTATTATAATGGAAAAGAAACAAATATTATTTAATAAGTTTTATAAATCTTTTAATTTAATTTCATTATTTCTTATTTTAATATCAATTATTCTATTGATTTTTAAAGGTTTAAACTTTGGAGTTGATTTTAAAGGTGGAACTTTAATTGAACTAAGAGTTAACGATAGTAATGTTTTAATTTCTGATGTTAGGAAATCTTTCTCAAATATGAATTTAGGAGATGTTTCAGTTAAAAAATTTGGCAATGATAAAGACTACGTAATTAAAATTGAAAAAAAAATCAAAACTGACCCCAATTTTATTGACAATATAGAAAAAAAACTTTCATCATCAATTGGTGAAAATTTTAAAATAAGAAGAGTTGAAAATGTTGGACCCAAGGTAAGTTCTGAGCTACTTAAATCTGGTATTATTGCAATAGGACTATCACTAGCTGCAATGCTTTTTTACATTTGGATTAGATTTGAATGGCAGTTTAGTTTAGGAGCAATTGCTGCTCTATTCCATGACGTTATACTAACATTGGGAATATTTTCTTTGTTTAGTTTAGAAATAAATTTATCTATAGTTGCGGCTGTATTAACAATTGTTGGTTATTCAATGAACGATACTGTTGTTATTTTTGATAGAGTGAGAGAAAATTTAAAAAAACATGCAGATATTAAAATATTTGATCTAACTAATATTTCAATAAATGAAACGCTATCAAGAACAATTATCACTTCGATTACAACTTTATTAGCTTTAACATCTATTTATTTTTTTGGGGGTCAAATCTTAAAAGGATTTTCCTTAGCCATGATACTTGGTGTGGTTTTCGGAACTTATTCATCGATATATATTGCAAATCCAATATTAGTTCAGCTTAGAGTATCTCAAAGAACTATTATCAAAGATGAAGAGGAAAAAAATTAATAAAGATTCTGTGCAACTACCATTGTTAGCAACATAGGCAGAGAAAGCAGTGTATTGGTTCTTGATGCAATTAAAGCTCTTTTAGCAGCTATAGGTTTATCTTCGGCAGCAACTTCAACTAATCCTAATACTTTTTTTTGGTTTGGCCAAATTATAAACCAAACATTGAAAGCCATTATAATTCCTAACCACATACCAATACCTATTGCGGTAAATTTACTTACACCAGTGCCAATTCCCAGTATCATTGCTTGATGAAGATATCCGTTTAAATATGCAACTATCAAACCTGTAATTATTGTTGCAACAGCGGCCCATCTAAACCAGAAAAGTGCCGCAGGTGCTATTACTTTTGTTATAGCAGGTTTGTGCGCATCATCAATTTTTGACATATTAGGAACTTGTACAAAATTGAAATACCATAGCAATCCTATCCACATGATACCTGATACAACATGAAAATATCTAAATAACCAACTCCAAAACAATTGGTCAAAATCAAATCCCCCGTTATCGAAAAATAGTATTAAAAATAAAATTATAGCCAAGCCCAATGAGGCATGTACTACTTTTGATAATGATGCAAAAAAATTTCCCACAAGTGAATACTATATTATATTTTAGATATATTAAGCTATTTTTTTAAATTTACTGCTCAGCATGGTTTTAAGAAATTGACCTGTATAGCTTGCTTTTACTTGACTTATTTCCTCTGGTTTGCCTGCGGCAATTATATTTCCTCCCTTTACTCCTCCATCAGGCCCCATATCCACAATATAATCTGCTGTTTTGATTACATCTAAATTATGTTCTATTACAACAACTGAATTTCCAGTTGCTACAAATGTATGTAAAATTTCAAGTAGTTTTTTAATGTCATGTTGGTGCAAACCAGTAGTTGGTTCGTCTAATATATACATCGTTCGACCAGTTGATCTTTTAGATAATTCCTTAGCTAACTTTATCCTTTGCGCTTCTCCACCAGATAATGTAGTGGCTTGTTGACCAATTTTTATATAACCTAAGCCAACTTTTTTTAGGGTAAGTAATTTAGATCTTATATTAGAGATATTTTCAAAAAAATCACAACCTTCGTCAACAGTCATACTTAAAACATCTGCTATACTTTTATCTTTAAATTTAATTTCTAAAGTTTCTCTATTATATCTTGTTCCTTTGCATTCATCACATTGTATATAAACATCAGGCAAAAAATGCATTTCATAGGTAATAACTCCATCACCTTCACATGCTTCACATCGACCGCCCTTAACATTAAAAGAAAATCTTCCTGGCTTATATCCTCTGCTTTTAGACTCTGGTAATGCAGTAAACCAATCTCTTATCGGACCGAATGCTCCTGTGTAAGTTGCTGGATTTGATCTTGGAGTTCTCCCAATAGGGGATTGGTCAATATCAATAACTTTGTCTATTAATTCAATTCCCTTAAAACCTCTAAATGGTTTAGGTATTTTTCTTGATTTGTTGTTATTTAGTGTAAGATTAAGGGCATTATAAAGAGTTTGTAATATTAATGTTGATTTTCCACTTCCTGAAACACCTGTTACACAAGTAAAACATCCAAGTGGGATTTTTAAATCTACATTTTTTAAATTATTACCTTTTGCTCCAGTAATTTCTAAAAATCTTCCATTTTTTGCAAGTCTTCTATTCTTAGGTATTTGAATATAACTTTTATTTGATAAATATCTTCCTGTAATACTCTTGTCGCATTTTAATATCTCTTCGTAGGATCCTTGTATAACAATTTCTCCTCCTTTATTTCCAGCTTCGGGACCTAAGTCCACTATATGATCTGCATTTGCCATAGTTTCAGTATCGTGTTCAACAACTATTACTGTGTTGCCTAGATCTCTTAATTTTTTAAGTGCATTAATTAACTTAACATTATCTTTTTGATGCAAACCTATTGATGGTTCATCCAAAACATACAAAACTCCTGTTAGACCTGATCCAATTTGTGAAGCCAATCTAATTCTTTGAGACTCACCACCAGATAGAGTTCCAGACTCTCTGCTTAATGTTAAATAGTCTAAGCCAACGTTTAATAAGAAATCTAATCTTTCATTTATTTCTTTTAAT
>CEQN01028613.1_pt1 | contig 13481 bp, 11 predicted proteins | sample 427011 | NCBI WGS metagenome assembly CEQN01 (sample SAMEA2621277, study PRJEB7988) | marine metagenome | biome: marine biome (ENVO:00000447); feature: deep chlorophyll maximum layer (ENVO:xxxxxxxx); material: "saline water (ENVO:00002010), including plankton (ENVO:xxxxxxxx)" | depth 120 m
ATATGTTATATAAACAAGGAATGATATTAAAATATATTGAAGATTATAATTTACAGCCTATAAATGTATTAGATATTGGGGCGGGTCATACAAATTTATCTTTATATTTAATAAAAAATTATAAAGTAAATTATTTAGGAATAGATTCCAATCCAAAATTAAAAAAAGGCTTTTTTGAGTGTATTGAAATAAATGATATAAACATTAATAAGAAACCTATTTTTTCATTTAATAATCAGATATGTTCGTGTCAATTATATCCTAAATATGAAGCAAAAAAATTTTTTAATTTTACTAGTGATGAAAAATACGATTTAATTTATGATGTTTGTGCATTAATTCACTTTGATGTAAATCAAATATTTTGTAAAAACGATGGCTTATATAAAGCAGGTTTAACTATAAAAAATTTATTAACAGATGATGGAATTTTTATATTTGTATCAGATTGTTTTAAAGAAGGAAGTTATAAAGAATTTATAAAACCAGAAGAATGTTTAAAATGTTTTTTAAAATCTGGATTAAAATTGGTACCAAACACTTCTACGTTTTGCCCAAGAGAAAATATAAAGAAATATACAAGTAATAATATTTTTAATTTACATTCATGCGAAGAGATAGAAAAATCATTTCCAGGAATTATTACAAATGATAGCTGCGCTACACATGATGTAATATTTTATGTCTTTAAAAAATAAAGTAAATTATAATTATAAATTATTCTTATAATTTATTTATTAATTCTTCAATAATATTACTTGACTTATTTCTCCATATATCATATTCTTTATTATAATTTATATGTGAAGTTAGTTTTTTAACTTCATTTGGTAAATTGTCAACTACTTTAATTGGTGTATAAATTGGAATTTTATTTAATGCATCATCAATAAGTTGTTCTAATAAATAACTACATTTTTTTTTATACTTTTCTTCATTTGTATAAGATTCAATATTATATACTTTAATATAATTAGCTAATGTTCCCAAATGACAATCAAAAAATTCGATATTATTTTTTGCATTTTCTTTAAAATTATTAGTTTGTATTTCAATCGCTCCTTCTGGTAAAAATGGAGTTTGTGAACGTGCATTTCCTATACCGACAATACAAATACAAGTGCGATTTAAAATTTCTAATTGTTCTTTAAAATCATATTTTTTATAATCTACTATTTTAAAATTATATTTATAATTATATTTTTTATTCATTTTTAAAAATAGTTCTTCTATTCCATTATATGGTCTTTTATTTTTAATATAAATAATATTATTACATTTATCAAGATCATTATATAGTGAATTACGTATTATATTATATTTTAGATAGAATCTATTTACAAATGTTTTAATCGGACATAAATCATTTATATTTTTTCCTATATTTACTGTTAAATTATATTTATTTAAATGTGATATTCCAATTTTGTCTAATCCAGTTATAAATGTTGGTATAATAATTGGTATATCATATTTTTTTTTCAATGACTCTAATGTAAAAAAAATTGTTCCAGAAAAGTTATTTATTATATTTTTATGAGTATGTACATGTATATCACTAAAATTTTTTATACATAACCAGGTAAAATTATTTGTTTTTGAATTATTATTAAAATAATAATATAAACTGTACCAACTGGGATACATATGATCCCATAAATTATGACCCATATTCCAATGAAAATGATCTATCAATAACATAATGTAATCATCTGTAAATATTTTTACAGGTGATTGTGGTAAATTTATATTGTTAATATTTAATGGTTTAAACATGCAAGAATCATTAAGATAAGATCTATTATGAGTAGATGTGGTTGTAATAAGATCTGGTTCTGTGTAAAAATTACCTTTATAAAATATAATATTTTTATAATAAATCGAATTCATATAATATTCTAATATTATTATAATATTATATTTTTTTAAATTAGTAATTTTATATATTAGTAATTTTATATGGATGCCACCAACATTTATCAAAAAATTTTTGCCAATATAAATATGTTTCATAATCATCAGGTGTTCCCCAACAAATATAATTTTTTACTTGAAAAACTTTTACCTTTAATCCATGTTTAATATTTTGATTTAATACATCATCCACATAAAATTCATTATTACTTCTAATATTTTCTTCATAATTTTTCTGTAAACCATCTATAAAATATTTTGCTTTTCTAAAAAACATTGTACCAATTATAACATGACTAGTTTTAATATCATGTACCCCTTCTATAAATTTCTTACATGATACATGTTTTACATAATTGTTTTCATCAACATCCATCCAAGCATACATATTAGGATTATTACTACTAGTAGGTTCATTTCTAAAACTCCACACAATAATATCATTATTTAAATCATCGACTAAATTTTGATATTCTTTAACATCATAATAAACACCATTATCACAAGCAGTAATTAAAATAGGTTTTTCTAAATTGATTTCACTTCTATTTAATGCTATTTCAGTTGTACATGCTTGTCCTTGTGTTACAGTATCAATACCAAATATTTTTGAATCGGGGTATGTCTCTCTAATTTTAGATTCCAAATTATAATTCTTAAGATGCTCATCTAAACAAATAAATACATTGTTTTTAGATTGTGGTAAACATTTAATTGCTTGAACAACCATTGGTAATCCATCAACATCTAATAATGGTTTTGGATCATTATAACCTTTTTTAGAAAAACGACTTCCATGACCAGCTAATGGTAAAATAGTTGTAGTATCATATTTATCAATAAATTTAGGTTGTTCATTTGTAACATTTTTAAAATATTCAGACCAACCTTTATAAATTTCAAGATCATATGGTGTCCCCCATTGTAACATATGTTCTATTTCAAAAATATTAACCTTTAAATTATCTTGAACTAATAAATTATATACCATACTAACATAATATTCATTTTTTACCTTAATTTTGAGATCCATTAATTTTTGAAAATATTTTTTCATAATAGCCCCAGTTTTAAAATAATATGTTCCATTTGATGCATATTCAGACATTTTATCATTTGTAAATGGTTGTTTTTCTTGTATAGCTTCCATCCATCTATTATCTTTTTGTTTTTCTTTTAAAAAAGCATAATTATCTGTTCCTAACATATGAGGATGAAATCCACGATAACAAGCAATTGAACCATCTGCATTTCTTAAACGATTATCTTTTAAAAAACTATCATAATTCCATGCTGTTCCATAATCACAATAACTCACTATAATTTCTTGTTCATTATCTATTTTATCAAATATTAAACTTACAGCATGAACAGGTCCTTCTCTGCCTTCTACAGGAACTTCATAAATTACACCAGATGGGCATATATTAGTAAGAATTTCTCTCATATTGGTATTATTTAAATGCTCATTATTACATATAAAAATAAAATCATCTTTATCTTTATTGAATAAATTAACCACATGTTCAATGATTGGTTTATTATCAACATTTATTAAAGGCTTTGGATTATTATATCCAGCATCTATAAATCTTTTACCTAATCCAGACATAGGAATAACAATACAAACCATATATAATATATTATATAATATATTATATATTTTTAACTCCATTTATTTATATTATGTTTTTTAGTACAAATCATGTCTAATGTAATATTATTACTCTTAAAATAATTACTATATTCTTCTATTTTTTCTGGTTGTTGTTGTAATTCAGGAGAGACAAAACATAATTTGAACCCATAATTTTTAAGGAGTTTGTAATTTTCCACAGTTAATGGATTTTTAGTAAAACAATCGATCCATACCCAGTTAATTTTATCATGCATAATTAATACAGATTCTATACTTTCAAATTCGGAAAATCTTATAGCAATATTTTTCACTCCTTCTTGAGATAATTTATAAATCATTGGAAAAGTAGAATCTAAAAAAAAATAATTAGTTATATTATATTTTTTTAATAATTCTAATATTTTATATTCTATTCCCTCACTTTTAATATTTAAAATAATGAATGAATGATTATATGATTTTAAAAAATTATCAAATAATTCACCCATTATGAATGGGTCATGATGTAAATATATATTTCCAGATAAATCATCTCTTAAATCAATTTCAATACCAAATGTATAAGGTATAGTTTTAAGCTCTTCTATTGTATTTATTCTATGACAAGAAAATAAATTATTATTCATATAAATTTAAATATAAATTTATATTTATATTTAAATTTATATGTATATAGAATTATTTAAAACATTGGCTATTTATAAAAATATATTTGAAAAAGATATTAATGGAAGAGAGATTAATATTTATAAATTAAAAGATAGTATAGCAAGTGGACATTCTTTATTTTATCCAAATATACTATTAAAATCAGAAAATCAACTAATTCTACCATTATTAGAAAGAACAATGTCTTTAAAATGTAATACTATTTATGAAAAAACAAATATGGAATATAATTATATTTCAGTAAAAAATTATAAAAAATATTATGACCCTATATTTTTTTTTATTTATAATACAGATAATTATTTTCATTTTTTATATGACTCTCTACCATATTTAATTTCTTATTTAGAATTAAAAAAAGAAATAAATAATTTAAAACTGTTAATGCAATATCCAAATCAATCTAAAATTACTTTTTATAAATTTGTCAATGAAATGTTAGAATTATTGAATATAAATAAAAATGATATTATATTAGTTGAGCCTAATACAATGTATAGTGAAATTTATATATCAACATCATATACACATGATATTGATTCTAATTTACCTCCTAGACAAGAAATTTATGATTTATATAAAACATTGGTAAATAATGTAAAAATGAATTATTCTTTAAAAGAAACACCAAAAAAAATATATGTTTCTAGAAGAACATGGATACATAATGATTATTCAAATATTGGAACCAATTATACATGCAGAAGAAAATTTTGTAATGAAGATGAATTTGTTGAGAAGTTATTAAATGAAGATTATGTAGAAGTTTTTACAGAAAAATTATCTACTATTGAAAAAATTTTATATTTTTCTAATGCTACACATGTTATTGGTGCAATTGGTGGTGGAATATCAAATGTTTTATTCAGTAACTCAAATTTGTATTTAGAAGCAATAATTTCTCCAACATTTTTAGATGTTAATAGTAGATTTAAATATAGTTTGGAAAAAGTAAATGTTAATTATAATTATAATACAAAACATATTGAAACAAATGAATTTAAAACATATATGAGAGTTATCACAAATGATAAAAGAATAGTGGGGGAAATAGAAAAAATAACTAATAATAAATTATTAGTTTCATATACAGATGGATCTAATACAGGATGGAATTCTGAAAATATATATAAAAAAATAGAATTATATAAAAAAGATGTTAATAAATTAGATAATGGATTAAATTCTCCTTGGGAATTAATTATTAATTGATTGTCTATATTTTTCTGAATCCCAATTATTTAAAAAATTAATTTCTTCTTTACATAAGTAATTAATTTCTAATTTTTTATTATCTAAAATATATAAATTTGCTATTAAAACATCTTCTATTTCATTACATTTATTTAATGTATTTGAAATAATAAAAACATTTTTATTATATATAATAACTTTTGGTAACATATTATATAAATTTTTATAATTGCTTATTTCTAGATCTTTTAATTCATTTAAAAATAAACAGTTTTCTCCACAATATATTAACATATCTGGAAAAGTAATTCCACTTTTAAAAATATTAATATTAGATTCTATATATTTTTCAATAATTATGTTATCTGTTTTTTTAATAGTTATTTTTTCTGTAGTAAATTTTTTAATTAAGCTAGATAGAGTATTTATTATATTATAATCAAATAAATCACAATAAATATTATTATTTAATAAATAATTTTTGCAAACATCTATAATATATTCTAATGTTGTATTAATATAATCATAATTATTATTAGATATAATTATACCATGATTTAATAAAAATATTATATTATATTTTTTATTACACTTATATATTTTATTTGATAATTTAAATCCTGGTGTAATATAATCTATAATTAGAGATTCTGGAAATAATTTTTGTATTATATTTTTTGCATTTTTTAATACTAATATTTTATTTATAACTAATGGATGTAAATGTATAGTATATTTAAATAATAAACAGTGCATATATGTTTCAATTGATGGTTTAGGATTTATAATATAATTATATTTATCAATATCATTATTTATATTATTACTTATATCATTATATAAATCATCATTTCTAATTATTGAATAACCCGAATTAACAGATATATTATTAAGAGAAATTCCAGATGATTTAATAAATAATAAATCATCAATTTTAAAAGATGTATTACCTCCACCAGCTTGAACTAAATCAAATCTTTCTCCCAATTTATTTGAAAATAAAACAAATAAATTTAATTCATTATATATTTCTTGAAATTTATTTAATAAAATATTAAAATTATTGAATGCAATATAATTATTATATTTTTTAAATTCGAAGTTTTTATTAAAATAAAATGAAAAAATATTTATATTTTTTGCTCCCATTATATCTTTTTCATAATTATCCCCTATCATAATTGTATTACTTTTATTTGTATTTAATTTATCTAATATTGTTAAAAACATTTGTTTACTAGGTTTTTCAATACCGACCTCTTCACTAGATACTATAGTATCTATATATTCAAGAATATTAAGATATTTAAGTTTAAGAATTTGGTATTCTAATTCAAAGTCTGTCAAAATTCCTATTTTAATATTATTTTGTTTATTAAATTTAATAAAATCAATTACTGAATCATAAGGTTTAATATTCGAATAAAAAGTATCCCAATATATTTTATTAATATTATAAACTTCATTATATGTAATTTTTAAGGTTTCACAGAGTTGTTTTATATATATATTTCTATTATGACATGAAGCAGTATTATTTAATTCATATTTTAATGTTTTACCGATATTTATATAAGTATATGATATATAGGCTAAATCATAATTATATTTATTTTTTACGTAATCAAACATACTATTAATTGCTAATTTATTACAATAATCATAATCATATAAAGTATTATCTAAATCAAAAATTAATGCTTTATAGAACATTATAAATAATTATAATAATTATTTAAACTATAATTATTATAATTATTATAATTATTTATAATTTATAATTTTTGATTATTAACAAAATAATTTCAAATATTTTTATATGAACATCAAATTTAAGATATACAAAATTATTCTTATAGTTAATTGAATAATTATAATTAATTAATATCTTAATAATTTTTTCTATATTAATATTATTATTATTTAAACCTAATTTATATTTAATATTTTCATTAAGTTCTTGATCTATATTTATTTTGCTAATATCTATATGATTATCAATATAATAATAAATATGTATATCAGATTTATATTTTTGTGGAAGAATATATTTTATATAATCATTTTTTCTAGCATCAATAGAATCTAAAATATCTTTTACACTTTTATTTCTTTTTTTAGAATCTCTTAAAATCTTCCAAGCTACTCTAAGATTTTCTTCAACTTCCATGAATATTTTTAAATTAAGTATACTATTATCATTATATAAAGTATGTAATCCAGTTATAATAAAATTATCAGTAGATTTAATATAATTTAAATCTGTAAATTTACCAGTTGAATGATCATAATCAACTTGATAAATATCATTTCCTATAAATATATCAAAAACATCATTTTGCATTTTAGTAATATAATTTGCTTCTAAATTTAAATGACTATATTTTTTCCAATTATCTGAATTTCTTTCCCACTTATGATACCTATCACATTCTAAAATAAATGAATTATTAATATTTTCTTTTATATATTGTGATAGTAAAGATTTACCAGTTGAAGAGTCTCCACAAATAGCAATAGTATTACATTTCGATAATATTACAATAAACGATATATCTACACATTTATAATTAATATTATATTTATTTAAATAATTATATAAAATATTTTCATTAGATAAAATAGTATTATTATTATAATTATGATTAACTATTAAATTGTCTATATAATTAAAATAATCAAAATATTTATCCATTAATTCGGAGTTACCATATGCTAATATATCACATATATATTTATCTTCTTTATCTAATTTTTTATGATCAATTAACGAATTTGTTGGAATGATAATATTATTATTAATTAAATTATAATCAAGTTTTTCATATAAATGTAAATCTGGTCTAATTTTAACTACTATATTATATTCTATATTTTCTGATTTAGAAATCATATTTTTATTTTGATTTAAAAGATAAAATTTATAATTAGCATTTTTTATATTATTTAAATGTTTATTTTCTGAAAAAAGTATATTTTTTTCTTGAATAATAAGTTTTGGATTTAACTTATCAATAATATTATTAATATCTATTTTTTCTTTACTATATTTATCATTATTTTCATCAATTGTTAGATGAATAAATATATCAAAATCATAATTTTGAATTATAAAATTATAAATTTTTTCAATATTTAATTTTATACTTCTTAAATATCCAGCTATTAAAAGGGCATTTTTCATAATTATATTTGTAAATATAATTATATTAAACATTTAAATTTAAATTTAAATTTAAATATATATAAAAATATAATTATGAAAAAAATAATAGTATTTTCATTATGGGGTAATATACCATGTTATACAGTTGGGGCAATAAAAAATGCACTATTAGCTAAAAAATACTTTTCAGATTGGATTTGTAGATATTATTATGATAATACTGTACCTAATGAAATTATTAAAAAATTAAATTCATATGATAATATTGAACTAGTATTTGTAGAAAAACCATCTGGCGCAACTCATTGGAAACAACCGGGGCAATTTGGTATGTTATGGAAATTTTATGCTTTTAATGATGATGATGTAGAAATATGGATGTCTCGTGATACAGATTCAAGAATTTCTCCTTATGAAAAAAAATATATAGATGAATTTATAAATTCTGATAAAATTATACATAGTTTTAGAAATGAAGACGAACCTTTAATTAGAGGTGGTATGACATCTTTTAAAAATTATAGTTTAATAAATAATAATTATAGAGATAATAGAATTATAAATAAAAAAAAATTAGATATAAAAGAAATGATGAATTATATTAATAAACATAATACACCATTTTATAGTGATGAAAATTTTTTAAAAGATAAATTATTTCCAATATATAAAAATTATTATTCCTATAATTTAAGAAATGATAATAGTATTACATTTCCTAAAGAGTGTGGTCCTTATGTTGGAGCTGTTGTAGATGAAAATGATTACTTTTACAATAAAAATAATAATACAATTCTAGTTAATAATAAATGGATTAAAAAATCTTAAGTTAAAAATTATTATTTATATATGTTTATGAAATATTAATTTTTGATAAAAAATATTTTGCAATTAGTTCTGGCATAAAATATTTTTTCGCATTTTCATAACATTCATTTGCTTTTGCATTTAAAAAATCTTTATTAGTTAATAATAAATTACATTTATTAATTAATTCTTCACTTGTAGTAAATTCAAAAAAATTACCTAATTGCTTTAAGGGATATTCTTGATCAGTTAAACCAGGTGTTTTAAAATAAAGTAAAATAGTTCCTTGTGATACTATTTCCCAAGGTCTTTTAGAATCCCAACCACCAGGAGCTGGAACATAAATACAAATTTTAGAATTATTTATTGTATCAAAATATTTGTCACAAGTTTTCCATCTATGCCAACTATGTATATTATTATCATTTTCACAAAAGGTTTTAATAGTATTGTCTACAACCATATTTCCATAAATTAATTTATTTGATACCGTATAATTTTTAAAATTATTATTAATAAAATTAGTCATACTTTGTCTATATTGACCAGGACCAGGAAAATGACAAATATCTATATTTCTTTTATCAATAGGAATATCTTTTTTAAATTGTAGATAACTAAAATTTATTCCGAATGGTAAATAAATTCCTTCATTATTAAATTTTTGTGTTTTAAATATATAGTCGGGTTTATATTTTTCTATTTTAATCATTTTTCTTTCATTTAATAAATTTTGTGCTTCAATATTTTTTATTTTATTATTATCAATAACCCCATAACTATTACAATATTTTATATATTTATTTATCCACGATTTATTATTATTATGGTCATCGCTATCAATTAAAATATATGGAACTTTTTTATTTATTTTATCGTATAAATCCCATCTGGTTCCCCAATGTAAATTACTTATAATAAAATCTATATTATCTTCAATATTATTTAAAGAATCAATAATACTGTTACAAAACCAAGAATTTATATTACTTTTTTTATATACAAAAATTTTATAACCGAGGTTATATAATCCTTCAATTATAGTTATTGTTGGTCCATCATATGATTCAGAGCCTATAAATAAAATATTTTTCATTATAATATAAATTTAAAAATAAAAATATTTTTAAATAATATTGTATTAAATAAGTAATAGTATATATATTTATATAATATGACTGAAAATAAAAATTCATGTAAATCAATTGAAAATATTAAAGATTATTGGAATAATAGACCTTGTAATTTAAATCATTCAAAATTAGAAAAAGGCACACGTGAATATTTTGATGAAGTTGAAAGTAAAAAACATTTTGTTGAGCCACATATTTTAAAATTTGCTGATTTTTCTAATTGCAATAATTTAAAAGTTTTAGAGATTGGATGTGGACTAGGGACAGCCGCAGTAAATTTTATAAGAAATGGTGCAAATTATACAGGAATAGAATTATCAAATGAATCATTAAAATTGACAAAACAACGATTAGATGTATATAATTTATCTGGAGAACTATATAATATTAATGCCGAAGAAGATATTAGTTTTCTGGGTTTGAATTCATTTGATTTAATATATTCTTTTGGGGTTATTCATCATAGTCCAAATCCAGAAAAAATTGTAGAAAATGTATATAAATTATTAAAACCAAATGGAGTATTTAAATTAATGCTTTATGCTGAAAATTCTTGGAAAAAAATGTTAATAGATAAAGAACAAGAGCAATATGAAGCACAAAATGGTTGCCCATTAGCATATACATATACAAATAATCAAGTATATAAACTATTAGAAAATTTTAATAATATTAATATTTTTCAAACTCATATATTTCCATATAAAATAGAAGCTTATAAAGAGAATATATATATAAAAGAACATTGGTTTCAAGCTATGCCAGAGACTATGTTTAAAATTTTAGAAGAAAAATTAGGTTGGCATTTATGTATAACTTGTAATAAATAAAGTTTTAAATTAAATATAAATATAAACATATTTATATTTCATTATATATTATGAAGTTAATAATATTTACGACGTGTAAACCATTTATAGGTGATGATGCATGGAGACAAGAACAAGCTATTAAATCATGGACATTATTAGAAGGTATTGAAAAAAAAATTATTATCTTGGGCAATGATGAAGGTACAAAAGAAATTTGTGATAAATATAATTTAATACATGAACCAGATATTAGAACACTACAAGGTGTTCCATATTTGTATGATATGTTTTTAATAGCAAATAATTATGCAAATGATGAGGATGTTATGTTATGGACAAATTCAGATATGATATATTTTCAAGATATGATAGATAATATTTTGAGTTTTAAAAAATATAGACCTAATGAAAAAAATTATTTATTAGTGAGTGGTCGTATAGATTGGTATAATCCAAAAATATTAGAAAAATTAGATAAACAATATTTTTATAATAATATTAATTTAAATAATAAATATACAGGTGTTGATATATGCTTTGTAGAATCTAAAAAATTTGAATGCTGTAATCACCCACTTTGTGGAATAGATTATGTTATACATAGTAAAAGCACTTTTTTAAATAATATTGATAAAAATTTAGTAATTGCAGGAACAAGACATGATATGATAATGTTAGGTGTAGGAATTAATAAAAATTATTTTACATGTGATATTACTTCTACATGTCCTGTGATACACCAAAATCATGGCTATAATAATGTAAATCAAAATAAAGCGACTATACTTAGAAACAATAATTTTAAATGCCTTGGTAATCAAAGACATATTAATGAATCAACATATAAAACTAGATTTATAAATGACGATATTCAATTTACTTATTCTCCAACTTAAGACAAAATTCATTCACCACAGATGTAGCCTGATACAACATTTGCTCATTTAATTTATTCGAATTGACAACGTTATTATACATTTCTTCGTTGTTTGCCAACATATTCACTTTTTGTAGTAATTGTGGGTCGCGAGCTCTTATGATAGAAGAATCATTTATAAATCGTTCGCTATTTACTGGTCCATCGTATATTGGAATTGTTTTTGCATAAAATGCGTTAAATATTTTTTCTGTTATATACCCATCTTGAATACTATTCTCTATTACCGCTACAAATTTATAGTTACTCATTGCCTCTATTAATTCAGGCGATGCATAACACGTTTTTCCTACTATTTCAGGATGATTCATTATATGTCCACATTGACCAGGATACGCATTGTTAAATAGATTCATAAATTCCGTTTTGAGACCATTCAGTGTATTCCGACTAATAAATAGTATTAATTTTTTATTTTCAAAGCTTTTAGATGCAATACTTCGTTCGGGATGATTGTGATAATGAACCATTCGAAAATATATTGTCGGTATCACCATTGCGTTTCCTACGTATCCGTGCTTATCTATATCATTATATATAAAAGCATTTACGCGCTTATTACCAAAATGACCAAATTTATTACGAAATTTATACCAGGTTCGGTTTTCTGGTGTCATATTTTCAACCGAAAATAATACAACAAATTCTCCATCTTTTAATTTTGTATCATCATCGTGTTGAATACCTATAATATTTACAGACGGGTTTTGATCTGTATATGTTATGTTATTAATACTCGGAAATAATAATTCACTAAAATAATCTTTTGGAATATGAAAATAGTCTTTTACTTTATCTACAATATGGTCCTTATCTGTTATCTTAACACGCATTATAGAAACTATAATTATATTTTTAAATCTTCTTCATATTTGCAATATAATTATTAATTACATTTTTATGAGCATTACACATTCGTTTGTATTTATTTGTAACAATAACACTATTTTTAATATTTACAATGTTATAACGCGGTTCTCCTCCATTATTATAACACACATGCTTTGTAAGTGGAAAGAAATGATACGGCTTATATATTATATTATACCAATCGTCACAATACCAGTTTTTAATCTCTTCGGGAAAGAACCATCCAAAAATAAGCATATGTCTTCTAGAAACAAATGCTTGTGTTAATATTGATGAATTATTATTAATTGGGCCTGTTAATCCTATGTTTCTATTTTTTATTAATGTTTTAATACAATCA
>CEQN01204375.1_pt1 | contig 13473 bp, 8 predicted proteins | sample 427011 | NCBI WGS metagenome assembly CEQN01 (sample SAMEA2621277, study PRJEB7988) | marine metagenome | biome: marine biome (ENVO:00000447); feature: deep chlorophyll maximum layer (ENVO:xxxxxxxx); material: "saline water (ENVO:00002010), including plankton (ENVO:xxxxxxxx)" | depth 120 m
CGGCGGGAGGGGAGGTTAGTTTAAAATTATATTTAAATAAATAATTTAATATAAAACTGAAAGATATATCGCGATTAACTATTGAATTGCTAATGTCTATTATTTTTTTATATTGATTATTTTTAATTTCTATGTCTATGTCGTTTGTTACATTACCAACGGATGATGTTATACTATTGACAGAATAATCATCATACTTACCAAAATATGTAGAATAAATACTGTTATAACTTGGTTCTATTGTCATACTCCCACCCGCCATGCGAAACGAATAACTATTATCAGTGGTATTATAATCTATCATTGTTGAAATGCCATTTGTCGATATATCAAATCCTGTAATTACCTCTGAGGATATATGTTTAAACTTTACAATTCGCTTTTCGGGATTAGGTCTGTCAAACCAATCATCAATACTTATTATTTGTAATGACGTATCGCTTCCCAATTCCGCATTATCTGATATGTCTATCACGATACGCGAATTATCCACCCAAGCCCAAGATAAATCACCTTTCACGTTACTTACATCATACGAAACGTCGAACCTTTCGGGGTCCAAAGCACTTAAATCCAAATAGTAATGTGACAAATCGGTTATTCCATCAGAATAAATGTAATTTTTACAAGAGTCAAAATATAAATAAAACTGATTAGACAAGTCACCGCTATCCTGGATAGAAGGATTACTGATTGTGTTCCAGGATTGGTCTCTTAAAAGTAATTCGCTATTACTAGCACTCAAAATCATATGATTCCATTCAGGCCGTCGATTTATTTTTTTAACATTAACTATTTTCTTCTGATAGTTTTGTCTGTCCAGATAGTTATCTTTACTTATGATTTCAAACGACATATCGATACCTTTACCATTATTTCCAGGTTCTGGAACGCGAATGGTCACCATAGACCCATCTATGGTGCTTAGTGACCAATCTGTTGTATTATTTTGAATAAAACTACTAACATCTAAATGATTTTCGATATCAGGAAAATAACTACCATAATGGGCTTCACTATTTACAGAAAAGTTAAAATACGAAACATCGTGTCCTTCTGGGTCGATAGAAGATAAATCCATATGAAAATAGGAGGCATCTATGCCGTTAATAGTTTGAACAAAAAAAGTATACGATACATCGGGGCGATCATCATTATATGTTGCATCTATTGTCTTATTAGGAACATTAATATTGTCATACCACTTACTAGTATTCCACGATTGGTCATTTGACCCCTGTAAACCTATACTCGGGTCATATTCGTGCGTATTATTAGAAGGAGTCAAAATCATATATTTCCATTCAGGCTGCCGGTTGTATTCAAATGTAATAATTTGTTCTACGTTATTGTCTGGTTCTTCTCCTTGTCGTGGTTCATCAGAAACAATTAATGTAAAACTTACATCATATGCCTCATTTACAATGGGAGTAATAAAGACAAAAGACGTATCACCTGGTGGAATAATATAATCACCATTCTGATTTTTTCCTATATTTAAAGATATATCGTGTGACGGGATTATACGTATTTGATTAGATAAATGTCTTGGGATTTTTGGGTCGTCTATATCGGTAACTATAGCGGATATATCCAATTTATAATTGCGACTAACATCGTGTCTAATATTTATACTTCTAAATGCGAATGGTTTATTTTCGTCAATAGTAATATTCCACGAAGCATCCAATTCATCATATTCTGAATCGTGATTTAATGGATAATTTCTAAGTTGATAGCCAGTTTGATCGTAACTATTATCATATAACTCTATATAACTTAAATCCACTTTAACATCTGTGCCTATTGTATTTAAGGCTAGATAATTCCTTCTATAATTTTTAAATAAAATAGAATTCACATCATTATTCTTAAAAAAAAAAATAGTTCCTGGGCGTACTGAAGATTTATTACTACTACCACCTTCTTGATAAACATTCATAAAATTAATTTCTTCTCGGCTTATTGTAGTAGCAGATAATACAGACGAATTATTAATTGAAACATCACTATCTATTATTATTGTATTATAGCTATTTATTTTGTTTACAGATATATCAGCTTTAATAGTATCAAAAGATACATCATTATTAAAACTTGTTTCTAATTCTAAGACGTTTGTTTTAATATTACCTTTAATATTTACATTTTGGCTTGCATCGACATTTGACCTAAATTGAATAGAATTATTTTTATTACTTTCAAGACTATTAACACTCAAATCATTTATATTAATTGAGCCATCTATAATTGTATTGCTATTAAAAGCTATTTTATCTGAATATAAATCATGAATTACAGTAACCTCAATTAATGACGTATCCAAAATATTTATAGATACATCTTCTTTTACTGTTATTCTATCAACACTAATATCACTAACTACTTGTATAATTCCGTTATTAATGTGTTGTAATATTTCTAATGAAATTGTGTTTGCTATTATATTCCCAGTACAAGAAACATCCCTATTTATTTGTAATTCATTATCCGAGTATATATTATTAAATGATGATAGTTGTGAGGTTATATTTGCATTAAATGAAACATCACTTATAATTTTAATCGAATTATTATCAAAACTCGATATAATATTTACCGATATATCATTTCCACTCACTAACACGTTCATTGATGTATCATTCACACGAACATCTTTAAAAACAGCATATGGTGCTGAAAAAGGCGATATAAATTTAACAGCACTAACATCACTCTTATTACCTATATTATTTATAGATACATCTGGAACCGTCATAGTATTACTAATATCTACATTTGATACATCAAAATTATTTGTAGTCACTTTTTGACTAACATCTAATTTATTAAATGTTGCGTTTTTTGTTGTTAATTCATCGGTTATTAATTCATCACAGTGTATTACATTTATATTGTTTGTTTTATCTCTAGAATTTGTATCCTTCCAAGGTCTAGATGACATATATATATTATAATTATACTTAATTAGTTATAATATACTTAATTAGTTATAATATACTTAATTAGTTTATATTAATTTTGTTGTAGGGATTAAATTGTATCTTTATGTAACCGTTAAAATTATTTATATTCGTATCATCATTTTTTGTAACTTGTGACCGAATGCCTGGATTATAAGCTATAACCTTACTATTAACGATTGAACCACCACCACCAGCAATTGTATTATCTACTTGACGTGGCGGGTCATTTAGAGATTTAGTAATTGAATCAGACCCACCACCACTATATCCTCCTCCTCCTCCAGAGCCACCTTCTCCGCCAGCAGCACCTCCACCAAAACCACCAACGTTAGCACTGCCTAACCCACCAAAATTTTCATCGTCGTTCTCATCTTTAATATGCGGTATAAACCCTCCTTTGCCACCCGAAATAAACGGTTCGGCCTCTTTTACATCGTCTCCAAATAACGGATTATTAGACGCCCAATGTGAAGTATTATATCCAGAAGTGCCACCTGGAGTTAAAAATCCACCTCCACCACCGCCACCACCACCTGGTAGACTAGAATTAGATGTATTATCTGAACCTAAACCTCCTTGTCCATCCCTCCCTCCCGTTGTTCGAGTATCCGTTATATTGCCTGAACCATCGACACCACTAAAAGATAAATTTAAAGAACCATCTGCAATTTTCGATATTTCAAGAATATCAGTAGTATTGTCTTGAAAAGTTTTTCCACCACTTCCACCGCCAGCAACAGCTACAATATAGTTACTTAAATCTACTATTCCCCCACCACCATCGTCAAATTCTGTTTTTAGATATCCTATATTGTCACCTTTTACAAAAAATGTTCCACCACCACCAGACGAAGAAGTTGGTCTCAATTCATTAGTACCAACAAATGTAGTTGATGCAGGTTCTGCACTATTTAATACAGTTGTTCTACCTAGTCTACCGTTTTGACCAATTAATAACATATATTTATCTCCTTTTACTAAACGATAACTTAAATCAATAACAGCACCATATCCATGTCCATTATTTGTATTTGCACGTCCACCACCAGCACCTGCTATTGTAATATTATATAATCCTGTTGCTGGAACAGTCCATAATTGTATACCACTATTATCCATATTAAAATAATTATTTTCTCGCCACCAGGTATCAATTGATTTATTATCAATATTAACTTCATAATCCGGTGATAATATACCACCAGAATATCTATCATCATACCATTTTATGCATTGTCCAAATGTCGGCCCCTCTCTTCCAGAAGCATCGCAATTTGTAAATGTAAATTCAGTAAACTTGTATAAAAATGGATGGAATAATAGGTTTTTAGATATATCAGAATAACTACCATCGGGTAATGTTCCCCCATCCTGTGGCCATATGACTAATGATAAATCATTTGTCGAGGGATCGCGAGCACCAGGTGTTGTTATCGATAATTTATCCGACGAGATTCTTACATTGTAACTATTATCATATCCTTGCAAATAACTAAAATCTACTTTAAAACCTTCAGGGTCCAAAGCAGATAAATCTATTCGATATTGTAATCTGGATATATCATACACAGTAGATGTATCCCAGATATAATATATATATGAGGATGACACATGAGTTACTGGACGTATTGCACTTATATCGCTAAATTCATCGTTAAAGCTGTAGTCTTTATAAAAACTAGCATCAAACCCTAATCCTTCAGAAGATATGCTAATATTTTCTATCTTACTCCATTTTGGTGGTTTATTATGTATTATATCTATTACTTTTATAAAAATATTTCTTGAAATATCAGTGGAATAGCTGACATTACCATAATCTGTTGATAAAGTAATATCACCATAACCATCTTGAGCGGCGGCACCGAAATCGAAACTAGCATCTAAATTTGAGCCAAATTGATAATAATTATGGGCTATAATATTTATTGATATGTCATTAAAATGGGTGTTGGTTATTGCAGCAGTCTCGTTATAGTTACTGTTGGCAATGTTATCACAAATATCTTCTAGGTTGTAGTTTAAAATAATACGATTCCCAGATAATGATATTGGATTACCACTAGTTATAATATCTGTGTCGCTACCTACATTTATAGCACTTATATTAAAGGATAAATCTAAATCTGTTTCAGGATATATAGCGGATAAATCAATAATATAGTTTAGATTATGTTTATTAGTTCCAAAAAATGCATTCAGACTTATATCAAATTCAAATGTCGAAACATCTCTTGTATCTGCTGTTGAGATTGGATTGTTGAGTGAATAATCATTCCACGATTGGTCGATATATCCAGTTTTATGAGAGCAAATATCATAAGTTTCAAATCGTACTTCATTCCACGATGGTTCTCGCGGTTTGACTGTCCCATCTACATTTAAGTATATAGTTTTAATTACATAATTTACATCATCATGTGCCGCTATGTTAAAGGACAAATCCTCGCTTGTACCATTATTAAAATTTACATATGGAACTGTAGCTTTAACGCGGGTTAAAGAACTGTCAGTTGTATGTATTTTTTCTAATTCCAAAGATGAAAAATCTATTACGTTTGTATCACCGGGGTCATGTTTACTTCCGAGTAAATAAGAGACGTCAAAACCTTCTGGGTCGCTAGCACTTAAATCAAAATAATATATACGATTAAAACTATCATCATTTCTAACTCCATTTTTAATTCCTGTTAAGGTACTAACACTGATATCAAATGTATGAGACAAATCATTTACATCATCCACATCAACATCCTCCCATATTTCATTACTGTTATCATAATAACTATTATAACATATATCATTATTGATGTAATGAATTTTATTTCTCAGTGTTACACTATTCCAACAAACATCCTTATTTAGTGTTTCTACTTTAATAAGTTGGGTTTCAGTTTCTCTAACATATAGGGTTACCTTTGGTTGTATTGGTCTTACATAACTAATATCTTGTCCTGTTTTAAATTCTTCCAAAGAAGATGTTGTGTAAATATTTCCTGTTTCAAGTTTTTGAGGAATTAATAAATATAAAGCTCCTATTTTTTTATTTGAATCATTTAGAATTTCAGTAAAAGATTGAACTTCGGCTGCTCCATATAAATATGGCATTTTTGCATATATACTACCATTTATACTTACATCTGCATCAAATATTATTGCACTCGAATCTGATGTGTTACTATGTAAACTAATCTTATCGGCCTTAATCGTGTTCGCAGTTACTGATTTGTTAAATGCTACAGTCCCATTAAGTGATAAAGTATCCTCGTTGAGAGGGCTAATAATTCCACCAAATGATACGTCATTGCCAATAGTTAAACTATTATTAATCGAAACATCATTATTTATTATAATTTTATCCGAATCTAATAAATACATTTTTTCCAAATGTAAATCAGATATAAATAATTCCTTGTTAAATGACAAATCGGAATTTATTGTTATTTTATTTGACGAGGATATATCATTTACTATTAATTTTTCGGCTTTTAAATTTCCACTTACATCTATATCTTGTGTATAAATGGTTTTATTTACTGATATATCAGAATCTATGATAATTCTATCATTTACACTTTTAATTTTGTTAGTGGTTAATCTCTCTGTGTTTAAATTTCCATTTATAGATAAATCCGTGTGTATATTGATAAAACTACTCTCTGTGTAAATATTACTAACATCTATATTATTAGCATAAACAAATTGGGTAAACGATGTATCCGAATTAAAGATAATTTTGGTATTAGTTGATTCAATAAAATTAACAGACAAATCAGGTGTTTGTAAGTTATTTGACGACAAGTCTTCTGTATATAACTTACATATACTCGCGGATTTTCGCGTTTTAATAATTTTATGAAAATTTATGTAACTTGAATCATCTTGGGAAGCTCTCATATCAATCACATTACACCTTAATGTGTTTATATTCATTGAAGTATCGGTTATCAAAGATTTTACGTTGTCAATTACAATATTTTCACTTAAACTAATATCAAAATTATTACATATATCATTATGAACTGTACCACTTTTCGAGACTAATTTATTTGTAAATATTTTGGATGCATTTATAATAGGTTTTCTAGTACTACTTGTTTTCCAAGATTCGGGCATATATATTAATAATATACAAAAGTAGGGGTAAAAAAACACATAAATAAGGCACTACATATGTAGTGCCTTATTTATAATATATAATATTTAGAACGTCTATAATGGGATATGCAATTGAATTGTCGAATTACATAAATAAAGGGAATATGATAACAAATAATAGCTCGCTGGATAAATATGTTACAAATATTGCCAATAATTGTGATTCACAATATTCGATTCATGAACAAAATTGTAATAAAAAACAACAAAAAATATGCTTTATTTATGTAGTGATATATTCAGATGAATATTTTAGTGACTTTTTAAATTTTATTAAACAAATCAAGAAGGATAGAAAAATGTATATTGACTGTATTTATCACGATGACGTAATGTGTGATTTAATATATGCATCTCCCAACTATCTTAAGAGAACAGATAAAAATTTTGCAAAAACCTATAAAAATAATCTCTCTGTGAATACTAATCAATACAATAAAGAAATTTACAATGCTATATCATCAAATTAGTACACAGTTCGTTCAATCGAAGGGCGATCATCTTCTTTTTCCAATTCAATAATTTTATCATTTGATGAAGGAGTCAAATAATACTTTCGTTTCGTTTTACGTGGTTTTGAAAACGGTGTATATTTAACACGCTTTGTATTATTTTGCGAACCCTTTCTCTTTGAAATACTTTTTGTTTTCTTTCTTTTTTTTTTCTTTATTTTTTTTCTACGTGTTTGTTTGCTTGGTGTATGTTTGCTAAGCATATGTTTACTAAGGATATGTTTGTTAGGCGTATGGCTACCAATCGATGTAGACGGTGTAATCATTTCGGCCATTTTAATTGAGTTAAGTAAAGTTTTTGGATATTGATTAATATGTTTCTTTGAAGGTTTTTCAAAATTATAATCACAGTTAAAATCACTTGTTAACCGTTCCTCCAATCGTTGTTCTTTGGATGGACCAGCTATCATATTTTTAATATCATCGCTGGTTAATTGTGTGTAAAATATTTGTTTATTACCATCCGACCCTTCGAGGGCATATATATCCATCACTTCCCCATTATAATTTGCATAAATACTATTATTTTTAGTTATTAAGGTCATAATATAAATATTATATATTTTTATTTATAATGTTAGATATTAAAAATTTACCTGTTTACAAGAATCCTAATATTAAGATTAAAGTAAGTAAAAAAAAAACAAAACATATGGATACATTATATAAATCTAATAAAATGAAACACGATGATTTTGGTGTTAATTTTATGAATAACTATTTTAATGAGTTAAAATCAAAATAAATTGAATTTTATTTTAATGATTTATATAATGAGCACTAAACGTTTTAATAAAACAATTAAAAAACTTAACAAACAATCGAATGATGATATAAAGCTATCTCAATCTTCTAAAAATATGAAACGCTACAATGAAGATTTAATTAGTATCTTGAATGAAATAGATGATCTATTATCTAAAAAGGGCGAACATTTTAGAGCTAAAGCTTATCGTCAAGCAAGTGAATCTATTATTATATATGAAGGTGATATTGTTACGGTTGAAGATTTAAAAAATATACCAAAAATAGGAAAAACCACACTAAGCAAGCTAAGTGAATATATAAATACTGGGAAAATCGTTATGTTAGATAATGAGCGCAAAGATCCTATTAATGTATTAACAAAAGTATACGGAATTGGACCTAAAAAGGCCAAAGAGTTTGTTGATAAAGGAATTACTAGTATTGAAGATTTAAAAAACAATACCGACGTTCTTAATAATGCTATGAAAATAGGGCTTACACATTACGAAGATATAGAAAAACGAATACCGCGCGATGAAATTGATGTGTATAATCAGGTGTTCAGTAATGTATTTTCAAAAGTAACACCACCGAATTCCTCCTTTGAAATAGTGGGTTCTTACCGAAGAAACGCAAAAACATCAGGTGATATCGATTTGATTATAACAAATAAAGACAATGATCATAATGCTTTTATTACATTTATTGATGCGTTAATAGAGGAAAAAATAATAATTGAAGTATTAAGTCGCGGAAAGAGTAAGAGTTTAACCATTACTAAGATTGACGATAAACCAGCCCGTCGTGTCGATTTCTTATATGCATCACCAGATGAATATCCATTTTCAATATTGTATTTTACAGGAAGCAAAATATTTAACACAATACAGCGTCAAAGGGCACTGAAATTGGGTTACACATTAAACGAACACGGTTTATATCACATTGAAAATGGGGAAAAAACTACGAAAGTAGATAAAGTATTTGAAACAGAAGAAGACATATTTAAATTTTTAGGAATGGAATATATTGAGCCTCAAAATAGAATTGATAGTCGCTCTGTCAAATATATTACTAATAAAAGAAGGAAATTAAATGTAAATAAAACGATAAAGAAATCGAAAAAAACAGTAATCAGAGATAATATTGAGTTGTTTAAAAAAGAAGGGGTAGGTATTTTGAAAACACTTTCAGAAGATGAACTTAGTAATATGCTGAGACAGGCAAATAATGCCTATTATTGTGATTCAAAACCAATAATGAATGATAATGAGTATGATATATTGAGAGAAACAACCCTTTCTATGTATCCAGAAAATGAAGCCGCGTTAGAAGGACATACGAATTGTAATATGGATGTAGATAAGAAAAAGGTTACACTGCCCTACGAAATGTGGTCGATGGATAAAATAAAACCGGACACGAAAGCCCTTTCAAATTGGCAAATAAAATACACTGGCCCATATGTTCTATCGTGTAAATTAGATGGTGTAAGCGGTCTTTATTCAACTGAAGGTGAAGAACCAAAATTATATACGCGCGGTAATGGAAAAATAGGGCAAGATGTGTCTCATTTGATTCCGTATTTAAACCTTCCAAAAGATAAAAACGTAGTTTTGCGTGGTGAATTTATTATTAAAAAGGCAGTATTTGAAACAAATTATAAAGAAAAATTTGCGAATCCACGCAATTTCGTGGCTGGCGTGATTAACCAAAAGAAAATAGAACCGGAAAAATATAATAATATTGATTTTGTAATTTATGAAGTGATAAAACCGTACTCGAAACCATCAGAACAATTCTATTATCTTGAATCATTGAGCAATATTAATATTGTAAAATACGCGAATCATGATGAAATTAATAACAATTTACTATCTGATTTATTGGTTGAATGGCGAAACAATTACGATTATGAAATAGATGGTGTTATATGTATTGACGATAAGATTTATGAGCGAACCGGTGGAAATCCCGAACACGCTTTTGCCTTCAAAATGGTATTATCAGACCAAATTGCCGAAGCAAAGGTTTTGGATGTTATCTGGACACCGAGTAAAGATGGATATTTAAAACCACGTGTTCAAATAGAACCTATTGTATTGGGAGGTGTAACAATAGAATATGCAACTGGATTCAATGCAAAATTCATAAAAGATAATAGTATTGGTATCGGTTCTCTTATTAAATTAGTTCGTTCGGGTGACGTTATTCCACACATTGTTGAAGTCATACAATCATCTAGCGAACCTATGATGCCGAAAGACAAATATATTTGGAATGACACAGAGGTTGATATTATGTTGGAAAACAAAGAAACCAATGAAATAGTCATTAATAAAACAATTACAGGATTCTTTAAAATAATAGGAGTTGAAGGATTGAGTACTGGAAATATTAAACGAATTATTGATGCTGGATATAATAGTATCCCAAAAATTATAAGAATGACAAAAGATGACTTTTTAAAAGTAGAGGGTTTTAAGGAGAAATTAGCAACAAAAATAAGCAATGGTATTACCGAAAAAATCAAAAGCACTAGTTTACCTGAATTGATGCAGGCGACCAACATATTTGGACGTGGTTTTGGAGAGAAACGTTTCAAATTAATTCTTACAGCAGAACCAGATATATTGACATCACCAGTTAGTAACGAAGAAAAGGTAAATAAAGTCAAAACGATAAATGGTATGGCCGAAAAAACAGCAAATAAATTTGTTAAATATATTGATGAATTTTTAAAATGGGTAACAGAGGCAGGATTAGAATATAAATTAAATGAAAATCAGGTTATTAGCGAAAATATTGATATTAGTCATCCACTATATAATAAAAAAATAGTAATGACCGGTTTTAGAGATAATGATTTAATAGAACAACTCAAAAAGGTAGGTGCAGACATGAGTTCTACAGTTAATAAAAACACTCATATAGTAATTGTGAAAGATAAAACGATTTCTACGGGTAAATTAGACGAAGCACGTAAATTAAACCTTACTGTTATGACACCAACTGAGGTAATAAATATGTATGATTTTTAAATACTCTAATATAATTATACAAACTGATATAAATATAAACTAGGTTATATATTGTAATGAAAGTGTTTACACTTTTTTATTTACTCATCAACTTAGTAGAGACACATTGTTGGAACCCACGATTATATCCATATGATCCAAGAATTCATAATTTTGGTAACGATAATACATTTTTTTCTATTCATTCTAAATTGGCACCTATATTTACAAAATATACAGATGCTGTTATATACGGACGTAATTTGAGAAAAGAAATTACTGATAATGAAGGTGATAGTAAAACCATTCTAGATGTTGGTTGTGGTACAGGATTTTCTACTTCTTCTAATGAAGGAAGTCTTGGTTTGGATACTAGTAGTGAAATGATAACAATGGCTAAAAAATTATTTCCTGATAAGAAATTTAAACATGGACACATTGAATATTGGGAACCTGATAAAAAATATGATATCGTTACTGCAATGTTTTTTTTCCATGAAGTTCCACAATTTGCTCGATTAAATATCATAGAAAAATTTAAAAATATTGCAAAAGAAAAGATAATAATTGTTGATATTGCTCCTAATTATCAACCCAGTAAAATGATGGCGGACGGTGAACCATATATTATGGATTATTTAAAAAATATTCGTAAGGATTTAGTAGATTTTAGTGAATCTGTGCTCCAGAAAGACCATGTTCATAAATGGACTTACAATATAAACATAGCAGAACGCTTCAATAATATTGATGATATTGATGATATTGATTTTGATTCTTTAAACGAGGAAGAAGTTGAATATTTATGTAAATGGATCAAAGATATATTGTTTTTATTGAATATTTATTTTGGTTAATTTATATATTTATTTTTATCTTGGTGTATATATCCTTTTTAATTACAGAAATAATCTTATCATTTTTAAAATTACCACCAGTAATTTTTTTGACATTTGTTGCCATTTCTCTGCATAATGTAGAATCGGTTGTAATAGTATTAATTCCCACATTCAATACGGCTCTAGATAGTGTGTTTATAAAGTTTGTAAATCGTTCATTATTCATTATACTCCATTTATCGGTTTCATATATATATAATTCATTTGCTTTTCGGTCGAATGCCTTTAGTGGTATATCCGAATTATATATATATTTATCTAGCAAATCTGTTAATCCATTTATAAAATCACGTTTAATAATATTTTGAATAGTAGCTTCATCAATATTAATAGTTTTAATCCATTCTTTAAAAGTAATATCAGGTGTTTCGTTTTCGCTCAACCAATTTATAATATTTATATTCTTATCTGGAACATTATTTTTCAGCTTTTTTTCTAAGTCATCCACCTTTTTATAAAGTGTTATTACTAATTTTGATAGTGTTTTGGTATCATATACATCTATTGCATCTGTTTCTATATCCCTCAAGGACGTATTATGTATTTTACATACTATAATATGTTTTTCATACATTGTTTTGCGTTTATATTTTTTTTGACAATATTTACATTCAAACTCCATTATTATTGATTTAACTATAAATAATATAAACTATTAATAATATAATCAATTTTATATAGAATGCCTAATTACGTAGCAAATACGTGTGATTGTTCTGGTCAAGATTTAGTAGTTACTAAAAATGTAGTCAATTGTAAGAATTGTAGAAGTAAGGAACATAATGAAATAAGACAAAAACGTATTTGGAATCAAGTGCGTTCTTCAGCCTCTGTTTATACCATGAATCTAGTTTCATTAAATGTTGCTGCTAGCAATGATGATAAAAATACCGTTGCTGTAAAACATAATTCGTATGATAGATATTTAGCAAGAAAAAAAGCAGGTCACTTATTAACAGATGTTAATACAGTAACACCTAGTTATGGAAATAAAACAAAGATGTATGGAATGATTGCAAACGCAAATACTAATTGTAGTATATGTTCTAATTAAATATATTAATTTATTTATATGCCTGCAAAACTAGGAATGGTATTTTCATCTGGATATGCTAATAATACTGCAAATGTGCAAAACAACGTGCAAAATAATGTGCAAAACAACGTGCAA
>CEQN01179442.1_pt1 | contig 13462 bp, 17 predicted proteins | sample 427011 | NCBI WGS metagenome assembly CEQN01 (sample SAMEA2621277, study PRJEB7988) | marine metagenome | biome: marine biome (ENVO:00000447); feature: deep chlorophyll maximum layer (ENVO:xxxxxxxx); material: "saline water (ENVO:00002010), including plankton (ENVO:xxxxxxxx)" | depth 120 m
TCAATTATTGGTGGGGTTTTTTCTTTACGCTACAATAAAACTAAAATTACTTAAAAATCGTGGCAGCTACCATAAACGCAACTGTTAAAGGAGAAAATGCTAATAGCTATGTCACATTGGCAGAAGCTAATACTTACTTTGAGACAGTTCCAGACTCATCAACTTGGACAAATAAAACAGACGATCAAAAGAATAGATCATTAATATCAGCTACAAGATGGATTGATAGCTTTGTTTTTTATGGAGATAGATGTGATGATGGTCAGGCATTAAAGTTTCCAAGAAATAATTATCAAGTAGATGGTGTTGAGTTATCGTGCTCTGTTATTCCTTTAAATATCAAATACGCACAATATGAACTAGCCAGAGCTTTAGCAAATGATACTGATGCCATTACAGGAACTACTGGTAAAGATGGTAATTTTTCTGAAGTAAAGTTAGGAGATATACAAGTCAAATATAATACTGATAGCCAAGGCACAGGATCTATCAATAATATTTTAGATGTTTACCCTTGGTTACAAAGCTACCTTGGAGCGTATATGCTAGGTGGGGCAGGAACTTTTCAACTAAGGGCGGTTAGAGGTTAATGGCAGGACAACTGGATTCACTATTAAAAAACGTAGCCAAACAGGTAGTGTCTCAACTTGGAGACTCATTAGACACAACAATTATATACACTAGAAAATTGTCTACGTCATACAATACCTCAACTGGAGCAGTGACCACCAGTGATACCAGTTACACAATAAAAGTTCCCGTGGAGTTTGTACAATCGACAGAAGAGACAGGATATCAAGAAAATGTGGCTCGTATTTACATAACACCCGATCTTATAGGAGACAGCCAACCACTATTATCAGATGAGATTACTCTTACATTTTCTGGATCGACCAGAGTTGCAAAAATTACAGATGTAAGGACTTTACGTGGTGGTCAAGAATATTTATTCAGAGTTGATGTTATTTTCTAATGACTTTAGTAAACGCACGAGCAGCATTTGAAACCGCAATAAAAGACGCAGTAACGGCTGCTGACAATACAGTAACAGTTGTGTTCGATAATATGCCCTTCACAACTGCAGGAAAAACCAAAAAATATGTAATGGTAAGTCTTGATTTCACACAATCAACAACTCAACCTCAAGGTGCAGCAGTTGATTACTACGGAGGATCAATAAATTGCGGAGTTATGACACCTAAAAATAAAGGAACAGCAGATGGAGCAGCAATAGCTGAAGCAGTAATAGATGGACTGACTTCAGTAAACGCACCAGGTTACTCAGATACATTCTCCGTTTCTCCCCGTGTTTCGCAAATAGCTGGACCGACTACAATAAATACAGAAAGAGAAAGTCATTTTCTATCTGTAGTCAGTTGTACTTTTACCGCCAATGCCTAGTTCCAAAGACATTTCCCATCTAACCAAAGATTTAGAGCAAAATATGATAGCTTTAAAAAGTAAAGTAGCTTCTGCTATGATGCAGGATCTCCAAGAACGTGGTCCGTGGTGGACAGGACATTTTGCTACTAGCTGGAAGATAAGTGAAACTCCAGTACAGCCAGTTAAAAAATCAAGAAAAAGAGAAGAAATAGATAAAGGGAACGTAAAAGGGTATGATGCTCCTTTACATTGGTTAGATGAAGATGAAGCTGGAGTTGGTACAGGAAGTGTTTACGATCAAATAAGAGCTAATCGTGTGCTGCCTAACAGAAAAAAAGCTAAAAAAGTTCCACTGGAAAAACCACTATATGTAGGTAACGAAGCTGAATATGCTGGATTTGCCGTTAATAATCCAGGAGCTACTGCACCAGTTGGCTCTCCCAACGGAATCACATACTCAAAACACGCAGGAATAGTAAGACAGATAACACCTCCTAGTGGAAGCCCCGATTGGTACAAGATATATCTGCAAAATCAACAGTTTAACGAAGCGATATTACTCGGACTTAGCGAAACTTTCAAAGGTAAACATACTCCTGTCGAATAATCAGCGATAAGTTATACTACAGAAATAGATACAATTTTTTATGCCAACAGCAAGAGCAATCGACAAACTAAAGGCAGCCTTTAGTGTCGAAGAACGTAGTAGCTACTCTATTTTTAAAGGAGAAGAACTAATCTTAAAAATATTTTGGTCGCCTCTTACAATAGCTGATAGAGATACCATAAACAGTACACTAATAGCTATGAATAAGGGTAAAGAAGAAGGTAATTTAGACTTTGCTCTCCAAGTTATTGTTACAAAAGCTGAAGATGAGTCAGGTGCAAAAATGTTTTCATCAGCAGATTTACCAGCACTTAGAAGAGAAATACCAATGTCAGTCTTGTTAGATATAATGACTAAGATGCAAGGAGTGGGCGAGGAGGAAAGCCCCGATGCCGTAAAAAGCTAAATTAGAAGAAGACGCATTTATATACTTTCAATTCTTCATTGCCGAAAAATTAGGCTATACATACAAAGAAATAAGAGAAAAAATGTCAGTACAGGAATTATACGCTTGGAGTGCTTACTTTAATATTAAGAATGAAAGAGAAGAAGAAGCCTACGAAAAAGCAAAAAGACAAGCCCAAGTTCGTAAAGTACGCTAAACTTCTAATATCTGACTCAAATTTGCGGTGGCTGCATCAAATTACAGCGTAAATATAAAATTAGACACTAAAGCTGCTAGGACTGAGTTGCAGACTTTAGAAAAACGTATAAGTAATTTTAGAAAAAATTTAAATCAACCTTTAAAAATAGATACAAGAGTATCAAAAATACAAGAAAATATAGCTAAGAGCAAAGATGCTCAAAAAGCATCAATGATTGAAACTAGGAGATTGGGAGATCAAGTACAAAAATTAGCTGATAAAGGACTGAGAGTAGATAAAGCACGAGCAGCTATAAGAAGAGCAGCAGTATTAGACTCTAAAAACCAGTTAAAGGCAGCAGCAAGTCAGAGAAAAATAGCCCAAGATGAATTAAAAACACAAACTGCCATAACTGAACAGGTAGCAAAGCGAAGTACATTACTAAAACAAGGATCAACGGGATTTAGTGCAGCAGAGTATGGACCACAACAACCAATGCAAGGCCCAGCAATGGGCCCAACCAGTATGGGTCTTAACTTTGACAAAAGAACAGGTAAATTATTAAGAGGGCGAGCAGGATCAGGTGGTGGAGGTTTTAGAAACTTAGCTAGAAGATTTGATACTCAAAGTGCATTGATAAGTGGTGGTTTTCCTTTGTTATTTGGTCAAGGTCCAGGGGTAGCAGCAGCAGGAGCTTTAGGTGGTGGTATCGGTGGAATGTTCGGACAGATGGGTGGTTTTGCAGGAGGTATTGCAGCCACAGCAGCAGTACAAAGCATACAATCTGCTGTACAAGCGATTGCAGAATTAGGAAAAGCCCTTGGTCCGTTTACTAGAAATAGTCAAGCTGCAATAGATGCATTAGGTTTACAGGGATCAGCACAGGAAGCTCGAATAAAGTTAATAGAAAGAGCAGAGGGAAAAAATGCAGCATTTAACGCAACTATGCAGCTTATGGCTAACAGAGTCGGAGATGACGGGGTTAAAGCAATAGCTAAATTTGGAGAAACTACACGTTTATTAGGTAATCAATTCTCCACAGCCATAGTTAAAGTACAGGCATTTACAGCAGCAATACTAAATTTCTTAACAAAAATAACAGGCTATGCAGATAGTCTTAGAGATGCTGATGTATCCCAGACTCTTTCCGATGCACGAGCTATGGGGGATGAACGTGCATTAGATTTACAAGCAGAAAGAGAACTTATAGAAAGAACAGGGTATAGAGACACAAGAAGAGGAACGAAAACAAAATCTGGAACAGCAGACAAGTTAAAAGAATTAAAAGCTAGGGAAGAAATACTAGCAACTGTTATAAACACAGAGATAGAGGCAGCAACATTAAACGAAAAATTTAACGAAGCCGTAAAAAGCCATGAAAAGGAAAAAGAACTGCAAGAAAGGATACTTGAATTGAGAAAAGATGGCTTAAATCCCGAAATTGCTAATACTATTGCAAAATTAGAACAGCAATCCGAGACAGGAAAAGATGCAATACAAGCTGAGATAGACCAATTAATAGAATTGCAAGCCCAAAAAGGACAATTAGATCCTTTGGAACAAGCAAGACTGACAACTTTAGAAAAGCAAATGGATAAAATAGATGACCAGATAGACGGAATTAGGGAAACCGAAGAAGCCACATACGACCTAAACAAAGCAGCCGAGGAAACACTAGATGCTTTTGAAAAAATGAAAACAACAATACAGGGTGACATAAAAGACGGAATAAAAGGACTTATAAAAGGTACTTCTACTCTTAGCGATCTACTCAATAATGTGGCCGATAGATTCTTAGACCTAGCATTAAATCAAGCACTGTTTGGAAATGCAGGAGGCCAAACTGTAACAGGCGGATTATTCAAAATGCTTGGATTTGCAAATGGAGGAAGACCGCCAGTAGGAAGACCCTCTGTAGTAGGAGAAAAAGGCCCAGAATTATTTGTTCCTGACAGGTCAGGCACTATAGTTCCTAATAATCAGCTAGGAGGTTCAACAAGTATTGTAGTAAACGTAGATGCCTCTGGATCTTCTGTAGAAGGAGATGAGGAACAAGGCAGAGAACTTGGTCGTATGATTTCAGTTGCTATACAATCAGAATTAATTAAACAAAAACGCCCAGGAGGATTACTTACATAATGGCTACATTTCCTTCAATAAAACCTACATATGGACAGCAAAAAAGATCCGCACCAGCTACACGCACTATTCGTTTTGCTGATGGGTTTGAACATAGAATTTTATTTGGATTAGCAGAACATCAAAATCCAAAGGTTTATAATTTTACTTTTAACGTATCAGAAACAGAAGCAGATACTATAGAAACATTCCTTGATGCCCGTGCAAACGACAATGATAGCTTTGATTTTACTGCACCTGGAGAATCTGTTGCACAGAAATTTGTTTGCGAAACTTGGAACAAATCAATACCATATAACAATAGAGCTACAATACAGGCAACATTTAGAGAAGTATTTGAACCATGAGTACTGCTCCCATTATTACTGATCTTCAAAAGATCAATCCTTCAGCAATAATTGAACTATTTACTTTGACTACCGATGCAACTTTGCATGGATCTGCTCAGACATATAGGTTCCATAATGGCTCAAACTTAAATAACAGCAATGACATTATTTGGGCTGGTAATACCTATAAAAAAATGCCAATACAGGCAGAAGGCTTTGCTTTTCGGAAAGGTCAACTACCCAGACCTACTCTTACTGTTAGCAATGCCCTCGGAACTATCACAGCTATTTTGCTAAACGTAAACAGAGTAACTACTGGTAATGATCTTACAGGAGCAACTGTAACTAGAATTAGAACCTTGGCACGTTATCTAGATGCTGGCAACTTTCCTCCAACAACAACTAGCTCAGTAACCACTACAACAATTGCTGATCCTGCTGATGCTGAATCTGTAACCTATACAGTAACAGTTGTCCAAGATTCTGGTGGTAATAATGTATTTGCAATAAATGGAGTACAGAAACCTGTAATAACAATGAAACGTGGTTCGACATACGTTTTTAATCAGGCTCATAGTTCAAATGTAGGACACCCTTTAAGAATTAAGTCTGATGTTATAGGACAGCAGACAACAACTAATGTTGGAACGCTTGGAACAGATGCCACAGTTACTTATCAGCCAGCATATCCTTCTGCTCCTAGTGATCTCAGATATTACTGCACAGTTCACGGAAATGGAATGGGTAATACAATCACAATGAACAACCCAAATACACTTAATCAATCAACTACAGTTTTTACGACTCAAACAATAAATCCATTAGGTACACCTGATCCTACAGCAGAATTTCCACAAGAAATTTACAAAATTGATAGAAAATCAGCAGAAAACAGAGAAATAGTTACGTTTGAACTTGCAGCAGTATTTGATCTAGCTGGTATTCGTGCTCCTAAAAGACAATGCACTAGAGCAGAGTTTCCTTCTATTGGTACGTTTATAGTATGACTTGGAAAGAAGAAGCACTTGCTCATGCGAAAGACGAAGATCCTAAAGAGTCTTGCGGTCTTTTATTGAATATTCGGGGAAAGGAAAAATACTATCCCTGCCGTAATTTATCAATGACAGATCATCAATGTTTTATTGTCGATCCAGAAGATTATATAAAAGCAGATAATACTGGAGAGATAACAGCTATTGTTCATAGCCACCCTGTAACACCTCCTGTTGCTAGTCAGGCAGATCAAATTGCCTGTGAACGTAGTAATCTTCCGTGGCATATTGTTAATCCTAAAACAGAAACTTGGGGATATTATGAGCCATGCGGATATAAACCACCTTTACTTGGTCGCCCGTGGGTTTGGGGTGTAACTGATTGTTGGAGCTTAGTAAGAGATTGGTATAAAGAAGAAAAAAATATTGAACTTAAAGATTGGGATAGACCTATAACACCAGAAGAATTTGTTGATAATCCTTTATTTGAAAGTTGTGCATGGCGTACAGGTTTTAGAGAATTAAGACCAGATGAAAAATTAATTAATGGAGATGCTTTATTAATGTCAATCGGATCTGTTGGTTTAAATCATGTAGCTATTTTTTTAGATGGAGATGTTTTACATCATTTAACCGATAGACTATCTTGTAGAGAGCCTTATTCTCAATGGTTATTAAAATGTACAGGAGGGAGGTATCGTTATGTTGCGTAAATTAAAATTATATGGCGAGCTTGCCGAGTTTATAGGGCATAAAGAATTTGAAATACAGGTAGATAGTCTTGCAAAGGCAGTAAGTTTTCTTGTTAATAATTTTCCGCAAGTGGAAAAATTTATGAATCCTCAGTATTATCAGGTAAAAGTTGGTAATTATGCAATAAATGAAGAAGAAATACATTACCCAATAGGACAAGAGGATATACATATTGTTCCTGTTATTAGTGGTGCTGGAGGTAGGACAGGAAGAATAGTATTGGGTGTTGCGTTAATAGGTATTGCTATCGCATCTGGTGGTGCAGGTTTTGGAGCAGCAGGAGGTCTTGGCTTTGGTTCAACGGCTGGAGCAGGAACATTTAGTCTTGCAGCAGCAGGGGGAAACCTTGGTATAGCCCTAGTTTTATCAGGAGTTAGTGAAATGTTATTTCCTGTGCCAAAACCACAAGAGTTTAGTTCTGAATCAGATCCACGGATATCATTTAGTTTTGCTGGAACGCAAAATACATCAAGAGCAGGAACTCCCGTACCAATAGTTTATGGAGAAATAGTTACAGGATCAGTTGTTATAAGTGGTGCTATTGATACCCAACAGGTACAAAAATGACAAAATATAACCCTATACAAGGTTCTGGAGGAGGAAAAAGAAAGCCATCTCCACCACCACCACCAGTTAGAACTCCTGATACTTTACATAGTAGACAGTTTGCTACTTTTCTTGACCTCATTTCTGAGGGTGAAATAGAGGGTTTTGCCTCTGCATCAAAAGAAGGTCTAACTCAAGGTACAACTGCGTACCAAAATGCTTCATTAAAAGATATTTTTTTAAACGATACACCAATTTTAAAGGAAACAGCCAATTCCGCTAATCCTGCAAGTAGTGATTTTAACTTTCAAGATGTTACTTTGCAATCTAGGTTCGGTACATCTAACCAAACAAAAATTTCTGGAATTGAAAGCAGTTCTTCTATTCAAGCAGTAGGAGTAACTGTAACTCAATCTTCTCCTGTTACGAGGCAAATAACTAATAGTAATGTTGATGCAGTTAATGTAACTATTACTGTTCCTCAATTACAAGTAGCTAATGATAAAGGCGATTTATTAGGTTCTTCTATCTCATTGAAAATAAGTGTTCAATATAATTCTGGTGGTTATACTGATATTATTACTGATACGATCACAGGTAGAAGTGCTGATGCGTACCAAAAGGATTACAGAGTAAATTTAACAGGTGCGTTTCCTGCTGATATAAGAGTTACGAGAATAACAGCCGATGCTGCTGACTTGTCTACACAAAACTCATTTAACTGGACAAGTTATGGCGAAATTATTGATGCTGCAAATACTTATCCAAATAGTGCATATGCTGCTCTTAGATTGGACTCTATGCAGTTTCAATCAATTCCTACCAGAAAATTCCGTGTAAGAGGTGTAAAAGTAAGAATCCCAGGTGCAGGAGCAGGAGGATCTGGTACACCGACTGTAGACTTACAAACTGGAAGAATAATATATCCTACTGGCTACATTTTTAATGGTGTTATGGGTGCTGCTCAATGGTGCTCATGCCCTTCGATGATACTTCTTGACCTTCTCACAGATACTAGGTATGGATTCGGTAATCATATAACTGACAGTTCTCTCGATTTATTTTCTTTTGTTACCGCCAGTAAATTTGCAAATACATTGGTATCTGATAATCAGGGAGGACAGGAAGCTCGATTCAGTTGTAATGTAAATATTCAATCATCTAGTGAAGCATTTAATTTAATAAATGAGTTAGCTGGTGTTATGAGATGTATGCCAATATGGGCTGCTGGCAGTATTCTTCTCGCACAGGATAGCCCAAAAGATCCAAGTTATCTGTTTAACTTAGCCAATGTAACTGAAGCTGGATTTAATTACTCAGGAAGCGGATTAAAAACAAGAAATACTGTAATTTCTGTTTCCTACTTCAATATGGATAGTAGAGAGATAGATTATGAGGTTTATGAAGATACGGCTTCGATAGCTAAGCTAGGAGTAATTATTAAGCAAGTAAAAGGATTTGCGTGTACATCAAGAGGTCAAGCCAGAAGATTAGCAAAAGCTATTCTATTTGCGGAACAGCATGAAAGTGAAATTGTCACTTTTGGAACTTCGATAGATTCTGGTGTTGTTGTCAGACCTGGTGCTGTCATACAAATATCAGATCCCGTAAGATCTGGTCTTCGTAGAGGTGGAAGAGTTGTCTCTGCTACAACCACACAAGTAACAGTAGATGATACTGCTTCGACAGACTTACCAGATACAAATAACCCTTTTTTAAGTGTAATTTTACCCGATGGAACTGTTGAAAAACGATCAGTGACAAATGTTACTGGTGCTGTTATAACAGTATCTTCGGCTTTTTCCCAGACACCAAATGTTAATACAATTTGGCTTTTAGAGAATGACACAGCCGAATCACAAGAATTTAGAGTAATATCGGTTGAAGAAGCCGATGGATTAAATTATGCAATTACAGCTTTATCTTATGTAAGTGGAAAGTATCCATTTATTGAAGATGGTGTAACCTTACCAACAAGACCATTATCAATATTAAATCAGCTAACAAGCCCACCTGCTGCCTTAGTAGCTACAGAACAAATAGTTGAAATAAATAATAGAGCCGTAGCAAAAATTATTCTCAGTTGGCAACCTATTGTTGGTGTTACGGAGTATCAAGTTAACTATAGATTCAATAATGGTAATTTCGTTTCAACAACAGTATCTTCTCCCGACTTTGAACTATTTAATAGTGATATTGGAACATATGAATTTCAAGTTTTTAGTTTTAATACTGCGTTACAACCAAGTCCTACTTCTGCTGATTTAACTTTTAATGCTGTTGGAAAAACTGCTATACCAAGTGATGTAACAGGACTTACAGCAGAACCTATAAGTTCTAAATTAGTAAGATTACGTTGGAATTTATCAACTGATCTAGATGTAATACATGGTGGTCGAGTATATGTAAGGCACTCTTCAAAAACCGATGGAACTGGTACTTTTACTAATAGTACTGATTTGATACAAGCATTAGCAGGTAATACAACCTCTGCTGAAGTGCCATATCTTGATGGAGAATATATTTTAAAATTTCAAGATGATGGTGGTAGATTTTGTGCTGGTGAAACAAGTGTAATATTAGATTTACCAGATAATCTTGCACCTTTAATAGCCTTAACTAGAAGAGAAGATCAAGATAATCCTAAATTTCAAGGAACAAAAACTAATGTTGCTTTTGATGCTACAACAAACTCTTTAAATTTAACTGGTGTTGGACAATTTGATTCTATTGCTGATCTTGATGCAGTTGCTTCATTAGATGATGTTGGTGGTATATCACCATCAGGTACTTATGAATTTGGTGGTGCAGCAGCTACTTCTTTCTTAGATTTAGGTGCTGTATTCAGTCTTGATTTGAAACGTCATTTTTTAACAGAAGGGTTTTATCCCTCAGATTTATTTGATGCAAGAACTGCAAATTTAGATACATGGACAGATTTTGATGGTGCTACTGCTGTTAATGTAAATGCTGAGATGCTTGTTGCTGTAACACAAAACGATCCTACAACTGGTTCGCCAACTTATACAGGCTTTCAGACATTTGCAAATGGTACTTATAAAGGAAGAGGATTTAAGTTTAAAGTAAATTTAACAAGTAATGACCCTGCACAAGATATAAGAGTGTTTGAATTAGGTTATACTGCTTCACTACAAAGAAGAACAGAGCAAAGTACAACCTCAATAACTTCTGGTGCGGGTGCAAAAGCTGTTACATTCACAAACACATTTTTTACAGGCACATCCAGTATTGGTGGTGTAAATAGTAATCTTCCTTCTATAGCTGTACAGCCTGTAGGAAGTTTTGCTTCTGGAGACTTTTTTGAAGTTACAAATGTATCAGGTACAGGTTTTACAGTACATTTCAAAAATTCATCAAATGCTTCGATTAGCAGAGATTTTACATATCAGGCTGTCGGATTTGGTAAGGGGTGATAACATAGGATAAACTATTTGCAAAAATGGCAAGAGTCAATAGTACTACCAAAGAAACCAGTAATAATTTCAATGTAGCTAATGGAACGGGTGCTGCGGTTCGTGCTGGTTTAAATGACATTTTTACAGCTTTAAGAACTATAAATAGTGCAAGTGGAGATCCTTCTGGTGCTGCTAATGTTGTTGCATTTCAGCCACATATAGATACATCAAGTAATTTATTAAAAATATGTACTTCTGTTAGTACTGGAACAGGAACATTTACAACAATAGGAGATATTACACAGGCTAATTTAGGTTTGATGCCAAAAGCTGGCGGTACTTTTACTGGAAAAATAACTCATAATTATACATCTAGCTTGACCATACCATCTGGGACAACGGCTCAGAGAGATGGTAGCCCTGCTGTTGGTATGTTTAGACATAACTCAACTCTTAATCAGTTTGAAGGCTATAACAATGGTGCTTGGGGTGCTATAGGAGGAGGTGCTGGAGCTACTGGTGGAGGTACTGATGAAGTATTTTTTGAATCGGATCAAGCGGTTACAACAAATTACACTTTGTCATCTGGTAAAAACGCACACACAGTAAGCCCTACAGTAAACTCAGGTGTAACTGTAACTGTGCCATCTGGTGCAATCCTTGTTATTCTTTAATTATGGCTTTAAACATTAACGGCACTACTGGTATTTCTGGAGTTGACGGGTCAGTTTCCGCACCAGCATTAACTGGAACGGATAGTAATACTGGAATAACATTCCCTGCTGCTGACACTATTAAGTTTGCAACTGGTGGTGTTGAAAGAATGTCGATTACAAATAGTGGTGTAAGTGGTGTTGGCGGTAAAATTCTTCAAGTCGTACAGACAACTTTAACTTCTCCAACATCTGTTCAATCGCAAACTTTTGCAGATATTGCAGGACTATCTATTTCAATAACGCCAAGTGCTACATCAAGCAAAATTTTACTACAGTATTCTATTGATGCACACAGTTCTGCTTATACCGCTATTAGACTTTTGAGAGGAAGTACACCTATTCATATTGGTGACGCTGCTGGCAGTAGAATACAGGCAACTATTAATGTTACTGAACTTGGACTTTACGGACATGAACCGCAAGCAGGTTTTTTCTTAGATTCACCTAATACAACATCTGCAACCACTTACAAATTTCAAGGTGCAGGGGTTTTTAGTGCTTCTTACATTATAAATATTAATAAAGGTGCTACTGACACAGATTATACTTATGTTAGTCGTGGTGTATCATCAATTATTGCAATGGAGGTCGCAGCATAATGGCGTTAGATCACGAAGCTATTTATAAAAGTCACCCAACAGTTGTTTGTGTAAATGATGATCTTGGTGCTTTTGACAAAGATGGTGGGTCAGTAAGTCTTGTTCAATCTGCTATAGATAGTGCAAGGGCTACGCTTGATGCCGAAGCTGCTGCAATAGCTTATCAATCTACAAGACAACCTTTATATCCATCTTTAGGAGATTTTGCAGACGCAATGTACTGGAATAGTAAGGGAGATTCTAGTAAACTGACAGCATATTACGCAGCCTGTGAAAAGGTAAAAACTGACAACCCAAAACCTAGTTAATTATGACAGCAAAGATTAAATTAAATGCAGCATCAGGTGGTGGGTCAGTAAGCATACAAGCACCTTCATCATCTAGTAATACCAGGGTTATAACTTTACCTGATATTGCAGATGGCACACTTGTTACGAGCCAAAGTACTCTTGACGCAACAAAGTTATCTGGTGCGTTACCAGCAATTTCTGGTGCAAATTTAACTGGTATTTCTTCAGATTTTGTAAAATTACAAGAAGCAACTGGATCTAACCTTGGTAGTCAATTAATTTTTGACAATTTAGATACAGCTACCTATAGATCATTTAGACTCTATTTTGCATTACTACCAAATGGAACTGCTGATGGATATTACCCTTACTTCAGATTTAGAACAGGTGGAGCAAGTGGTGCAGACGAAACAGCAGCACATTATAGTTGGGCGTATGAATATGGTTATCAAAACGATGGTCATTCACACATTGCTAGAATAAATAATACTTATGCGTCCATATCACATACTGTTGGCGGTCAAGCTACTGTTGAAGGAATGCAAGGCATTTTTGACGTAATATTATGTAGATCAGGTGATAGTTTTAATACTGGTACTGGTGGGTCTTATGCTAATTGGTTTTTAATTCAACATAACGAAGTAGAAAACTTAAGAGCTGGTAATGGCATTCTAGTTTATAATAATAGTAGTACTGTTAATCACACAGGATTTACTATTTATATGGGATCAGGAGGAAGTGCAGTTGGTGGCTTTGCTAATTACAAGTATGCACTATATGGAGTAAAAGGATAATGGCAAGACACTTTCTTATAAATGGTGAAAAAGTACCATTTACAGCAGAACAAGAAACTGCCAGAGATGCAGAAGAAATAAAAGCAGCAGCAGATTTAGCGGCACATAAATACAAAAATGATAGACAGTTTAATGGATCAAAAACATATCCAAATATTACAGAACAATTAGACCAATTATTTAGAGATGTAGATGCAGGGAAATTTGGTGCTGATGCAAAAACAGGTGAGTGGTATATTGCAATTAAAGAAGTAAAAGATTCTAACCCCAAACCTAGTTAATTATGTCAGAGATCAAGGTAAATTCGATAAAAG
>CEQN01212019.1_pt1 | contig 13456 bp, 13 predicted proteins | sample 427011 | NCBI WGS metagenome assembly CEQN01 (sample SAMEA2621277, study PRJEB7988) | marine metagenome | biome: marine biome (ENVO:00000447); feature: deep chlorophyll maximum layer (ENVO:xxxxxxxx); material: "saline water (ENVO:00002010), including plankton (ENVO:xxxxxxxx)" | depth 120 m
AGAGGAAGCTCCAGTAGAGGAAGCTCCAGCCAAAGAAAAAAAGGGAACTGATAAAGAATAGTGGAGTTTAAATTATAAAAAATGGAGATTGATTACATGAAAGACTTATTAGTAGATATAGTAAAATCTATTGTTGATAAACCAGATGAGGTTAACATTACTATTACTGAAAGTGAAAATACTCAAATTTATGAATTAAGAGTAGGTGAAGGTGATGTTGGTAAAGTTATTGGTAAGCATGGAAAAAATGTAGGCGCTATAAGAACTTTGCTTTCTGCTGCTACAGCTAAAGAAGGTGGAAAAAGAGCAATATTAGAAATAATTGAGTAGCTCTTTATCTAAACTCATTTCTATAGGGGAACTAATTAAGCCCCATGGAATCAAAGGAGAGTTGAAAATTTTATTTTTTAATGAAAATTCAAAATCATTAAAAGATAATCAAGTTATTTTTTTAAGTGATAATGAAAATAATTTTTATGAGCATAGAATAGAAAGAATTATTTATTCTATAAAAAAAAATAGAATAAAGCTTTTTGAAATAGATTCAATAGATAGTGCAGAATCCTTAAGAGGATATATCATTAATATTTCAAGATCAGATTTCCCTGATTTAAAGGAAGGTGAATATTATTTAAATGATTTAATTGGCTATTCATTATTAGATGAAAATGATGAGCATTATGGAGTTGTTGCTGATGTTTTTCATTTTCCTGCAAATAACGTATTATCAATTTTATTGAAAGATAAAGAATATTTAATTCCAATAATAGATGATATTGTTTTAAATATTATTCATGATTCAAAAAATATAGTAATAAATCCTATGAAAGGATTATTTGATTGATGAAGATATCTTTTATATCACCATTTTGTAATCTTCTTGAAAATTTCACATCTATAAGTATATTAAATAGAGCTCAAGAAAAAGGAATAGTTGAATATGATTTTTTTGATTTATTTTCTTTTTCTAATGATCCTAATAATAAAATTGATGACCATCCTTATGGTGGTGGCGATGGAATGATTTTAAAAGCTCAGCCAATTTATAGTGCTTATAATGAGGTGATAAATAATATGTCTTCAAAGTTTAGAGTGATATACCCAACTCCTGACGGCCAAATGTTATCTACAAAGATTGCTAAAAAATTAGCAAATGAAGATAACTTGATATTTATATGTGGACATTATAAGGGAGTAGATCAAAGAATAAGAGATGATATTGTTACAGATGAGATATCTATTGGAGATTATATTTTAACTGGTGGTGAACTTCCAGCATGTGTTATTGCAGATAGTATTATTAGATTAGTGCCTGGAGTTTTAAATAGCATTGAATCTGCAAAAACTGATTCTTTTTATGATGGATTGTTGGATTCTCCACATTATACTAGGCCAGAAAAATATAATGGTTTAAGAGTTCCAGATATATTAATGTCTGGTAATCATAAAAAAATTAAAGAATGGAAAGACAATAAAAGAGAAGAAAAAACTAAATTAAAAAGACCGGATTTGTATGATAAATATATAAAAGGTAAAAATCAAAAGGTAGATTAGTTATGAATAAAGTAAGCAATGCAGTTTCAGAATATTTGAAAGATGATATCCCAGCGTTTAGATCTGGAGATACTATCAATGTTGGTGTTAAAGTAATAGAAGGGAATAAATCTAGAGTACAGAACTTTGAAGGTGTAGTTATTGCGATATCATCAGGTGGTGGGATAGATAAAACATTTACTATTAGAAAAATTTCTAATGGAGTAGGTGTGGAAAGAATATTTCCTATCAATTCGCCTAATATTGATTCAATTAAAGTTGTTAAAAAGGGAAAAGTTAGAAGAGCAAAGCTTTATTATTTAAGAAACCTTAAAGGTAAAGCTGCTAGAATCAAAGAAAGGGATTAAGAACTTTTTAAGTTTTAAAATGCTCTCATGATTATTATTTGTATGATTGAGAGCATTTTTTTATAAAATAATATAATGAGCAAGAAAAAAAACAATACATCAACTAAATACCTGTCCTGGTCAAAAAAATTAAATCAAATAGGAATTGCCCTTTCTTCTGAAAAAAATATATTAAAGCTTTTAGAAATGATTTTAGGCGAATCAAGAGATTTGACAAATTGTGATGCAGGGACATTTTATAGAATAAATAAAAACAAGAAAAAACTTCTTTTTACGGTAATGCATAATGATACTATGAAAGAGTATTCAGGTGGAACTTCAGGCCAGAAACCAACATTGCCGCCATTAGAACTTTATGATGATAAGAAAAATCCAAATTTAAATGCAGTAGCTTCATACGTTTATCATAAAAGTATTGTCATTAATATGCCTGATGTTTATTTAGATGAAACTCCATTATCTGAAGGCTCAAAGTTTTATGAAAAAATATCAGGATATAGGACAAATTCTATGCTAGTCGTGCCAATGAAAAATCATAATGATGAAGTTATTGGAGTACTTCAATTAATAAATGCAAAGAACGAAAAGGGTGAAATTGTACCATTTGATGAAGAATTCAATGATATAGTCCAATCTCTTGGTAGTCAAGCAGCTGTAGCTCTTGATACAGTAGAACTTATTGATGATATCGAAAACTTATTAGACTCACTTATTAGATATACAGTAAAAGCTATTGATGAGAGAAGTCCGCATACAGCAGGACATTCTAGCAGAGTTGCAAAATTTACCAAGAAAATAGCTGAAATAATTAATGAGCAGACTGATGGGCCATTTAAAAATATTAATTTTAATGATGATCAGATTAAAGAAGTTTGGGTCGCAGGGTTAATGCATGATGTCGGAAAAATTGGAGTTCCTGAAGCAGTATTAGAGAAACATAATCGCCTTGATGGTGCAAATTTCCAAGTAGTGCTTGATCGTTTTAAAATGATAAGAGAAAATTTTATATTTAATGCAAAAATAAGAAATCTAAAAAATAATAAATCAGAAGAATATATTGATAATCAGCTTAAAGAAGAACTTGAAGAATGGGAAAAAGAATTTGATTTTATTAACTGGCTTAATAAACCTGGGTTTTTACCAGATGAAAAGAAAGAATATTTAGATTCAATAGCAGAAAAAAAATATATTGATTCATCTGGAAAATCATATAAATATTTAACAGAAGATGAACATCTTTCACTGAGTGTTAGAAAAGGTAATCTTACTGATAGCGAAAGAAAAGAAATTCAAGGTCATATATTAGGAACTAAAAAATTATTAAGTAAGTTGCCTTTTCCAGAAAAATTAAAAAATGTTCCTTTTTATGCATCATCTCATCATGAATGGATGAATGGGAAAGGCTACCCAAATGGTCTAAAGGGAGATGAAATACCACTTCCAGCAAGGATAATGTGTATTGCGGATGTTTGGGATGCAGTGACAGCTCAAGATAGACCTTATAAACCTCCTACTCCTATTGATAAGGCATGTGAAATTTTAAAAAATGGTGCCAAATTTGGTGAATTTGATAAGGATGTTGTAGATTTATTTTTATCAGAGAGAGTATGGGAGAAAAAAAGTAGAAAATAGCTTTATGTATAGATTAGGGAGAAAAATATTATGACTAATAATAAAAATGCCCGTGAGGCATTCAAAAAAATTCCTTCCGTAGATGAAATTCTTAAAACTATTGATTTAGAATCATTACCAGTTCATTTTTTAAAAAGTAGAATCAATCAAATCCTCAATAAGGTTAGAGAAGATATAATTAGTAATAATATACCTGTTGATATTTATAGTTTTGTTATGAATGAGGTTGAAAAACAGGTTAGATATATATCTAAGCCTAGTTTGAAATCAGTTATTAATGGTACTGGAATTATTTTGAATACGAGTCTCGGACGAGCACCCATATCTAAATCAATACTTGAATCGGTTTCGAAAACTATATATCCATATTGTAATCTTGAAATTGATTTAAATAGTAATAGTAGAGGTGAAAGATTAAATCATATTGAGCCACTAATTAATAGTCTGGTTGGTTCTCAAAAATCTATTTTAGTAAATAATAATGCGGCTGCAGTTATGATAATGCTCAACTCTTTATGCTTTGGTAAAGAGGTTATTATTAGCAGAGGTCAACAAGTTGAAATTGGAGGTTCATTTAGAATTCCAGATATCATAAAAAGCTCAGGATGTAAAATGGTTGAAGTCGGTACGACGAATAAAACCAGTATAAAAGATTATGTTGAAGCTATAAATAATAAAACAGCTGCAATATTGCATGTTCATACATCTAATTATAAAGTTATTGGGTTTACTGATGAAGTGGATTTAAAAGAACTCGCTAAAATTTGTAAAGAGCATAAGGTTGATTTATTATGCGATTTAGGTAGCGGTTCTATATATAATAAAAAAAGTAATTTTATATCAGTTGAAAAAGAAGTTCAAAAATATATTTCTTCTGGGGTTGATATTGTTACATATAGTGGAGATAAGTTATTAGGTGGAGCTCAAGGTGGAATTATTAGTGGCTTAACTAAACTTATAAATAAAATTCATGATAATCCGATGTATAGAACTTTAAGGTGTGATAAATATCGAATTGCTCTTTTTGAAAAAATACTTAGAACCTATATAAATAATAAAGAGGTTACTAATGATAATTTATCAATCATGTTATTTGAAAGGCCTCAGGAAAAATTGAATGATAACGCGAATAAGATAATTAAATCAATTAATAAAAAAGTTCATGATAAATATAATGTCAAAATTAAAAAAACTAATGTAGAGGCTGGTAGTGGTTCATTACCTACTGAAAAAATTCCAAGTATAGCTATTACAATTAATTCTAATAATAAATCTACTAATAAAATTTCTAATGCTTTAAGGAATTGTTCAACACCAATATTGACTTACATAAATAATGATAAAGTTTTTATTGATTTAAAAGCTATTACAGATGACCAAATAGAGACTCTCATTAAAATGCTTAATTCATGTCTATAAAAAAACAAATTGTAGTTGGAATGTCAGGCCATATTGATCATGGAAAAACATCAATTGTTAAATTATTAACTGGGAAGAATACAGATAGTTTAAAGCAAGAGCGGGAACGAGGTATGACTATCGATTTGGGTTTTGCATTTTTAAATGAAGATATTACAATTATAGATGTTCCTGGACATGAAAAATTTGTTAAAAATATGATGTCTGGATCTAGTGGTATTGATATTGCTATTTTAGTTATTGCAGCTGATGACGGAATTATGCCACAAACAAAAGAGCATTTTGATATTCTTCAGCTGTTAAATATTAAGATTGGTTTTGTTATTTTAAATAAAACTGATTTAGTTGATGAAGAATGGATTGATTTAGTTGAAAGTGATATAAAACAATTGATAAAAGGGACATTTTTAGAACATAGTCAAATTGTTCGCACCTCCACATTAACTGAAAAAGGAATAGATGATATTAAAGAAGTGATTCTTGATTTGTCACTAAAAATACCAGATAGAAATAAAAATGGAATTTTTAGAATGTATATTGATAGAGTTTTTAGTAAAACTGGATTTGGGACTGTAGTTACTGGAACTATTTCTTCTGGAGCTGTTAAAGTTGGAGATGATTTAGATCTTATTCCATCATTTAAGAGCGTAAAAGTTAGAAGTATCCAAACTCATGGGAAGAATGTAGAAAGTGCATTAGCCGGAGATAGGGCTGCAATTAATTTGAATAATATTGATTCTAATAATATTAATAGAGGGTTTCATCTTTCCAAGCAAAATACTTACTCTGAAACATCATTAATTGTGGCTGAAATTAATTTGATAAAATCAGATCCATTCAAATTTAAAAATAATCAGAGATTAAGAGTTCATCTAGGTACAAGAGAAGTTATGTCGAGAATATCAATTATTCATAATTCTAATAAAGGCTTAATGATATTATTTAAGCTAGAAAACCCTTTGGTCGGAGCAATTGGAGATAGATTTATTATTAGAACATATTCTCCAGTTAGAACTATTGCTGGTGGAGTTATTATTGAAATTCCTGATAATAATGATTGGAAAGAAATTAGAAATATTAATCCTGAAGTATTAACCTTCAATGATGAAGAAAAATTATTTAGAATTATAGATAGCCAATCAACCTTAATACCTATAGAGTTTTCTGATATTGAAAGTAAATTAAATATTTCCTTAAATGATTTCAATGAAATCTTAAAGGTTGATAATAGGTATAAAGTAATTAATTTCAAATCTTTCAAGTGGATTCTTACTAATAATAAAATTAAAAACATCAAAGAACATATAATACATTGCTTAGAAGATTTTCATGAAAATTCTCCCTTATCTAAAGGTTGTAATAAAAATATTTTAGCTCAAAAAACAAAAATTAATGATGAATTATTATCATATTTTCTTAATCAATTATTAAATGATAATAAAATTAATAATAAATCAGAGTTATGGTCTATTAAAGGTTTTAGTTTGAGTTTGAGCCAAGAACTTAAAAAAATAAGTAATGATATTTTATTACATCTTAATAAAAATAATTTTATAGATAAAAGTAATATAACTAATTTAAAAAAAGGTTTATCTGATATTGAATTTTATGGAATCATGAATTATCTTGAGTCAGATAGTAAAGTTATTAAAATCAGTTCAGATTTATTTTATAGTTATAATACTATAAGTCAAATAAAAGATAAAATAAAAATACATTTTAAAAATTCTAATTTATTAACTGTCCCACAATTTAAAGACCTTTCCCAAACAACAAGAAAGCTAGCAGTTCCTCTGCTTGAGTATTTTGATAAAATAAATTTTACTTATAGATTTGAAAATTCAAGAAAACTTACTAGGAGTAATAATGACTAAAGCTAAGCAAGGAACTCCAGTAATGAGACAATTCTGGGAAGTAAAAAAGAATAATCCTAATTCAATACTTCTTTTTAGAATGGGAGATTTTTATGAAACTTTTGAAGAAGATGCAAAAATAGCATCTAAAATTTTAGGAATAACTTTAACTAAGAGATCAAATGGTGCCGCATCTGATGTACCTCTTGCTGGTTTTCCTTATCATGCATTAGAGCAGTACTTACATAAACTTTTAAAATCTGGACATAGAGTGGCTATATGCGAACAAGTAGAAGATCCTAAAGCCTCTAAGGGTATTGTTAAAAGAGAAGTTACTGAAATAGTTTCTCCTGGAGTCTCATTATCAAATAATTATTTAGAGCAAGGGGAAAATAACTATCTAGCATCCATTGTTTTTGGAAAAAAGGAAATTGCTATATCAATTTTAGATTTTTCAACAGGTGAATTTTTTGGATATAGTATAAATTCTAAAAATCTAAAAAATACTATTAATCAATATGGCATTAACGAATTGATTGTATCTGACTCTCAGTATAGAGAATATAAAGAATTACTTGATAGCATGAATATTATGATTTCAAAAGTAGAAAATTGGTATCTCGATGTTAAAATTGCTAGTGATTATTTAAAAGAACATTTTAAAGTTCATTCATTAAAGGGATTTGGTATTGATGATAAACCATTATTAATAAAATCTGCTGCATTTGCTATTAATTATGTTAATAATAATTATAATAAAAAAACTCATCATATTACTTCATATAAAAAGAAAACTACTGATAACTATATGATTCTTGATTCTTATACTATTAAAAATCTTGAAATATTTGAATCTTTATCATCAGGTGATAAAAAAGGAACTTTGATTAATGTATTAGATAGGACAGTATCTGCGGGCGGCAGTCGATTATTTAAAAAATGGATTTTACAGCCGTTAACTAAAATTGAAGATATTAATAAAAGACTAGATAGAGTTGAAGAGTTTTTATGCAACTCTAATATTAGAAACTCAATTATTGAATTAATAAATGATTGTTCTGATATCGAAAGAATTGTTTCTAAAATTTCAGCAAACAAGTCCAATCCAAGAGAAATATTAAGTTTAGCTCATTCTATTAATATTTTAGATTCTATCAAAAATCAAATTTGTAGTAAAAAATTAAAAAATAATAAAGAGTTACTTGAATCTGTAAAAGATATAAGTTCTATTACAAATAAAATACTATCTACAATAGATGAAGATGCTCCATCAAATTATTTAAAAGGTGGGTTTATTAAAGATAATATTAATGAGGATTTAGATGAATATAGAAAAGTCTCTACTGATGGTACTCAATGGCTAGTTGATTATCAGAAAGATATTGAGTTAAAGACTAAAATTAATAAAATTAAGATAGGGTATAATAGGGTGTTTGGTTATTATATCGAAGTTTCTAAAGGTAGTGTTAGTAAGGTACCTGATTATTTTATAAGAAAACAAACTCTAGCTAATGCTGAAAGATATTTTACCGAAGAATTAAAAGAATATGAAAATAAAATATTAAATGCTCAAGAAAATATAGTTAGTATTGAATTAGATATATTAAGTGATTTAAGAATTGAAATATTAACAAAAATTAAAGATATCATTTATAATGCAAAAATTATATCAATGATTGATGTAGCAACATCAATTTCAAAAATTTCTGAAAAGAGAAATTACGTAAGACCTAATTTGAATAATAAAAAGTCATTATTTATGGAAGGTGCTCGTCATCCTGTAATAGAACACTTGTTAAGCATAGAAGATGATTTTATTGATAATACATTAGATGTAAGTAAAGATAAGAAGCAGGTTTCAATAATAACTGGTCCTAATATGTCTGGTAAAAGTACTTTTTTAAGACAGGTTGGAATTATTGTTATATTAGCTCAATCTGGTTGCTATGTTCCATGTCAAAAAGCTCAAATTTCAATAATAGATAGATTGTTTACTAGAGTAGGAGCATCAGATAATTTATCATCAGGAGAATCTACTTTTTTAGTTGAGATGAATGAAACTGCTAATATTTTAAATAATCTAACAAATAGAAGTTTAATATTATTAGATGAAATAGGAAGAGGGACTTCTACTTATGATGGCTTATCAATTGCATGGTCAATAACTGAATATTTACATAATTCTAAATATTTACCAATAACATTATTTGCTACTCATTATCATGAATTAATTGATTTAGCTAATAAGCTTGATCGAGCTAATAATTATAGTGTGGATGTTAAAGAACATAATGAAGATGTGATTTTTTTAAGAAAAATAATCAAAGGCGGTACGAATAAAAGTTATGGTATACATGTTGCTAAAATGGCTGGAATCCCTAATAATGTTCTCAAAAGAGCTTCTGAAATTTTAAATAATTTATCAAAAGATAATCTATCCTCTAATTTTGAATCAATTAATAGCCAAAATACAAATGAAAAAGAAAATACTACAATTAATAACGAAATTATTGAAAGATTAAAGTTAATAGATGTTAATAATATTACTCCATTTGAAGCATTAATTAAATTAAATGAATTAGTTGATGATATTAATTAAATCAATATTATTTTTTTCTATTTGTTTATCAATTTTAGAATCTTCTGAATATTCTGCATATGAGTTTGATATCTTTTCGATACCTATGGATGCTAGGACTAATTCCTTGGCAGGAATTGCAGCTCTTAATTCAATGTCCATAGACAAAATATATTCTTTAAATGAATTTCACAAAAAAAATAAGACTCTATTTTCCTATGGTCAATCCTACGCAGGAGTTATAAGCTATTTCCAAGCATCAAGAGTGATTTTAGATTTTAATAAGTCAAAAATAGCAGTTTCTTTATTACATAAGCAGATAGATGATATTCCAAATACCCAAGATGCTTGGTTAGATGTGGGAGGCTCCATTAATCTAAGTGATATTGATTATAGTAATATTACATTTTATTCAGATCAGCAAACAGCCTTAATATTTTTATATTCTTACAAATCAGAATTAGGTGATATCGGTCTAAAAATAAAACCATTTCATACTTCTATTATTAGACACAATTCATTTGGAGTATCAATTGATATTGGTTTTAATAGAATTTTATCAGATGAAATAACATTAGGTTTATCTGCAAAGAACCTATTGTCAATTAATAGATGGGACACTGGGGAGAAATACTCTCTTCAACCCACGATATCTTCATTAGTTATTTTTTCAAAAAATCATCATCATCTTCTTTCTGAAATTTCAATTTTATTACCTAAAACAAATGATTATTTAGCAGATTTATCATATAAAATTGGCTATGAAAATAATATATACAAGAAAGTGAGTTTGCAATTAGGATATTCTTCAATTAATTCGTTATCGTTAGGATTTAGTATTAATAATAAAAATAAAGATTTTTATTATAGTTTTACTCCAAATTTAAATAATATTATTCTTGGACATAACCATCAATTTAGTATATTATTAGACCTTCCTAATAATTAGAATATTTATAGGTATTTTTATGTTAATGAGCATGACTGGATATGGAAAAAGAGAAATTCAAAATAATGATATTTCATTATCATTAGAGATAAAATCTATTAATAGTCGATATTTAGAAGTTAATCATAAAATTCCAAGATTGTTTTTTGAAGATGAGGATAGTATTTTAAGTATCATTCGGAAAAAATTATTAAGGGGAAAAATAATAATTAATATCAATTATCAGATTTTGAATGAGAATTTAAATAAAATTAGTTTAGATGAAAATAAATTAAATCAATATCTTAAAATTAGTAAAGATTTATTAGCAAACAAAAATATAGAAGGGAAAGTTACAATTAATAAAATTTTATCTCTTCCAGATCTTATTAATTCTTCGCCTATATCATCTAGTATATCTTATAAGAGAATTTTATCTAAGGGTTTAAATGATGCAGTTAATGATTTGATTGCTATGAGAAAAAAAGAAGGACAAAATTTAACTAGTGATATAAAAATAAGATTAGATAAAATTAAAAAATATTTAGATTCGATTATTAGAAATACAAAAAAAGATAAAAAAGAAACATTAAAAAATTATAAGAAAAAAATTAAATCATTAATTAATGATAAAGGAGAAAATAAAAAAATCATTCTTGATGATAATAGGTTGCTACATGAAATAGTAATAATTATGGAAAAAAAAGATATTCATGAGGAAATAACGAGGTTACAGAGTCATATTAAAGTTTTTGAAGTATACATGAATAGAGGTAATTCAGAAAAAGGTAAAAGAATGACTTTTTTATTACAAGAGTTTTTGAGAGAAGCGAATACAATAAGTTCAAAAACTGATAATGTTAAGAATAGTCATATTGTAGTTAATATAAAAACAGAAATAGAAAAGATAAGGGAGCAAATTCAGAATATATTATGAATCAAGGTAAAATAGTTGTGTTATCCGCACCATCAGGAACAGGTAAGACTACCATTTGTAGAGAACTTTTAAAAAGGAATCCAAAATGGTTGTTTTCAATTTCTGTTACTACGAGAGATAAAAGAGAAAGTGAAACAAGAAATAAAGATTATATCTTTATAACAAATGAAAAATTTGATCATTTGATTAAATTTGGTGATTTATTAGAATATGAATGGGTTCATGGAAATCGTTATGGAACATTAATGGATCCATTAGAAGATGCTATTGATAATAATAAGGTTATATTACTTGACGTAGATGTTAAAGGTAGCTGTACAATCATGGATGAATTTCAAGATGATGTCATTTCAATATTTATTGAACCGCCCGGAGAGGATTTGAATGAACAAATTGAAACGATACAGAAAAGATTAAAAGAGAGAGGGCATGAGTCTGAAACTTTAATCAAACAAAGAACGAAAAGATTGCAATTAGAAGTTGAATATAAAGATAAATTTAACCATCATTTTGTTAATGATGATTTGAAAAAAACAACTGATAAAATAGAAAAAGCTATTAGGAGAAAATTAAAATGAATATATCAGGAATATCAATAAGTAAACTATTTAAAAAAGATGAAGATTTATATGAAAAAATTGTTGTTGCAGCTAGAAGACAGAGGCAAATCATAGAATCAAGATCAATTCACCTAGAGGCGTTTCAAGATATAGAAGACACTGAACAATTAGAAGAGTTTGATCATATAGATCATAATATTGATAAGCCTCTTGTGGTTGCAATGACTGAATTATTTGATGATGAGTTAGATTGGAAATACCCTGAAGAATAGATAGTTAATCAGATGCCTCCTAAAAATAAAAAAGAAAAAATTATAAGAGAACCTCAGTCAATTGATGCTGAAAAAGCTGTTTTAGGAGCAATGTTAATAAGTAAAGATGCTGTTCCTAGAGCTATGAATATATTAGCGGATAATTTTTTCTATGATTCAAAACATCAAATCATTTATAGTAATATTATGCAATTATTTGAAAAGAATGAAGCTGTTGATTCAGTTAGTCTTATAAATAAACTAAAAAAAAATAAAGAACTTGAAAAGATTGGTGGTGCATATTATATAACGGGGCTTTCAAATGAAGCTCCATCTTTTGAAAATATCGAGTATTACGCTAATATAGTAAAAGAAAAATATGTTTTAAGAACAATTATAGGAGTCTCTAAGGAAATGTCTTTTGATGCATATGATGAATCTTTAGATGTTTCAGAAATTTTAGATAAAGCAGAACAGAAGTTGTTTAATATATCTCAGCAATCACAATTAAGTCAGTTTACGGATGTATTCCCGCTATTAGAAAAAGTTTTAGATGATTGGTCTAAACAAGGGAAGGGAGCATTGACTGGAATTGCTTCTGGTTTTAAAGAGTTAGATGTTATGCTTTCTGGATTTCAGAAATCAGATTTAATAATTTTAGCGGGAAGACCTTCTATGGGTAAAACCGCATTAGCATTATCAATTGCAAGAAACTCTGCTGTAGAGTTTGGTCATAAAGTAGGAATCTTTAGTTTAGAAATGTCGAATCAGCAGTTAGCTCAAAGATTAATAACTGCAGAAGCTAGGGTTGATAGTCATTTAGTTAGAACTGGCAGATTGCCAAAGACAGAATGGAAAAATTTAGCTACCGCAGCAAATTCACTGCATGAAGCACCCATATATATAGATGATTCAGCTTCACTCAATATACTTGAATTGCGAGCAAAGGCGAGAAAATTGAAATCAGAGAAAGATATAGATATTTTATTTGTTGATTATTTGCAGCTTCTAAATCAAGATGGAAGAAGTGAAAGCAGGCAACAAGAAATTTCTTTTATTTCAAGATCTTTGAAAGCTTTAGCAAAAGAATTAGATATTCCTATCATTGCACTCTCTCAATTATCTCGTGCAGTGGAAAGTAGATCTGAACATAGACCTATTATGTCTGATTTAAGAGAAAGTGGCGCTATTGAGCAAGATGCTGATATTATCTTATTCATATATAGAAAATTTGTCTACTCAAGAGATGAATTAGATAAAGGACAAGCAGAGATTATCGTAGCTAAGCATAGAAATGGTCCAACAGGTTCTGTCGATATCGCATTCTTTGAAAAGTTTGCTAAATTTGATAATCTTGATTTCAGACACCAAGATATTAATATTCCATCCTAAAAAAA
>CEQN01206763.1_pt1 | contig 13406 bp, 10 predicted proteins | sample 427011 | NCBI WGS metagenome assembly CEQN01 (sample SAMEA2621277, study PRJEB7988) | marine metagenome | biome: marine biome (ENVO:00000447); feature: deep chlorophyll maximum layer (ENVO:xxxxxxxx); material: "saline water (ENVO:00002010), including plankton (ENVO:xxxxxxxx)" | depth 120 m
CAGATACTATTACAGTCAAATTAAGATACAGGTTCTGATTAAGTTTAAGTTTAAAGGGTATAAAAATATGATAAACGATTATTCAGAAAGACATTATTCCTTCGAGGGTTGTTTTAACTTTAGAGATATAGGTGGCTATCTCAATCAAGATGGTAAGAGAGTAAAAAAAGGGCTCTATTTCCGTGCAGGAAGACAAGACAGAATGACCGAAAAGGATCTTGTTCAGTTATCAGATCTTAATATCTCAACTCAAATTGATCTACGAAAGCAAGAAGAAGTCTTGGATCAAGGAAGAGGTCCTCTTGAAGATATGGGAGCTAAATACATTAACATTTCTGTGATCCCTGAAGGCGGCAGTGATAAATTAAATAAACTTGTTGGCGATACAGGTATTTCTGGAAAACGGTATTTAGGCTACTTAGAATTTGGCCCTACATCATGGCTTAGACTGTTCGGTATTTTGGCAGATAAAGAAAATTTACCGGTACTTTTGCACTGCACAGCAGGTAAAGACCGAACAGGTGTATCAACAGCCTTCTTACTTTCTGTTTTAGGTGTCAGTCGAGATATTATAGAGGCAGATTATTTACTCACTAATCTTGATACAAAAAGACAAGCTGACTTCATTGAAAGTACAGTTGGATATCCAGAGGGATATGATCGAGAGAAAATGATATCTATTGCAGGAGTTCCAAAAGATGCATTGAAAGATTTCTTGGATGGAGTGGAATCAAAATGGGGAAGTGCGGTCGAGTACCTGCAAAAAATTGGCATAACAAATGACCAAATGGATATGATTCGCAACAATTTCTTAGAATAATGCTCATGACTATGACTTTTATCTAATGCTTACGTGGTAAAATTGATAAAGAAATTATAATGAAGGACAACCCTAAAATAAAATACTCTAAGTCTTCTGGATTTTATATGAAAACGAAGGCTGATTATTTTTCTGAAAATGAGAAATACCTCGAATTAGCTCGAAAACAAAATCGTCTTTACTCCTCTCAACCCTATAGAAAAAATTGTAAGATTTGTAAAACATTACTTCCTCAATCAATTGATTTTACTTCCCATGAGATAGGTTATGTTTTTTGTGAAGAATGTAACCACCTAAATGGTATTTATGACGATACAAGTTCCTTTGTAAAAGAAATATACATTGACTCAGATGGATCAGATTATGCAAGCGAGTACTTTGATGAAAATTATTTGCAACGTACAGAAGATATTTATATACCGAAAGTCGATTTTCTCCTTACAAGCCTTCCTAAGCAGAAACTTAAAATATTGGATATAGGTTGTGGCAGTGGATATTTTGTTTTGGGTTGTTTGTTGAGATCTGTTGCAGCTACAGGACTTGATATTGGTAGCGCTTCCGTGAGATTTGGTAATGATCAGATTATGTATCATTTCAAAGAATCACCTCTGATCTGTGTAGAAGAAGACGCATTTTTTGAAGAGATTAAAAATACGGATGCAAATGTAGTTTCTGCTATCGGTGTAATAGAACATTTAAGAGAACCTCATAGATTTTTTGAAGCCTTTAGGCTGAGTAATGCAAAATATTTATACTATCAGGTTCCTATGTTTTCATTATCTGTAGTGCTTGAAAATATCCTTTCCAATGTCTTTCCTCGTCAACTTTTTGGTGATCACACTCATCTTTTCACGGAACAATCTTTAGCTAAATTAAATAATCTTATAGGTGTAGAAACCTTAGCTGAGTGGAGATTTGGAGCAGACATAATGGATCTATATAGATCTATTTTAGTCAATTTAGAACTCAATCAATCTTCTAAAAAAATGATTGATTACGTAAATGAAGGATTGGGAGTAAAAATAGACGAACTTCAGGCTGTTATAGACCAGAATCACTTTTGTTCAGACATACACGTAGTAGCAAAAAAATCATAAACTCCAGTGCGGATTCAATATAGAATAATTTACTATATACTATATTCGTAGGAGAAATTATTGGACAATTTTCAACAACTGTTTGAGCTCTATAGCCAAACAAATAACCAAATCACAATCTTTCAAGCCCTAATTAATTTTATAATTTGTATGGTTTTGAGTTTTATTGTCAGAGCTTTTTATGTCAAAAGATCCTTTAGTTTAGTTGGAAAATCACATATTGCTTCGATAATACCCATATTAGCTGGTGTAGTATTTTTAGTGATCATGGTTGTTAAGTCTTCCTTGGCTTTGTCTTTAGGCTTAGTTGGTGCTTTATCTATAGTCAGGTTTAGGACACCAATTAAAGAACCGGAAGAGTTAGTTTATCTATTTTTAGCCATAGGTATAGGTTTGGGTATGGGAGCTGGTCAACCAGTTCTAACTACCTTGATAGTTCTTTTGATTCTTGTTTTTGTGTATTTATTTCTCTCAAATAATAAGATAAACCAAGTTTTAGAATACAATTTAATTATAGATTGGGGAGAGGAAGACGTATCGTTGCAGACCGTTCTTTATGAACTAGAAGCTAAGTTGGAGACTTTTAAATTAGTCAGATATGATTGGAGTGCAACCTCTAAATCAGCCTCTCTAATTATTGAACCTGAAAATGACTTCGGCATAGATGATTTAATTGCTCAACTTAAGCATCATATACCTTCAGTCAATGTTACATTTTTTGAGGCAAAAACAAATTGGTAGCATTCTATGCTAACGAAAGTAAAGAAGAGTAAGTCAGTAGTTACTGCCTCTATAGCCCTTCTATTTTTAATTCTTTCTCTTAACTTTAATAGAGCTAATCTAGAAATTTTTCTCTTTGATACTCTAGAATCTGTTAACTCACTCGATCCTGGTTATTCAAGTCTGAAAGAATTTTTAGGTCTAAATAATTTAGTAAGTTTAGGTAATACAAATACCGAAATCATTCTAGGTCTATCAAAACATTTCCTTACAACTGGCCTTCCTAAAATTCCTAGTATTCTTTTTTCAAAAATAAGTGGAAATGAGATTAGGCCTAAAATTGAAGATATCAATTTTGATATTAATTTTAAAAACTTTCAAACTATACTGGAGGATAGGCAGCAAGGCCTTCAGGATGGAATCCTTATTAATCCTAGAACAGTTAATGCTCGTTTAACATATTCAGGTAAAACCTATAAAGCAAGGATCAGATTAAAAGGAGATCTACCAGATCACTGGAGATCAAATTTAAGAATGAGCTTTAGAGTAACTCTTAAAGGAGACGAAACAATTCTTGGTATGAGGCGTTTTTCTGTTCACTCCCCAGGTTCAAGACAATATCCACACGAGCAAGTTTATCAAGGCATCATGAAAGATATGAAAGGCTTATCAGTTCCACATAAACTTCTTAATGTGTCTGTTAATGGTATTAATTGGGGCGTGATGAATGTGGAAGAACATATGTCCAAAGAGCTACTTGAAAAACAGGAATCTAGAGAATCGATTATTTTTAAGTTCAGTGATGAGCAATTATGGCAATATCAAAAGAAAAATCTTAATCCTTACTATCATTACAAACTTTCTGACCCACAACTTTATTCAAGCATATATCAGTCTAGAAAATATCTTGGCGATAGAATTTACAGAGAACAGTACAGTCATATAGTAAATTTATATGCAAAAAAAGAGATTTATAAAGCTCTATCAATAGAACCTGCACTAAAAGCAATTATCCTTAGTGGCATTTGGGATAATCAACACGCTCTAAACTTTGTAAACTCAAAATTCTACCTCAATCCCTATACGCTCAAACTGGACACAATCACAACAGATCAGGGGCCTATAAACACTATGGATAAACCTTATGGGTTTGTTCAAAATTTAGAAGGTTTTTATATAGACTTCTTGCTTAAAACGGCACGAGAAGAGGACGTTAAGAGTATTACAAAAGATTTATTGTCTAAGAAAAAGAAATTATATGATCTCTACTCTTTCCATGAGTCTTACTTTCCCTTTGATGAGCCATTAGATCGTAATATTATAGATTCGAATTTTGAAAAACTAGAAAACGAAAATTTAAATTTTCTTTTGGATAATTTGAGATCTCAAATTCCTATTGAAGATAATCAGATAATTCCTCCTAGCACAGAACAACTTGCTTCAATGCCTGCTCATGTCAAAATCCAGCATTATGATAACGGTGAAGTTTGGATATCTAATTTACTTCCGATACCTATAAACTTAGAGTCCATCTCACTAAGATCTGATGAAATAATGACAAAAAATAGAGTACTTCCTGCGTCTATACATTCAATTGAAACAACAGTTTTTGAAACACCCTTCAAGAATTTACAGGACGAACAAATCCAAGTTCTTACTAATGTAAGAGGAATTAAGAAACAGGCTGTAAACGGATCTTCGCTAATTGCAAACACATATAATCCTCTAGACAATATAAGCAACCTTGAGAAGTATCCGTTTATAACACAATTCAAAGATAGTTTTACAATAAGACCTGGAACATGGATTATTTCCGAACCATTAATTATTTTAGGTAATCTTAAGGTAGAGCAAGGAACAAAGTTAATCTTTAAGAAGGATTCATATTTAATTGTTAAAGGAAGCTTACAATCATTAGGCACAGAAAAAAGCGAGGTTAAATTTACAGCTGAGTCAGATACATGGAAAGGTTTGTATGTATTGGGGGATGGATCATCGTCTATTATTGCTCATACTGAATTCTCTTCTACCAGCGAATTAAGAGATGGCATTTTACAACTCACAGGCGGAGTTACTTTTTATAATTCGAATCTAAGTATTTCAGATTCTAGCTTTCTCAACGCAGAGGGAGAGGACTCTTTAAATATCGTCAAATCTGAATTCTCTATAGATAATATTATTATCAATAAAACTTTTTCTGATGGACTAGACTTTGATTTCTCTTCTGGGTCAATGAAAAATTCAACTTTTTTAAATGTAGGGGGAGACGCTGTTGACGTTTCTGGTGGTTTTGTAAATCTCTCAAATATCCTCATAAAAGATATCAGAGATAAAGGTATTTCAGCTGGAGAGGGATCAAATGTTATTATTGATTCATCTAATATATACAGAATAGGTGTAGGAATAGCCTCCAAGGATGGGAGCGAAGTTCAAGTAAAATCAACCTCAATCGAAGAATCCAAGCTTTATGATCTAATGACCTACTCTAAGAAAAGTTTTTTCAATAAACCTAAACTTAGTTTCAATAATGTCGGTGAAGAAAAATTTTCATATGCGAGGCAAAAAGATACCTATTTAATGATTAATAATTCATTAGTAGCAGATAGAGATTTAGATGTGGAAGAACTATATAAGAATTCAGTGATGTCAAAATGATAGATTCTAGGTACGAAATAAAATTCATATTGAATTCACCTCAATTTTCGCAAGCTTTGAAGTGGTTAAGTTTTCATACTTCTGCCAAAGAGGCTTATGAACCAAGGACAGTTAACAGCATATACTTTGACGATAACAACTTTAGCTCAGTAAAAGACAATCTGATTGGAATTTCCAAAAGATCTAAATATAGACTCAGATGGTACGGTGAATTTGCTCGGCAACACCCAGACGAAATTAACTTTGAAATTAAGAGCAGAGTTAACAGAACGGGACATAAAAAAAGAAAAAAAATAACTTTAAATTCAAATTTAAACGAACTCAAATTCTGTGAATTGCAAGAAATTCTAAAAAAACAACTTTTAACAAATTTTAATTTTGACAAAGCTTTGTATCCAACATTGCAGGTGGCATATAAAAGAAAATACTTTGAAGGCAGTCAAGGAGTCAGAGTTACTTTCGATAATGATATTAAATATTATAGAACTCCTCTGCACTCTAAGTTATTTTCTTCTAAGCCAATTAAGTATCCGATGACGGTAATGGAGGTAAAATTCCATCCTGAACAGCTCAAAACAGTTTCTAGCTCCTTTAGAGACTTTCATCTCATACCGAAGAGACATTCTAAGTATCTTGTAGGAATATCGATGCTTGGAAACGCTATATACCTATGAAGATTATGCTATGAAATTATGATAAAGGTAAGAAAGGCTTCTCTTCGTGACTCCAAAGACATTCACGAATGGCGCAATGATGAACTCACAAGAAAGATGTCTTTAATTTCTGATTATATTGAATGGGATGATCATATGAAATGGTTTGAATCATCCTTAACCGATGAAAGAAGATTGCTATTAATTTGTGAGGAAAGCGATTCTAAAGTGAAGTGTGCATTTGTGAAATTCGAAATTCAAGATCATCGTGCGCTGACATCAATCAATCTTTCTCCATGCAAAAGAGGAAAAGGACTAGCCCATGCTTGCTTAAAAAAGGCTATCAGTTTTTGTAGATCAAATTTTCCTTCAATATTATTTTTTGATGCAGAAATTAAAAAAGTCAATTTAGCTAGTCAGCATTTATTCGAAAAGTCTGGTTTTAATTTTAAAAAAGAATTAAAAGCAGTCCTTTATTACGAATTAACAATTAAATCCGAATAACTTTCATGTTTACACTATAAGGAGGCATAAGACTCTATCACTGTTAAAATAAGTAAAAGAAATACAAGAAGCTGTGGTTTATGAATGCTAAGTCTATGAAGAAAAGCGATTTACTTTTTACAAAAGTCATTCCCAATTTATCTCAAATTGACACCCTTTATGAGCTCTTGAAACAGAGATCAGATAATATAAGTCATGCAATTATTCCTTCTTTCGAAGAACATCAGTCTTTTGTTGAAGATCATCCTTACAGGGCATGGTACATCTTATCAAGGAAAGATTCGCCAATAGGATCGGTATACTTAACTAATGAAAACTCAATAGGTATTAATATAAAAGATTCATTTGATGCCCATGAACTTGAGATAATTTTGGAGTTTATTCAACTAAACTACTCTCCTCTACCTCAAATAAAATCTATTAGAAGGAAGGATTTCCACGTAAATGTTTCTCCTGATAATCACAACTTACTGGATTGTTTGCAAAGATTAGACATGAAGAAGATACAATCAACTTATCTGATTTAGCTAGTGTAAATATATTTAACAATCCTAAGTTAACGGTAATTCAGTCTATATCGATAAACTAAGTATCAAGTTATAATTCAATGCCCATTCATCATGACTTTTTGCAGGAGAGTTCCAAAAAAATTAGAATTTACTCTAGAGAAATTTATTGAATATAGACAATACAGAAATTCCAAGATTTGATGATATATAGAGCAGAAATCGATGGCTTAAGGGCTTTAGCAGTCTTACCCGTAATCCTTTTCCATGCTGGATATGAAACCTTCAGTGGAGGATTCGTAGGAGTTGACGTGTTTTTTGTTATCAGTGGTTATTTAATTACTGCATTACTTATTTCAGATATCAAACAAGGTCAGTTCAGTGTAATAAATTTTTACGAACGAAGAGCTAGGAGATTATTACCTGCATTATTTTTTGTAATGTTAGTATGTCTGCCATTCGCGTTTTTTTGGTTAGCACCAAGTGATTTAAAAGATTTTGGGCAAAGCCTAATTTCAACTGCAACATTTAGCTCAAATATACATTTTTGGTGGGAGAGAGGTTATTTTGGCAGTGCTCTAGAACTGAAACCACTCCTACATACATGGAGTTTGGCTGTTGAAGAGCAATATTACATAATTTTTCCTCTTTTTCTTGCCCTCACATGGAAACTTGGAATTAAAAAGATAACCTCAATTCTGCTTTTAATATTCTTTCTAAGTTTATGTCTTGCACATTTTTCCTCAACTTATGGTGTTTTTGAGAGAGTGAAAACCGGATCCTTTTATTTAATACCAACAAGAGCCTGGGAATTGTTAATCGGGGTATTCATTGCTCTTCATATAGATTACATCCAAGAGAAAATTAAAATTGAATACAATCAGTTTTTAAGCATATTGGGATTCAGCATGATCCTTTATTCAATTGTCTTTTTTGATGGTTATACTCCTTTTCCAAGTCTTTATACTTTGTTTCCCACAATAGGTGCTGCTTTAGTTATTATTGCTTCGACTCCAAATACACTTATTCACAGCATATTAAGCAAGAAAGAACTAGTCTTCTTGGGTTTGATTTCTTACAGCACTTACTTATGGCACCAGCCTATTTTTGCATTCACAAGACATAAATTTGGTCATGAAGTACCTGAATTTATCTTCGCAATCTTAGGATTGATTTCTATTTTTCTTGGATACCTTAGCTGGAAATGGATAGAGAAACCATTCAGAGATAAGAATATAGTTTCAAGTAAAGGAATCTTTAATTATTCTTTTGCAGGGATCCTGATTTTCATTGGGATAGGATTAAGTTTTTCACTCAGCAATGGTTTTATCAAAAGCTACAGCATTAAAGAGCAGAAGATCTATGAAGAATTTATGAATGTAGGTATTTATAACTCTATTAATATGGAATCAGTAAAATTAGAAGAGTTTGATCTTCAAGATGAAAGAATTAAACTCCTGGTGATTGGTGATAGTTACGCCGAAGATCTCATAAACGCAATAAAAGAATCTAAATTAGATGAATCTTATCAACTATCATCATTCAGAATACCAGGTAATTGTGGAGTTCTTTATATACAAAGGGAATTAATAAAGGACCTTCAACCCACCTCTTGCTATAACAGGCCTAATTTTTTTAATGAACCTAGGTTGGAGCAGATACTACTAGATGCAGATGAGATATGGATTGAATCAAGTTGGCATGATTGGCAGTTAGACTTTATTAAAGAAAGTTTAATTGAACTCAAAAAGGTAAAAACTAATATAGTTCTATTTGGGTCTAAAGAATTTGGGATTAAATCAGCCAACCAATACAAAAGTCAATATGGAGAGGATGGTCTCTCTAGGCTTTTCCCTATATCGGAAAGACAGAGATTTTTATCTAAAACTTTAAGAGAAATTTCTTCTTCGGTAGATGTTGAATATATTGATCCCATGTTTGTTATTTGTGAGTCTTATCAAACCTGTAAACATTCATTTGATGGAAAAGGAATAATTTCAGTTGATGGAGGGCATTTGACACCTTATGGCGCTAGGCATTTTGGTGATAACTTATATAAATACATCCAGAATCGAGCTAATCTCACTGAATAGAAAGTATTTCAAATAAATCTGGAGATTATGAAATTGAAGATTCTAACTAATCACAGTAAGTTACCAGTTTGTGTTTTAATAAGATAATGAAAATCGGTCAACGTGTTATTGATAAACATTCACCAACTTTTATTATCGCGGAATTGTCTGCCAATCATAATGGATCCATTGAGACTGCCCTTGAAACAATAAAGGCCGCTAGAGAGGCTGGAGCAGATTGTGTTAAATTCCAAACATACACTCCTGATACAATCACTCTTGACCATAGAAGCGAACATTTTAAGATTACTCAAGATACAATTTGGGATGGTAAATATTTATATGATCTTTACAAGGAAGCTTATACTCCTTGGGAGTGGCACAAAGAACTATTTGAAGCCTGTTCTAAAGAAGGACTAATTTATTTTTCCTCTCCTTTTGATGTTACAGCTGTTGATTTTTTGGAAAACTTAAATGTGCCTGCATATAAGATTGCTTCTTTTGAAATAACGGATATACCTCTAATAGAATATGCTGCTTCCAAAATGAAACCAATGATTATTTCTTCGGGAATTGCTAGCCTTGAAGATATACAACTGGCAATTGATACATGCAGAAATGTAGGTAATAACGAAATTGCCCTGCTAAAGTGCACTTCTAATTATCCTGCTCCATTAGACCAATCAAATTTATCAATGATAAAAGACTTTTCTGAGAAGTTTGACGTAATACCTGGGCTTTCTGATCACACAGAAGGCTCTATTGCACCCATCACATCAATTGCATTAGGAGCAAAAATAATTGAAAAGCATTTTATTCTTAATAAAAACATAGGTGGGCCTGACGCATCTTTTTCGATGGACAAAGAGGAGTTTAAATGCATGGTTGATTCCGTAAGGGCAGCAGAAAGTAGTTTAGGTACCGTTGATTATACTTTGACCAAAGAACAATTGAAAAGTAGAGAGTTTTCGAGATCATTGTTTGTTGTAAAAGATATCAAAATCGGTGAAAAATTCACTCATGAAAATATTAGATCTATCAGGCCTTGGCATGGGTTACACCCTAAACATCTAAATGAAATAATTGGCCTCGAAAGTAAAAAAGAAATAAAAAAAGGAACGCCACTCGATTCAAGCCACTACGAATTAGACTAGCAAAATAACCTAATAAAAAAGGTTTGTGAAATTCTAGTCATTATTAGAATTTCTCACTTCGAACAAGTTTTAAGTTAAGTCAACCGAGCAAAACCCGAATGAGAGATTGGCCCTTCTAAAAGGTCAAGAATATTTCTTCCTTCCTCACACTCTTTTATTGTTTTGAAAATTATATCCAGTTCATTGAAGTACTTATCTACTATTGTTTCATTATGTTCAACGCAGATATAAATACTATTGCTTGCTAGAAAACCACGTTTAAGCATCTCCTGAGAAATATAAGTCTTGTATGCTTGATGGTGTTGACTCTTAAATGTAAATATAGGTAGAGCCTTAAGCCCGGATATTTCTATATCAATATCATGAATTCTTGACAAATCTCTCCACTTTGACTTGATATTTTCGCCAGTAATGGAAATTTGCTTCCATGACTCTATATTTTTCATTACCTCTAAAGTTTTGAGCGCAGCAGTAGGACCAATTCTCTCAGTCCAAAATGTGCTACTAATGAAAGTATTTTGAGCGGCTTCCATGATTTCTTTTTTGCCAATAGTTGCTGTAATGGCGTAACCATTTCCTAGAGCTTTTCCGAACATGGCCATGTCGGGCTCAACACCATATTTCATATGTAATCCACCAAAAGTCTCTCTAAAACCTGACGTACATTCATCAAATATAAGAATTACATTATTGTCAGTTGCCAGCTTTCTCACTTTCTTAAGAAAATCATCTTGAGGCCCATTGTTCCTTTCAACCTCCATCTTTATTGCGCCAATATTTTTATTCTTGACTATCTCTTCAAGCTCATCAAAATTGTTGTAGTGAAAGGGAAAGGCGGTATCCTTTAAGTTCTTCGGCACTCCGTTAGTTTGGAGACCGGGCAATAGATGTCCATCTAACTTATCCTCCTCGCTGAAATTAGCAGATAAATACCAGTCATGCCATCCGTGATATCCACAGATAGCCACATTATCTCTTCCAGATGCTGCTCTTGCTATTCTTATTGCTATAGAATTTGCTTCACCTCCAGATCTAGCAAATCTAACCATATCTGCCCAAGGATTTAACTCTACAAGTTTTTCTGCAAGAGCAACCTCTTCAGGACAGTTCAGAGTAGACATATTTCCACTTTCGACACAATTTTTTACTTCTTTATCAACTTCCTCATGGCCGTAACCAAGAATATTGGTTCCAATACCCATTACTGACATATCTATATATTTTTGACCATCTATGTCCCACACATAACATCCTTTTGATTTACTGAAATAAGCTGGCCAATGTTCCGGTAAGAACATTTCAGGCCTTTTAGAAAGGAGCATATTACCTCCAGGGATTATTTCTTTAGCTCTTTTCCATAATTTTTGACCTTTACTCACTTGCGAACCCTCATTTCTATTTATTTCTGAATTCTCTTTAAAGATATTTTTATCTGAATGTTCCAAATTAAGGACCTCTTGCCAAGAAAAATCAATTCTAGGATGAAATTTATCAAAGATTTTATGTAAGACGCTAAAATCCTTTTCTTCGTCTAGTGTCCATCTAAGTTTAGAGTAGTCTGTATCATTTTTAAAATTAGCTATTTTGTATAATTGATCTTTTCTTAGAAATGGAGTTACATGCTCTAAATCATAAGAATCTTTTGTTTTTTTATGGGCATCATACAAACATTCGGATTTAAAAATTTCAACATCTAAGCCATCAGGAAATGAAGGTGGATTTGTGTTGCAAAAATAATCTAACTCTTCCTTTAAAAAATAATCAATCATGGTATCAATTAATCTGTAATCTACTAAAGGGCAATCTCCAGTAATCCTTATTACTACATCAGCTTCGTATAATTTAGATACAGTTACATATCTATCAAGAACATTTTCTTCACTTCCAAGTTCGCATTTATAGCCTTTTTTTTCTAGAAAATCCTTTAAAGGTATATCCTTAGGATTGGTAGTAGAAGCAACTATAATTTGATCAATTTTTTTTGAAAGATCTAACCTCTCAAGAAGAAGTTCAATGACTTTTTTGCTTCCAAACGAGCGCATTACCTTCCCAGGTAGTCTGGTTGACCCCATTCTTGCCTGAACAATTGCTACTACTTTCATATCTTAAAAAAGAGAAAGAATATTTTTCTTTGAATCATAAAATTTAAGTTAGAACCATTTGCATTTAGAATTGTAATTATATACCTAACTATAAAACTGTTATTAAAGAAAAAGTCTCAGTTAATATTTCTTTAAATATTGTGTAGTTAGAAGTGTAAAACTCTTCTCCTGAAGAAAAAAATTGGCCTAACGATAGATCATATTGATTTGGCTAGTAATAATTTCTTAGAATAAACTTTATATCAAGCAATTAAATTTAAAGGGATAAAAATTATGAAAGTAGCTTATATTTTATGGATATTTTCTGCAGTGCTAACTAGTGAGGAATCCTTAGGCAACCTTGCACAATACCCTCCTCTTGGAAAAGATATAACTGTAACTACAGGTGTTGACGGTATGCCCCAACTACAACCAAAAGAAGTTAGTCTTCTAACAGGAAAATATTATCGTCTGAATATACATTGTCCTGACGTGAAAGATGACCTTACAGGATGGAGAATTGAGTTTCAGGAATTATTACGAAATTCTCACCTCAGATTGGTGACAGTTGGTGATATTGAGATTCATCTTCAAGGCTTAAGCTTTAATGCAATTGAATGTGATGAAATAGGATCAGCACACGTCAGTTTTGTTCCAATTAAACCGGGTAACTATGAGTTATATGTAGGTAATGTGCCTAGTATGCTTGGAAGACCAATTGGAGAAGCGGGCATACAAAAAAGTGGGAAATTTGTAATTGGCAAATTCAGTGTTCAGTAAAGTGCTCCTTACAATTGATACTTCTTTATTTTTAATTTATTGTTATTTACTAGAGACAGTAAAGAGAAGATGGATATTTTTAAGAATTATTAGGAAAAATTATGAGTGAAAAGGAAAATTATAACGAAGTAAAATTTATATCTCTTGACGAAGCTGCTTCGATGAAAAGTGGTACAAGAGTTACTTTCATTCCTGGTATGCAAGCGCTTTATGCCGAAGCACTAAAAAATATTTGTTATGTAAAAAAGGTTCCAATTATAAGGGCGTTACATCCTCTGATGGGGGTAAATAAAGAAACCGGAGAGGATAGGCAGGCAAAATTATATGAACTAACTAGCCAAACAAGCTTGCCAACGATGTTTCA
>CEQN01148912.1_pt1 | contig 13392 bp, 14 predicted proteins | sample 427011 | NCBI WGS metagenome assembly CEQN01 (sample SAMEA2621277, study PRJEB7988) | marine metagenome | biome: marine biome (ENVO:00000447); feature: deep chlorophyll maximum layer (ENVO:xxxxxxxx); material: "saline water (ENVO:00002010), including plankton (ENVO:xxxxxxxx)" | depth 120 m
ATTAGACATAATTCGAATTATAACAATTCCCCTAACAAATTAATATAGGATACCATCTAATTATTTTTTATAGGAATCCAACTATTTTTTGCTAGATTATTTCTTTTTTGTTTTTTAAACCAAGGGTCTGGATATATGATAATTGATTTACTTGTCTCTTTTAAAAAAGAAGTTAAAAGCGAAAAGGTACTATTAGAGATTATGAAATTTTCATTTTTCAACATAGAAGAGAATGCAAGGATTGTGTTTTCTTTATTATCTTGAAATGAGTTTATTTTTGTAGCATTTTTAAATATTTTGTTACGCTTAACCCAATCTTCATCATCAGTAAATATCTCATAGCTAAAGTTACGAATATTATTTTTCGCATATTCTAATGATGCTTTATAATAATCCTCGGTTAATTCTTCACCCATACTTAAGTAGTCTGTTCTTCTCACATGTAAAGCAGTAGACCCTTCTTCAGGTACAAAATTTAATCCATCAGCTATTTGTTTATTTTTGCTTAATCCTTCAATTAAGAAATCTTTATTATGTTCAAGGATTTTTAACGTTTGCCAGTAGCCAGTAAATCTGTTAAATTTTGATGCATTATTTAAATCTAAATTTTTATCATTAAACCATGAAAAATATTGCTTAATTAATTTATTAGATTTAAAAAGATTCAGATTATTTAATTTAAGTTTATCAACTAAATCATATTTCAAAAAATTATTAGATTTTATCTCATCAAATTTAAAATAATCTAAAGGCAATATAAGCTCACGGTTAGTAATAATTGAATTCTTTTCATTAACAACTCTTCTAAAATTATATAAGTTTATATAAACTTTAAATCCACTGTCTTTTAAGTAGTTTGCAAATGATAGTTGAAATAATTGATTTCCAAAGCCTCCTAAAATATCAACAATTGCTTCTTTTTTCTTTATTTTCATTTAATTTCCAAAATTAGTATATTCATTTTTTGTAAAATTTAAATTTATGTTGAAGCACCAATAATATAGGGAGATCCTTCTATTTGTTTTTTGTAATATACTTCTTGTACGTCATCTTCAGTTTTTTCAGCTATACAAGCAAATCTGTGATTCTTTGAATTATAATTTTCTGGTTTATAGCAATTTGATTCAAATATTTTACCAAAACCAACCATCTTCAACCAGCTTAAGATTGCTTTTTTTGATGGAAGATGTGTAATTGTTGTAGTATCTCTATAGGTTGAAGGATATAGTATTTCAACCACATTTTTGTTTATAAAGCTTTTCTGTCTAGTGGTTGCACTTTCTAAAACTAATACGCCATTGTTATTTAATTTTTGATAGATTTTTTGGAGGAATCTTAATTGTTCTGGATTGTGATATAAAACTCCAGTAAAGTAAATCAGATCAAACTTGCCTAATTTATCAAACTCATTTTTTTCAATATACATGAAATTATCTTCTATAAATTTATAATTAGTTTTTAATTTTTTTATCCAGGTTAGATTATTTTCTGTTTTGTCAGGTAAATCAAAGATTACGAGTTCTTTTGGGGATAAGGCCTCAAGTCTAAATGTATCTTCTCCATCTCTAGGCCCAATTTCTAGAAATCTTTTATTCTTGAAATAATCTTGAGAATATATGTCAATTAATTCATCAAATAAATATTTTCTGTAAGGAAGTTCTGAATCAACCCTAGGAAACTTAGTTAAATAATTTTTAACTTTAATTAGATACCATATAAATGTATTAAACACAATTTAATGCTAGTTAAGATTTGCTTATAAAAGAGCTTTTCTATAGAAATACTAAAGTTAAAATGAAAAATTACTCGGTTTTAGAGTTGTCTTCCAAATCCTTTAACCAATGTTGTTTAAGATTATATAATTCGTAAGATTCTTTAGACTTCCAAGAAAGTTTACCATTAAAGTCAACACCTAAGAGCCTATAATTAAAACTTTCCTTATTGTTATTAAATTCAAAAAGTAAATCTGTTTTGTCATCTATTTCTGACCAAACAAGATCTTCTTCAAAATATTTTTTATGAATAGTTTTTATTGCTTTAGTAAAAGGACCCCCAGCAGTTAATTGAATTAAATCTTCAGGATTATTCAAATAATTTGGATATAGATTGTTATTTATATTTTTTGTTACTATTTCAATAACTTCTTTCAATATAGGATGTCCTTTTTTGAAAAAAAGCGCCCACTGGACAAAATTATCTTTGTTCTTTTCCGCAGATACTATACCTTCATTCCCAGAATCTATTATTTTATTTAGTGGTTCATTTACGCTTGAGTCAATATCTACATAAATTCCTCCGTTTTTATACAATATTAAGTATCTCCAGAAATCGACTTTCGGCACTATATGCTCTAATGAATTAAAAGCTTTTTTTATTTTTTCATCAAAATTTGCATTTACATAATCTTCAATTTGAGAGTCCGTATAAATAATATGATCATATTCTGGATTAAGCCTCTTAAGTTTTTTTATTGATTTATCAACTTTTGGCGGCATATTTTGAGTGAACCAAGATCTGTAAATTATTTTAGGTATCATTTTTATATAATTATATGAATCAATGCTCTATAAAGATAAAAAAAAGTAAAAAAATTATTGAATATTTTTATCTTTTTATAAATCTTATGTAAAGTAAATTTAGAATGAATTATCTGTTAGTTTACTTTGGTGATATCCCAGAGTATATGAAATACACAATCAATTCGATACTTTCAGTGGATAAAGATGCAAAAGTTTATTTCTGTTCAGACAATTTAATTACATATAATAATGTTGAGTACGTAAATTCAGCGGAGATTTCATCTGATTTAACAAAAAGTGTCGAAAAACTTAATATTTATAAGCACACAAACTATGAAAGCAATCCACTGTGGTCAACTTCTTTTTTAAGATTGTTTTATCTATATGATATTGCAAAATCTTTAAGCCTTAAATCTTTTGTTCACTTTGATGCAGATGTATTAATTTATAAACCATTTACTGAAATAAATAATTTATTTGATGAAAAAAGATTTAATATAACCCCCTTAAACGAAGAGGAATTAATTTTTGGATACTCTTATACAAGCAAAATACATATCTATAAAAAAATTGTTGAGTCTATTTACGAATTTGTTAAAAATGAAGAATTTTATGGAGAAGGGCTTAATGAAATGAAGCTGTTAAATACTATTTTTAATAAAGAAAAAGATTTGTTTACCCTTCTTCCAATAATTCCAGAAAACAATAATATTATTTTTGATCCAGCATCATATGGTCAATATATTGGCGGCACAGATGGAAACCCAAGAAAGATGTTTTCTAAACCATGGGCCGGAGCCCATCACTACGTAGGAAGAGAAATTTTAAGTGGCAATTTTAATGTAAGATTTAAGAATAATTCACCCTATGTTTTGAAAAATAATATGAGATATGAATTAGCAAATTTACACATTCACTCAAAGAGATTAGATAAATATTTACCTACTAGATATAAGAATTATTTATAGAGTAGTAAATTATTCTATTTCGAATATATTTTTCTCTTCAATTAAGTAAACCTTATCAGCACTCCTAAAATGTTCGGGCTTATGTGTTATATTAACAATTGTTCCTGAAAATTCATTAAGCTCTCTACTAACAAGATTAATACTTTTAGTGTCTAGATTTGCCGTTGCTTCATCAAAAAATAATATACCAGGTTCTCTTAACAGAGCACGAATAATTGAAATTTTTTGCATTTGTCCTGAAGAAAGCGATTTAGAAGATACAGTATCATTTAAATTAGTTTCATTGAAATTTTCAAAAATATCATATTTTTTAACCAAGTCAGCAAGTATTTTATCTTCAACTTCATTTTCAACCCCGTATAAGAGATTGTTTTTTAGTGTGTCTAGGAAAATTAATGGAATTGGGCCAACATAACTAAATTTATTTGAATAAATTTTTGACTCGCCTTTATTTGGTTTATATATCCCATTCATTAAGCCAATAAGAGTGCTTTTTCCAGACCCATTGGGTCCAGTCACAATGTTGTGAGATTTATTCCTAATTGTAATATTCATATTTTCAAAGATATTTTCTTCACTTCCATCATATTTAAATGTAATATTTTTCAGGACGAGACTATTTTTGGAAGAATCATCTGATTCAATAAATTCTACAGTTCCAAATTTTTTTGGGTTAACACTTTTTAAGCCTTGAAGGTAAGAGTTTACATAAATTCCTTGAGATAAAAGGTTCGCATACATGCCTGTTATATGACTTATATACTGGACTCCTCTAAGTAAAATAAAAATTACTTCTAAAGTTAACTTTATATTAAGTATATTTTGTGCAATTAGAAGTGTGATAACTAAAGTTACAGTAGAATTAAGAAAATTATGTGTTACAAAAAATAGTTTTGTATTTGCATAGCTAACATCAGCTATAGAATCAACACCCTCATTGAATCTGCTAATTTCAGCCTTTTCTTTTTTTAGTATTTTAATTAAATAATAGTTATTTAGTATTCTCTCAAGTGTTCTATCTAGCTCAATAGTCATGGATCTATTTTTTTCGGAATTTTCTTTAAATTTATTCATAATGAATAAAACTGGTTTTAGAAGAATCAATGATATAAATATTAAAATTCCAGCTACATTTATATTTAAAAACAAAAGTGAAAAAAAGTAAACTGTTAATTGGAGGATAGTCCCAATCAAGGATATAAAAGTTTTATAAACTGAAGTAATACTATGAGATTCTGCTGAAACCTTATAGTTTATATATGAGAAAGATAAGTTTTCATTATTAAAAAGTCTTTCAGATGCATCTTTTTTAAGGGCTTGATTCATGGTTATTGTCAACCCTTCTTGGTTTATATGATCTAAATAATTTATTAATAACCTTATTAGAACAAGTAAGGGCGTTAATAAGATTAAATTCTCAAGGGGTAGGTCTTTAATAAATTGACTATTAGGAGCCTCATTTGTTAGCGCAAAAGAAATAAGAATAACAATAACAACCTCAATTCCAGCATTTATATTTTTTGCAAGAATTGATAGAAAGATTCTTATTTTCTTTTTCTTAACCCTAACAACTTTTGATAGTTCATTAAATTTTATTAAGTTAAGGTATATTCTTTTTATTTGATTCATTTATTTGCCTCTAGATAATCTATATACATCTCTATGCCTTCTTCAAGAGAGACTTTTGGTTGCCAGCCTTCCATAAAATTATTTTTATCAGCCTTCGTTTTAAATTGGTAGCCTTCTGGGATGACACTTTCGTCATGGTATTCATAATTTATATTCATTAAGTTTAACACCCTTTCAAAGGATTCTTCTTTTCCAGTGCCAACCTCATATATTCCAGATTCAATATTATTAAATATAGGAAAAATTGTTGCATTAACTACATCGTCTATAAAAATAAAATCTCTCTTAGGGTTGTTTGGAAAAAGTCTAAAAGTTTTCTTTTTATAAGCTTGATAAGCTACTGAACTCATTATTCCTTTGTGTTCTTCTCCGGGCCCATAAACATTAAAATATCTTAAAGCTATAAATCTCTCATTATTTGAAATTCCATATTGTTCAGCTGCATATTTTGACCAACCATAAAGATTAGATGGGTATCCATTTATGCCATTACATGCAGCAGATGAAGAAAACACTATATTTTTATTATATTTTTTTGCTTTATCAAAAATAAATTTAGATAGATGATAGTTGTGATACATTACATCTTGAACATCTTTATTCATGGTGTTTGAATCAGCACCGATGTGTAAAATTAAATTAGTTTCCCTAATTAAAGTATCAATTTCATTTTGCCAATCGTTAGATTCATAAAAGTTTTTTTCGATTTTTGTAATTTTAAAATTATTAAGTGAATCAAGCTTCTTAATTACGTTTTTACCAATGAATCCTTTACTGCCTGTTAATAGTAAATTTTCTTTACTCATAAATTAATAAATCTTTTCCCAATTCTTTATTGATTATATATGGAACTAGTTAGTAAATATTTCTTTATTCTAATTATAATATTCTTACTTGTGATAGGGATAGTAGATATTTTTGGTGGTTATGGGAATCAGTTGTTTCAAATCTGTTTTGCCTTATATTTGAAGAAAAACGGATATAATCCATATCTCTATACTTTTGGTCAGGATAATAATGAAGATCACAATATTTATATGGTTGAAAATGAAGATTATAACTTAAGAAAAATAAACAATTCAAGTCAAAATTTATTAAGAAAAATTAAAAAAATAAACATCATAGATAAAAGTTTATTTACTGTTCTTAAACAGGATGCAACAGCAGAAATAAAAAATTTAAATTTTCCAAATAAAAAAATGGTTACTAGTTTCAATGGGTTCTGGCAAGATAAATATTTTGTTGATGAAGTATTTGAAGAGTTTAAATTTGGTTTACTTAAGAATAAAGTAATTAAAGAGTCTTTAGAAATAGTAGCCCCAAGAGGATCAACAATGGTTCATATTAGAAGGGCAGATTTCCCAGCATATCTACCATTAAATTATTATAAGGATGCTATAAGCAAAGCATGTTTAGTGGATAATTTTTCATTCGATATCATTACTGATGATCCTGAATGGGTAAAGTCGTGTAATGAATTTAGAAATGCTAACAATATTTATGGTCCATCTTTAGAGGATGACATAAAAACTGACACCATAAATACCTTTGCTAATATGCTTAGATATGAAAATTATATAATTAGTAATAGTACATATAGTTGGTGGGCTGCAAAAATTGGCGAGAAAAAGAACTCACTTGTTTATTATCCTTTTCCTCATTTTCCGGGATATCAGCCTGATATATATTATAAAAATTGGATCAAGGTAGATCATATGTATTCTGATAAGTGGAGCCAAGACAGTAAACCCTATCTATTATAAAAATAGTATTCAAATATTGAGTTAAAATTGACGCTTACTATCTATTTGATTTTTCCAATAACTAAAGGTAGTAAATTTTGAAGAGTCTTTATTCTTATTCAAATTTAAATAAATTGATTCTAGTTTTTCTTTAGTTAGATTATCAAGCTCTGACCAGTTATTTAGATAAAGTCCTGGTATACCCATCCTTTCTAGGCTATTTGTAAAAGGGTTTCTAACTACAATAGGATAAGTTCCTACCATCAGTGATTCCCAAAACCTATGTGTGTCAGTTCCGTTACCTCTCGGACACAAGTTAAATCTGTACTTAGACATATTCTTAATGTAATCTTTATGATTATTAAAATTTTTCTTATCTATTAGTAAATTATTTTTTATTATTAGCCAAAGCTTTTCTCTGTCTACATTAGTTTCTCTATTAAATGAACCTAATATAAATTGAGTTTTTTCTTCTTTGGTGTAATTATTAAAATGAGATAAAATTCCAGCATTCAAGTATCTTTTATTTTCGAGCCCTATTGGAAGAAGGGAGAAGTCATCGTTATTAGGAAAATTTAGATTTTGCGAAAACCAATGAATTATTTTCTCATCATTTAGGTGCTTATACTTTTCATCAATAATTAAATCTGAGTTATGGGTTAAAAGTATATACTTTGATTTTATATCTTTATGAAAGTCGTTAAAAAATAAATCAATTAGATCAGATTTAAGAAATACTATATCGTTATTTCTAATATTCTGAGGGTTAAGTACTTTTGTTTCATCAAATATATGATTAGCATTTTTTCTAAATGTATCTCCAGAAATATAAGGCTTGCTGGAGGGTCTGTAAATATTTGGATATACATTTATATTGTAATAAGTTAATTTTTGCCTAAGTTTATTGACATAATACTTATTAATATTTATAAACCTTAGAATAATTTTATTAATTATATTAAACACAGTTTACAATTTTTCTAATTAATGTAGTCATACAATCTAGAATAAAGAAGAATTTTTCCAGATGTTTTTGCTTCTTTATTTTCCATAATTTTTACATCTTTATATTCAACATTATCAAATATATAATTTCCTAATACTAACTTTCCAGATTCAAAACCTGGATAGTAGCTTACAATCTTCTTTGGGTAACCAATTAACTTTTTTAAAGTTGCTGCAAGAATGTGGGAACCAGAATTGAGACATATGAAAACTTCTGTACCGGACAATGTCTTGACAAGTTCATTGATTGATTTAATCTCTATTATATTTTTATCCTTTTTGTTAGTAATATCTTTGGAGTGTTTTTTTAAGTGGTTGTAATTAAGAAAAAAAATATCTTTACTTACTAGATCTTTTTTTATAGTTTGCAGTTCATTTGTGTCATAAGTCATTCCAATTGTTTTATATATTGAAAATCCTGAAAAATCAGCAACTATTTTATTTTGCGGTTCATTTGTAAATGTGAAATCATCAAGATTAATTTCTGGATAGCCATCACCTGGCTCAAATCCATGTTTTATATTTATATTTTGAACAATATTGTATTTTTTATCAATTGTTAAGTCATTTTTCAAGCTAATATTCGATCCTATATTTGGAAATAAAAAACTTCTTCCACTATAAAACTTATTTTTTTTCCAAACAAAATTAAATATTTCATTATTTCTTGAGTTATTAAAATAAGAAACTTTAAACTCCTTCCCAACGTCGTTGAAAAGTCTTGGAAGATTTGAAAAAGCAAGATTATCACCCAAACCTCCCCAGGGTTGTCCAAAGATAACTTTGTTTTTTTTCATGTAAAAATAAGAATACTAATAATAAATTTTATAAGCTAAATATTTTATTTAATCGAAATAAAATAACCTATAATTGACTTAATGAGTACTAATAAAAATTATCAAAAAAACTTAGACTATCTAAAGGAATCCCTTAGAGTAGCTAATTTACAACTTGAACTAGTAAATGAAATTTTAGAGTTTTCAAAGGTATGTAACAATATTATTGAAAATGGAGGCAAAATACTATTTTGTGGAAATGGAGGATCTGCTTCAGACTCACAACATTTAGCTGCGGAAATAGTGGTTAGGTTCAGACATAATAGAAAGCCTTTGCCTGCATTAGCATTAACAACAGATACATCAGTTATTACTTCAATTAGTAATGATTTTAGTTTTGATGAAGTATTTTCTAGGCAGCTTGAGGCTATTGCCACAGAGAAGGATATTCTTATTGCAATCTCGACATCAGGTGAAAGTAAAAATATTATAAATGCTTTAAAGAAAGCAAAAGAGTTAGGAATGTTAACACTTTGTTTGACAGGAAATTCTACAAAAAATGTTGAAAAATTATCCGATTATTTAATTTCTATTCCATCAGAAGTTACTGGAGTAGTACAGCAATCACATATTACAATAGGTCAACTAATTGCAATGAATATTGAAGATAATTTTTTAGATGAAAAATAACGAAATAAAAGTAGCAGTTTTTGGAGATGTAATATTGGACTTATTTTCATATCATATTTCCCCTAGAGAGTCACCAGAAGCACCGGTCCCAATAATAGTTAAAAACAAAGAAGATTATTTTGCAGGTGGAGCTGGATTATTAGCGACAAAATTGAAAGAACTAGGAATTAAAGTAGATTTATATACTCAAATTGGTAATGATTTAAATGGAAAAGTATTAAAAAGTAAATTAAAAGACTTAAATGTTTTTGATTATTCAAAATCAAAATATAAAACAACTATTAAAGAAAGAATCATTGTCGAAGATAAATATTACTTAAGAAAAGATACTGAAGAGATTATGTCTCCCTTTAAAAAACCTGTTATTCATAAATTTAAAATGAATGCTTCAAAATATGATGGTGTGATATTTTCTGATTATTCAAAAGGTTTTTTAGATAAGAGTCTTTTTAAGACTATAAAAGAAATTTGCCTTAAAAATGATTTACTAACATTTATTGATCCAAGTGTAAAAAATATTCTTGATTTCAAAAATATAACTTACATTAAGCCAAACTATAAAGAAGCAGTTAAGTTATCTAAAAAGAAGAAAATACCTGAAATATTAAATTATTTATCAAATACTTATAATACAATTCCTGTTGTTACCTTAGGAGAATTAGGATCTGCATCAAAAGACGATAATAAAGTAATTTATTCAAAGAAATATAAAACTTCAGCAATAGATACAAGTGGATCTGGCGATATATTCTTCGCTTTTTTTATATATTCGATATTAAATAATAAATCAATTCTTGATTCTCTTAACTATTCATCAGAAAAAACTTCAAAGTATGTAAAATATTTCGGGTTTAGTAAAAATTGATAATTGATAACAAAGAAGATTTAGAAAGAAAAATTTCTGAGTTCAAAAAAAATAACCTAAAAATTGGAACGATTAGTGGTTCTTTTGATTGCTTACATGATGGTCATAAATTTTCACTGAATTTTTGTATTGATAAAGTTGATAAATTAATTGTCTTAGTTAATTCAGATAAAAGTATTTCTAACTATAAGGGAAAAAATCGACCAATAGAGAATATAAATAAAAGGTTAGAATCACTTGAAAAATACTCATCAAATAATTTTTATTACGTATTTGACAATTTGGTTCCAAATGAAACTCTCAACTTTATTAAGCCAGATATTCATTTTATATCTAAAGATTGGTCAGATAACCCAGTAGAGGGACATATTATTGAAGAAAACGGTGGAAAAGTTATAGAACATCCACATTTAGAAGGAATTTCAACATCTATAAAATTAGAAACAAATGAAGACACTGAAGAAGTAAACAAAGCTATTTTTTTTGATCGAGACGGTACAATTAATGATGATGTTGGATATTTGAATAATTTAGAAGAAATAAGTATAAGTGAAAATATATTAGAGGCCCTAAAAAGAATATCCAAATTAGATTATTTAAATATTATTGTTACCAATCAAAGTGGGGTAGAAAGAGGTTATTTAACTTTAGAAATCCTTAATGATATTAATAAAAAAATAAAAGAAATTATTGAACAACACCATGGAAGAATTAATCATATTTACTTTGATACTTCTACTCCTGAAAATCCTTCTAAGTACAGGAAACCTGCCAACGGCATGATTATTAAAGCTGTAGAGGATTACAACATTTCATTAAAAGACTCATGGGTAATTGGAGACAGAGATACAGATATTGAATTAGGGAAAATGTGCAATATGAAATCAATTTTAATAAAAAATGATAGGTACAAATATAAAAGTAAAATAAAACCAGATTATATTGTGAGAGATTTACTCGAGGCTTATGATGTAATATTTAACAATACTTCAAATTAAAAACTGCCTACAGTATCTAAAATGTTTTTAATTATAAAGTTATTATTGAAATATTCTTTATAACAGTACTGACCATATTCATACATTTCTAAATGCATATTTGATTGAATAATTTTATCAACTTTTTCAGGGATTGAGTCAATTTCATTTAAATTAATTAACAAAGAAAGTTTATCCCAATCAATAATATTTGAATATGGAAGAATAAATTCATCAGAAATATATATAGGTATTGATCCCATTTGTATGCTTTCATACAACCTAAAAGAGGTAGGACCAAAACCTCTTGGACATAAAGAAAATATAGAATTACTAATTATTTTTCTAAATTTAGTTAGATCTTTAATCTTTATACCGTCTGATTTTAAATTCTTTACATAGTAACCTTTCCTCCTTGATAAATTATTCTCCAATCGAGTTCTTACTTCGTGTGTATTCCTTCCTATGTATCCAACTTGGTAGCGTTTATTAGTTATTTTTTTATGTTCATGCGGAGCTGTAATTAAAGGAATTGAAATATTAGATAGATTCTTTTGTTTAGGGGTGTTGAACATCCCGCCACTAGAAAAGATTAAACAGTTATCTATTTCTACTAATGGACCACCATCGTACTGTACTATTGTAAAGAACTTCTTATTTGTATTGTTGAATGTTAGTTTTTTACAATAATCTTGGAGAAAACTTATGTCCTTTCCATAATTTTTTTCAATTAAGTAACTAGTCCATTGAATTGGTAAATAAGTAAGGTTACTATCTGTAAGATTGCTTTCGATTAGATAATCATAGAAAACACCTTCTATGCCTTTTGAAGTATTATGTAAAGGATAATTTATAATATTAAAATTTAAAAAATCACTAGGAATCTGCTCTATATTAATCATAATTTACTAATTAAATTTAAATATTTTTCCACCAGTTTAGGTGTTATTTCATTTGTGCTTACATAGTAACTATCTGAACGTAGTCGATGGTGGTGGTAAAAATCTTTTTTTAGCATTATTGAACCACCATTTTTTAACCAATAATATGTTCCTGCAATAGCATCTGCAGCAGATGTTTCATCTTTTGATTCATATCCTTCACGCAGCTTTTCTAGATAGGTGTCTTTGTTGAATAACCAGTTTCCTAGGTTTAGTAACCAATTCATTGGTTTATAAGATAACTTATTATCTTGAATTTCTTTTTTTACTTCCTCTTTATTTAAAACTACGTCCTTATCGGCTATTTTTATAAGACTACTTTTTTTGAAGCTTGTTAGCATATAATTTTTTTTGAATGCATAAATAAATGATGGTAAATAAATATAGTTTTTATCAATATTTTTAATAAAATTATTGTCAAAAATTTCAGAAAAAGAATTTGATAATATATTATCTGAATCTAATTGATAAACAATATTATTTGTACACTTTTCAACAGCTAAGTATTTATTTTTATACCCTCCAATATTCGAATTGTTTCTATAAGTTTTTAATCTGATTTCCTTGTTTTTTTCATATTTAGATACAAAACGTAGTATGTCTTCAAAGTCATTTTTATCTGAAAAATCATCATGGATAATTACTTCATCTATAGCTTTAGTTTTATATATCTTAGGAATAGAGTCTCTAATAAACTTATAAGAATTATAGGTAGGAATAGCAACACTAATTTTTTCCATTAAATTTATACTATATGTATCTTCATTTTGTTTTTAAAATTATATTTTTATTCATCTTTCAATAACTGTGATTAATAAATTTGTTGATAATTAAATGCATCTTTCAACATATAATTAATTATTATGATGATTTCTCTAGAATATTTAATTAAAAAATATAATTTAAATATCACTGGAGTCTCTCACTTTGGTGCACACTTAGGTCAAGAAGTAGATAAATACATTAGAAATAACATCAAGAATATAAATCTATATGAACCTCAACAGTCTGTTTACAAAAAACTTTATGAGAAGTACAACAAGTACGAATTTATAAGCTTTTTCAATTTTGGTTTAGGATCTGAAAACTCTAATCAAATATTAAATGTTGAAAAAGATAACCAAGGTCAAAGTTCTTCTATACTGCGTCCTGCTCGTCATTTAGATTTTTATCCAAACATTAATTTTGATCATAATGAAAAGATACAGATAAGAAGATATGAAGAGCTTGATATACAAAATGTAAATTTGTTGAATATTGACATTCAGGGATATGAACTT
>CEQN01036973.1_pt1 | contig 13313 bp, 22 predicted proteins | sample 427011 | NCBI WGS metagenome assembly CEQN01 (sample SAMEA2621277, study PRJEB7988) | marine metagenome | biome: marine biome (ENVO:00000447); feature: deep chlorophyll maximum layer (ENVO:xxxxxxxx); material: "saline water (ENVO:00002010), including plankton (ENVO:xxxxxxxx)" | depth 120 m
TCCAGAAAGACTGCCGCTTGCTTTGACAGACCACGCGCCTCCCGCCGCTGCCGCCGCACTTGTCCAAGCTCCTGAAGCTGCAGTTAAGATATTTCCATCAGACCCCGGCGCTGGAAAACTTTGAAGGTTTGCCGGAAGGCGTGCATCAGGAACAGTGCCAGTACCTAGGTTAGTTGCATTCAAAGCTGTTAGATTAACTCCGCTGGTAGCAGGAAGAGTAGCAGGAAACCTGCCATCTGGGACCGTTCCAGTGCCTAGGTTAGTTGCGTTAAGATCTGTAACACTACCGCCGTTGATTGCGGGTAGTGTACCTGTGATTTGAGCAGCAGGTATAGCGGTTAAATTAGCAGCTGATCCGTTAGGAGCCAGTACATCTGTGCCTATTGCTAGTCCTAGATCAGATCTAGTCTGCGATAAATTTCCTGCATCTAATCGTATAGTCATCGTCGCTCCTTAACTAAGGTTTTGTAGGCCAGTTTGGATTTTCTGGGTCTGACGTATTAGCGGGTAAATCCCTTAATTCCTGACGGTACAATTTTTGAGCATCCGACATTGTAACATCAGAGTTCGCCATCCAGTCTGTCTGAGCTAGAAGCTTGTCTCGCTTTGTCCTCAAGGCAAACCAAGCGCGGTCTTCTGCACCGTCGTCAAATGCCTTTTGTCTGGCATCTATTTCTTTCTGTTCTTCAGCCGTAAACTCCATAATAACTGAAGTTTTCTTGTCGCAATCTACGTAATTATATTTATCCATTTTCTCTCTTTCTTTATTAAGTATATGTCATACGAAGAACTAGGAATCTATCGGTTGATTGGAATTGCGAGAATTTCAGTCGGTTTACCGCTGATGCCGTGTTGTATCTCACATGGCCTTGGATAGTATCGTAGCCACCGCGAGCAGAAAACGTACCAGAAGTTTCAAACCGTGCCATGATAGGAGCCGTAGCTTGCTCTGGTCGGAAAATCGTGTAATCCATTATGCCTGTGTACAGCGAACCCCAAGGCGAACTGTTAAATCCAGCCGCTCCGTTAGTCCATTCAGTTGTGGTGTAAGCATCGTCAGCACTAACTTCTAATCCCGTCGTTAAATATGTGTTACCACCATCTATAGAGTATTCTACGACCATGTTTCCACTACCGGAATATTTATTAATGATAACACGGGTTGTTTTGGTTAGACTTCCAAGGATTAAGGTTGTGCCACCTATAGTGCCATTCTGGACAACTTCCCACGCACCACCCGATGCTGCTGCAGCACTAGTCCACGCTCCCGAAGCTGCAGTTAAGATATTTCCATCAGACCCCGGTGCTGGGAAGCTCTGAAGGTTTGCTGGGAGCCGTCCATCAGCAACAGTACCAGTACCTAGGTTAGTAGCATTTAAAGCTGTTAGATTAACTCCGCTGGTAGCAGGGAGAGTAGCAGGAAATGTTGCGTCTGGGAGGGTACCGCTACCTAAGTTAGTTGCGTTTAAAGCAGTGAGGTTGACGCCACTAGCTGCTGGAAGAGTAGCTGGGAATCTTGCGTCTGGGAGCGTACCACTGGCAAGGTTATCTGCATTAAGATCTGTAAGGCCAGACCCATCACCACTACCACCCGGAGCTAAAAATGTAGAAGTCAGAGCAGTACCGTTTAATTCAGTTCCTGTTGCTAAGTTTACATTACCTGTGCCATTACCGCTAAGATTAAGATCACCATTATTAGAGGTGGCTGTAATAGTATCTGCTTTTAATGTACTCATTATTTAATCCTCTTAGATTATTGTAAGATTACCATTGACAGTTAAAGTAGTTCCAGAGGCTATGGTTATAGGACCTGCTCCTGACGCATTCTCTATAGTAGTGATAACTGTAGTTGTATTTAACTCTTGTTCATTGATACGGAAAATGTCTTTAGGTCCCGTAGTTGCGTCACCTGTATCTCCGTTATCACCTTTAAAGAAACCACCTCCTGCTCCTGCATCTGCAAAACTTAGTGTATCTGATCCATTGGTTTGTAGAACTTGTCCATTATTACCAGCAGAAGTAGGATAAGTCAAGCCCCCAGCGTCTAGGGTTCCTATGGAAACAATACCTGTAAAATCAGCAGTGGTACCGTGTACCTTACCTGTTGCAGTTACAGTGGTAACAATTAAATTAGTAGTAGTTAGATCTGTAAGTGTAAGAGAAGGATTAATCCTAGCAGTGACACTGGTGGTGGCAGTACTAACAGAGGTACCTTCCTCTGTCAGAAGGATTGTACCATCATTGGCAGTAAAAGCAGTAAACCCACCAAGGGCTAAAGTATTAAGCTGATCTGCCGTGGCAGTGAGAACTGTACCTCGGAGAGCAAACTGGCCCGTGACGTTTAACTGTGCCGTACTCATAGAGATAGGACCAGCAGTTCCTCCCCCGTCTTGAATAGCCCTGACTGTACCATCTAGACCAGCATTAGCAGTTTCTGCATTAACTTGTAGCAGATCTTTATAAGTATTAGCTATCAGTTGATTTGTTAGATCAGCCATAATAAATTATTCCTTCAGTCTTTATTTCTTACGGCTTTTCCTTTTCAAGCCATATACTGGACTTCTTTTTTCTTTCTTACTGCTTTTCTTTTTTCTGGCTCCTTGAGCTTCATCACGCCGAGACTTGTAACTTTGTTTCTTGGTAGAAGCCTTACCTCTACGCATTCCCAAACTTTCGTCTTCTCTATCCTTATAACCTTGACGCTTGGCAGTCTTCTTCTTAGCTGGCTTCTTTTTTTTCTTCTCGTCTTTCTTTGCATTGAAATAAGCTCTGGGCATTGTTCTTAACTCCTATGTAAAGTTCCATTTAGTAGTGGTATCTTCCCATTTAGTTGTAATACCATTCCAAGATTTATTTAGATCAGCATTACTAGGCGGTCTTGCATCTTTAATAATCTGTTTATCTCTGTAGAATTTTACCTTATTAAGTGGGTCAGTTACAAGGTTATAAATACCGTCGCTCTCGCTCTTGGCAACGATAAACCCTGTTCCCGGTTCTTTAGTTCTTTGATCAAGCCTGTATCTAAAACCAGACCTGTCACTTATAAAAAATCCTTTTTGCATTTAGCACTTCCACCTTTTTCTAGCTTGTCTTAGTCTTGAGTTAGGATTCTTTGCAGCTTTGGGAAACTTCTTCATTTGACCTGCTGATCTGGCGCAGTAGCTCTTACGTCTCTTTGCGTCCTTGCTACCCTTCTTAACAGATCCTGTAACAGCTGTCTTGAGCTTACTACCGGGGTTGTCTCTCCGGTATTTTGCCACACCTTTCTTGGTCATCCCGGCACCAGCTTTGGTAGGTCTCTTCTGCCCACCGCTGATGCTATGACCTTTCATACTACCCTTTCTTTTTTTTGCCACTTTTCTTCTTCTTCTTAGGGAAACCAGCTTTCATGTTAGCGTAAGCTTTATCTGTTATTGTGCTTTTCTTTTTAGATCTGCTAATTCCTTTTTTCTTTCTTGCATTTATATTTGCATATAATCCTTTTGGTTTAGCCATTTTAAACTACCTGTAGTTGTGGGGTTATGAAGAGGTTCACTCTTTCTTTATCTGACTCTAGTGCAGTTCTGAGCAAAGCTTCGTATTTATCTTTAAGCATTGTTATTCGTTCTGTAGGAACTGCAGGTCTTTTATAACTAAGGTAGTAGGCCAGACCACAGGTGAGTGCAGGGAGAAACCGGAAAGGAACATCAGCATTCTGAAGCGCACTCTTGGTAACGTCCTTCAGACGTTTCATTCTATAGTTTCTAAAGGTATAAGTATCTGCTGAATCTGGTGTGGGAAAGAAATGAACTGTGACAGTATCTCTTCCTTTCAAAGTGGCAAACTGTGTAGGTCTACCACTGGTGGCTTTGTTTGTGATACCCTCGTATTCTTCGTACCCTATGCGCGTCATTTGAAAATCATTAGAGTTAGAACTTAACCGAATATAACCAGAGAGAACATCTATGGTATCTGCGTCTAGTGTATAAGTAGAGGTACCAGCGACAAGAGTTGTTGTTGCAAGATCTGTTCCCCAGAGAAGAACGCCTCTGTTCTGCCAATCAGTGAGCAGAAGATTAAGAGAACGTCTGGCAGTGATACCGTCATTACCTAGTTCTGGCTCTCCACCTATCATAGCATAGGCTTCTTCTATTACCTCGTCTATAAAGAAGGTAGTGTTGAAGTCTGATGTAGTTGCAACTGCCATATCAGTTCCTTATCTATTTCTCATCCACGCTGGTTTCACAGGACCACCTACAGCGTACTTGATAGGCTTGCCTATTTTACCGCCGCCCATTCTACTTTTATATTTTCTTTTGTTCATTTCCTTTTCTTTTTTTTCATTTATCTCCCTTGCTTTTTTACCTATCTCGCTTTCTGGAATAATAGGTTCTTTAGGTTTTGGTTTTGACGGTGGTGCTACTTTTTTGTTACTCATTAGTAAGTATCCTCTGATTTGTCTCTGTCTCCTTTAAGTAAAGGACTAGAGCGTTTTTGTAACAAGGTATCTAACTTTGAATCCATTCTTTGAATTATAATTTCTAGCCTAGAAGTTTTATCAATTAAATCTATGATAATAGAATCTTGTTTCTTCAGACTAACGATAACATCTTTCAGTAAAAAGTGTAAAAGTTTCCACGCAGCAACGCCAGCCCCAACGCAACCAACAATTGCTAGACCATAATCTGAAATCGCTTGCATAAAATTCATGTCCATGGGGGGAGTACTCACTCTTCTGTAACATTTCTACAATCACAAGTCTCCGTATTACAAGGCTCAGAACAAGAACAATCCTCGCAACCAGTACAGCTGCACTGAGGATTTTGACAATTTTTATCCGACAACGCTAGGTCCCTTTCTTGCTGCGCCAAAACCTTGGCCTGTTGGTTTACCGTTGATCTCTGCTAATCTTTTTGTAGCAGTGGGTGGGTTCTTATCAGGAATAGGATAAAACTTCTCTGATATTTTCTTCTCTGCTTTCTTTGCCATAATTAATCGCTCCCTTTAACCAGTGTATTAGGTCCTCCAGCAGGGCTGAAGTTTGTTTGCATATCGTCTTGTCTACTTCTTCTGGCTCTGTTTCTTAACCGTTCTATCTCACCTGCGTACTCCTGCTGCCATGCCTGAGTTGTGTTAAAGCTTTTCATAAACATAGAAGCCTCTACCATGGTGGCAAAGAAGAGTGCGTTCTCACAGTGAGTGGTAAAGTAGTTGGTAGGACTTGCAGAAGTAATGGTTGTGATCTGTGCAATGAAACCTATCTGCGAGTCTATCGTGGCAGAAGGTGTAGGAGCTACTCTGATCTCTGTATTTGTTTTAAATCCATAGTATCTGGGAGTAGCTGTCGAAGCTGATACTGGCCAATAATCTAAGAGGTACTCATAAGGTCTGTGCTTTAGCTGAGTTCTGGCACCACTAACTTCTATAGTAAAAGTCTTGATAATCTCTCCACCTGTAGGTACAGATACCTCTGCAGTTCCAGACGATACAGCTACACTGGCGTAAGAGACAAGACCCTGATCATCTAGGTCATTCATCATCTTATCCTGTGCTCTCTGTATCATATTAGGAAGAGCACCTAAAAATTCTGAGCCATCGTTCTCAGTGGTTTCTACAACTGCGCTGACGAGGGAATTAAAGTCCATCTGGGTTAGCCATAGTAAACGTAAATTTTACCACCGTCACTGATACCAGCAACGGATACTTTACCTTTGCATCTTACCCCGTCATCTCCTATGTAAACATTATCTCCTGTGTTCGTGGTTAAAACAGGTTGTTTGATCACAGGGCCATTCTCATCTGCAACTACGATTTCAGCGGCGACAGTGACAGCGTAAGTGTAAAGTCTAATTCTAGTATCTGCCAAAGTTACACTGGCAACTGTATCTACCATAAGACCGTTACCACCTGCCCCACCTTCTACCTGTGCAATTTTAAGTGTGGTTGTCATTTATTCTTCTCCTAAAAGAAAGGGGAGAACCTTCTCCTGATCCTCCCCCATTATAAATCAAAGATGTTATCTTTCCAAGGTGGTGACTTATCTTTCCACCGCTGCAAGAATAAAGTCAATGGTTAAGGTTTTAGCAGCTGCTGCGCCGTTTTGAATACCAAAGGAGAGTGTTAAGTCTTCATCGTCAGGTGCATTTGTAGTGCTGGTAACTTCACCAACTTGTACATCATCCTGATAAACTCTAAACACAGATCCACCTGTGGCAACGTCCAGAGGATCGTACTCAAAGGAGAGCGTGACAAACGTATCATCTTCCATTGCATTCATCTGAACCACACTCAGCGAAGAATCGTTATCCTTTTCAACAATAAAATCAGGTGTATTGTCACCGTCAAGTTTGAGGAAGTAGATACCGTCATCAACATCAAGTGGCGTTGTATCTGTAACTTGAAGACCCATTACAACGTCAGACTGAGTTACATCATTAATCTTAAACTTAGCCGTAAAGAACATCCTCTTAGAAGCGTTCCATTTAAAAGACTCACCTTTTAGCTGGAGAAAATCTGAATCATCATCAGCATCATCGTTGGTGATTAGGAGTTGACCACCCTCTCCAGATGTAATAGCTTCACTGGCACTTCCTCCACCAGCTTCAGTGGTGGTGATTGTGTAGATACCAGCATGAAACTCAAAGAAGTCATCGAAGTAGGTGTAAAATTTCGTAGGGTCCATATAAGGATAATTAAAAAGAGGATGACCCTTTGTCCTGTTAGAAATACCGTGGGGGAAATGTGTAGCCATAATGAACAGTCCTTTCCTAGACCAGCACCCGAAGTGCCATTCAAATATGTTGAAAAAGAAGTGGAGAGGCGTATCTCAGCCCCTCCACTATAAAATACTTAGGCTCCTTGAGAACCGAAGTAACCTCTCCAGTCAGACCAACCGAAGCTGTAGCGTTCTCTGGCTTTGAAACGGAGGTTACCCGTGTCGAAGTCAGGCTCCATCTTCGTGGCAAGAGGCGCTCTTACAAACATCTTTGCTCCGTTAGGAACATCGGTTTTGATAAAGAACGCATCCGGGTCACTGAAACGCTTATTCACCGAATAACCTTGCGGGATCATGCCCTGATGGTTAATGGCGTTGATGTTGTTATCAGCCGTGTTAGGTTGATAAGGGCTATTCAGCACACGGTCTGCCGTGAACTGGTTGCTCGGTGCAACGTGCAGGGATACTGCACCACCACCGACCAGAATGCCTCTATCGTCTTTCAACGTCTGAATACTGATCAAAGCAGTTTCTAAAGCAGCTTCTGAAAGATCAACCGTTCCAGCTGATCCAATCAAGTTGCTCTGGTTCCCATCGCCAACCGTTGGATGACTGGCACTGAACATTGGTTGTCCATCGCCACCAGTGATCGCTGTGTTAAAGCCTTGGTTGAACGTCTGAGCAGCTTTAGTCTGCTTTGTACTTGCCATGGAACGAGCAAGCCCTCTGGCACGTAGCTTGGCAAACGTGTCATAGAGATTGTCTTCCATTGCCTCTTCCGTAACTGAGAAGGCAAGTGCTATGGTTTCAGCCGTATATCTAGCTGTGAAGCTTTCTTGTGCATCGTCATACTGAACAGCAGCGCCCTCACCCTTGACAGGTGCCTCGCCAAATCCAGTGAAGAGAACCTCTTCTTCAAATGCACGGTCAGAGTTCTCTACTTCATAAAGAACACTGTATTCATCAGCAACTTCTCCATACTCAATGCCAAAGACAGCATTAAGTCCCGGTAGAAGCTGCTTGGCAATACTAGCTCTGTTTATAGCAGCCATTGTCTAAGCTCCTTTCGGGTTAGGTTGGATTACCAGAAGACACGCGAGTCAGCTGGTGTTGGATAAGTTGAACTTCGCAGATTGGGAAGGCACGCTCTGCCGAAACGTCAATGTCGTTACCGGGGGTATCAACAAAGTCGATGATGCGTACCAACGCTGCTGTACCAGAAGTTCTGGAAGCAACGTCTAGACCCATACCAGAACGACCAGTGAAGGTAGAACCCGCACCAGCAGTCACTTCAAAGTTAGTCTGCATGATATCACCAATCGTGCAGCTAGTATCAGCTTGTAGTTCAAAAGTAGCTTGCGGATCATCACAAACAATCGCGTAGGCGTTACTAGCAGAAGTATTAGCTGGCCAATGTTTACTAAACGTCGGCGCACCGTCTGCTTCAAAGTAGCAACCCATGAAGACTCCGATAGGAACTTCTGATCCATCGACTGCACCTAGTACTGACACATTACCTAAATTGAGGTGCACCAAATCACCCGTGAAGATGTTTGACGCAGTGCCAGATGCAATCCGATAGTTTCTTGTCTGCACAGTGTTAGCACCAGCAGAGTATCTACGCGAAGGAGTGAAACCGTTTAGGGCTTTCGTAGCTGTCATACTACATTCTCCTTTTAAAGATGAGTAGAATAAGTGGTAGGCGTTTTAAGCCTGAAACTGTGGCATTCTACCCTTGGTTACAGTTGAAGTGCTATTGTTTGAAATGGGCATTTTCGAGGTAGAAGCAGACATTAGTTGCTGATTTACAGCCTCCATTAAATCGTTTGCTTTACCTTCGTAATAATCATTTCTGGCGACTGACTTTCCACGGGGCATTTTGGCTAGAGCGACATCCCCCCGTACAACGCAATCGGTATAGCGTCCCGTGTCTAAAACAGTTGAAGAGTGTAACATCTCAGGAACTTCTTCAGGAGTTACAAATACCCAACCTTGAGTCATTTTGTTACCTACGTTCTTGTAGTCATCATCGCCTTTGAGGGAGATGCGTATCCAACGGAGAACCATGTCTTCATTGGCGAATCTGTCTACAACAGGGTCGGGAACATCTAAGAAATTAGGTTCTTGATATGTGTACTCTTTAGTTGCGGTTTCCCTTGTTTGTGTTGCTCTACTACTTGTTTTACTCATCTTTAAACGCTCCTTCTTCTTTTGTTACGCGCAATGTGGTTAAGCAATTGGAACATATTCACCAGCTGCACGATCTGCCCGTGCCTTCTCAGCGGCATATTTCTCAAGAGGAATATTCCACTTCTGAGCTAGTCTTACGTCTTCTTGCGTAAGCTTAACCTTACCTTTACCTCCAGTGGTAGAACTGCGCGACTGTCCTGCTACCACCTGTTGTGTAGGCTGTGATCCTACCTCTGCACTCTTCTCTCCGCTAAACTTGTGCGGAAACTCTGTCTTCATTCTCCGGTCTACCTCTTGGTAAAACTCTGGACTAGAAGAATCATAACCTTCTTGTTTCAGTGTAGCATCAATTGTAAGTGCTGCCACTGTCATAATCTGGTCTTGGTTGAACCAAGAATTTTCAGGCTTTTGACTCCACTCAACTGCAAGCGGATCATACTGTTGTGCTTGCTGCTGCTGTGGTTGTGCTTGTGGTTGTTGTGCCTGTACCTGCTCTCTCTGCGCCAGCTGCGCCTCGTACTGTTCAATAGCCTGTCGCTGCTGACTTAGTGTTGAAAGGTCTACTTGACCCTTGCTCATTAGTTCTTGTGCTTCTAGCATCTTCTCCTTTTCGCCTAGGTCATAAGCGTCAAGGTATGCTTTCTTAGCCATCTCAATCTGCTGCTGTAGAAGCTTCTCGCTAGTCTCTGTGTTAGACTTACTACTCTCTACAGTGTACTTGTCTCTGTCATTTAGCTGTCTTAAAAGATCTTGTTTCTCTTGTTCAGCTTTGGCAAGAAGATTAGCCTGTTCGTTTTTCTGTTGAACAAGTTGCCGTATACGTTTCTCAGCACCTTTTGTTTCTATACCTTCTAACTCTGGAACATCTTTAGCAGGTGTTGATGCTGCTTCTACTGGTTCAGGTTTTTCCTCTTCACCTTCTACTTCAAACTCTATCTTTTCTTTGGTAGGAGTAGGAGAGAGATCTATCTCGCTCCACTCAGTAAGTTCTTCCGCTACGTTTTCTTGTGCTTCTACTGCTTGTTCTTCAGACATTTTTATTAGCTCCATAGTTTGCGACGACTAAGATTACGCATAATTTAATTAGTAACATATTTAATTACCTAATACAAGGGTAGTGTCTAGATCTTCTGGGTCACTGATTTTCATCAGGATCTGATCGTCAAAAAGAAGTAGAAGCTTTACGCCTTTATAAACAAACTTGGTCCCTGAAAGTTTCTGGTAGCATACATAGTCACCTTCTCTACACCAAGGTCCTGCAAGAAACTTATCTTTATCTTCATACGCCAGTGTACCTACTTTAAGAACTCTGCCAACCGTGGTGAGGTAGGCGATATCATCCCGCGCTCTCTCTGGTAAAAGAATACCTCCCTTTGTTTTTTCCTTGATAGAGGTTGGTCTGATAAGCACATGATAACCGGGAAGGTCTGGAAGAACTTCTGGGTCCGGTATATCATTCTCTGTAATCCACGCATCGTTAGAAATTGCCCCGCCAAGTGAAGGATTAATCATCGTCGTTATCTCGCTCCATTCTTTTGTTTACAATATCAGTTAACTTTGAGTAAGACCACTCAATTCCTGTAAGCGTTCCTACTACTTGCCTATAATGGTTATAGTCCTCTACGTGACCCTTTGCAAGGAAATTTTTTAAGGTATCTTCTTCCTCTTTAAAAACCTGTCGTATCTCGTCAAAAATATCCATAACTATTTTTTACGGGACAACCTCTTTGTTTTCTTAGAGGGGCGTTTTGGTTTCTTAGAAGTAGACATGGCAATGGCCACGGCTTGTTTCTGAGAATAGCCTTCTTCGCGGAGCTTCTTGATATTGTCTGAAATTGTCTTAGGCGACTTTCCGGGTTTAAGCGGCATCTAACTTCCTCATACTTTCAGAAAGACTACGCGCTCTTGAATAGGTTTGCTTTGCCCACCGGGAATCCATCATCTGATCTGCTGCTTCTTCGTAGTCTTTAGGTTCTTGTCGTAGAGCTTTAAACATTTTCTTAAACTTAGAAACTCCTTTCTCTCCCATTTGATATACCATTTCTATTATAATCTCATGAGCTTCGCAAGGTAAATTTTCTAGTTTATTTTTTTCTATTAGTCTAGCCGCTCCATCTCTAGCTTTTTCCAGATCCTCTTGAAAAAGTTTTTCCCAGCCTTCTTGATCTGTGGGAACTTCTTCTCCTTCAAGGATCTTATGTCCATAACCTCCTGTAAGAAACCCAAGCGTGTCAGTATAGGGTTCGACCATATATCCTTCATGTTTTTTAATCCGTTCTTCTAGGGTCATTCTTATCTCTCCAGCTTTGCAATATTAACCAAAGTATCTAGAGCAGTTTTATTTCTTTTAAGTTCTTTGTCGCCGCCAGCTTTCTCCGACTCTATCGAAAGTTTAGCAGCTGCTTCCAGAGCTTTGTTTGCATCTCGGTCAGCTTCCAAGGAGAGTTTACTGATATCAATCAGAGCATCTAGCTGAACCTTCTTGTCAGAGCTTTCGTGTTCTTTGCTCCTGACTTCTAGATCAGCTGCTTTCTCCAGAGCGTCCATCTGCATTCTCTGCTGATCAAGCTGTAGTCTTTGTTGCTCAATGTTCATCATCTGTTGCTCTGGACTCTGGGCAATACCTAGTGCAGCATTGGCGTTTGCCACTGCTTCTGCTGCTTGTGACATTACCATCTCACTTGTCTCAGGATCATTGGCAACTCCGGTGACCATTCCACCAATTTGTTCTTGGTACTTCATAAGCATATGGTCTCTGATGTTGGCATTGATTATAGGAACAATCTGCTGCATCATTGGATTAGCACCGTTACCGGGATCTTTGAGAAAAGCAGTTTTAAATTGAATATGTGCATCGTGGTTTTGACCGGGGAAAGCTGCAATGGGTTGTCCCTTGGACGCTGCCATGATATCTGCCAGAGGATCTCTGGGTTCTGGCTTTTGCTCTGGTGGTAGTATCTCGTCTAGGTTTGGAAAGTTTGCAGCGGAGAGAACTTCTCTGTACAGGGCTGGCATGTTAAACGTACCGGGAGGAGTTTGACTGGCCAACTGAATAGCCATTTGACCCAGTGCTAGTCTGTGAGCAGAGGAGGGGATATTAGGATCAGACACAGGAATGATATCAACTCTCCCGTCAAAGTCCTGCTTAAATACTTTTTGATCTCCGCCTACAACTTCATACGGGTAGTCGTCTGGGAGAAAGTCGTAGTTAATTCTGGCTAGAATGTCAAACTCTTCTCTCTGAGCTTTGTGTAGCCTTTTGTGTATGGCTGTGGAAAACTTAGACGATGCATCTAGCAGAGCCATGGTTGTTCCCACTGGCCCGTAGTTGGCAGAGTCTGTGATTACTTGTTCTGTGGAATCTGCAAACTTCTGACCTGCTCCTACAACAAACTGGAGCATCTGGAGAAGTGTACCAGATGGTTCCTTATAAGGGAGCGGGACGATTGCCTTGGTCAGGTCAATGCCTGTGCTTTCTACTTCCTTGAACTCACCGGGAGAGATAGGATCGTTATCACCTACAAGTCTGACACCTCTGGCCTTGAACCCTCCGGGGAGGTTGGCAAACTGGCCAGCGTCTACCAGAGAACGCATGGCAGTTGTTGCTGTCATGGTCAGGTTACCTAGGAAGTGGATCAGTCCCAGACCATAGAAAGCAAAGCCCGGAACGTACCTGTAGTGGGTGAAGTGTAGTATTCTTTCTTTGATAGGATCGTTCTCTTTATAGTTACGCTTTATACACAGAACTTTTTTAGAGTGTAGATCAACCGTGACCACGTAAGGTCTGGCTATTCCGTCAGGATCATCGTAAGGTTCTGGCAGGTCTAGATAACAGTGCTGCTCTAGAAGAACGTACTGAGGATCTTCCTCTGCTGTGGCAGCTATGCCCATGATGTTGTCTATCTTCTGTCCCATGGACGTTGTATCAGGGGCTTCTGGTTCTCCTACGTCTGCGTCCCTGTACATTCCAGAGACAACATCTTTTCTAAAATCGTTGGGAGAACGGTAGATCAGGTGTGTGTACCGCTCCGCTGTTCTGAGATCAGTGGCGTAGTAGGACACATAGAAGTGATCAACCGGGACAAACTCTGAGACAGGTCTCTGAAGAACTTCGTCAAAGTAAATCTTTTTAAACGCAGAGCCTACCAAGGGTAGGTGAAAAAGCATACGCTCAAACTCGTCAAAGTATTCTGGCATTTGCTGCGTCAGCTGGTAATTCATAAACTGTTTTACGCGCTGTGCCTGTTGTTCTCTGGGAACTGTGTTTGCTCCTATCACCTGTGCTCTGACAGGACCAGCAGGGGGAAAGAGTTCTTGAGATGCTCTGCTCTGAAACTTAACAGCTGATTCTATCAGGAGTGGATGAACCGCTGTACACGCACCGTCAAAGGGTTCTGTTGTATCTTGTAACTTTAGACCAAGAAGGTCA
>CEQN01024022.1_pt1 | contig 13290 bp, 7 predicted proteins | sample 427011 | NCBI WGS metagenome assembly CEQN01 (sample SAMEA2621277, study PRJEB7988) | marine metagenome | biome: marine biome (ENVO:00000447); feature: deep chlorophyll maximum layer (ENVO:xxxxxxxx); material: "saline water (ENVO:00002010), including plankton (ENVO:xxxxxxxx)" | depth 120 m
TTCTGTTGTTTCATCATAACCATTTAAAGCCCTCGACCATTCTATGATAAATTTTCCATCTAATTCATCAAACCTAGTAAATACATTTATCCATTTATCGATAATGCCATCACCATCAGTGTCAATTGTCTCTAAGTCATCAGAAAAAGGGGCAAGCATTGATTTTGGTCCCATATACATAGGAATAGACATATTCCAAAAATAATCTATATCACATGGAACGAAAGATGTCCATCCATTTGAACTTATAGTAATTTGCTCATAGTCAATACCATGATACTTAAAAGTAAATGGTAATTCTATATCCACGTGATCGTCATCATCTAATTCATAATGATTATCATAGCTTCCACCATAATCAGGGTCTAACTCAATCCAATTAAAAACTGGCGCCTGAGAAAAATCTAGATCCATATTATCATAAGCCCAGTATCCGTAATTATTAGGCGAGACAGGGAAATTTTGGTTAATCGGTTTCATATGCAAGGGTAATTCAGAGGAATGAATTGTGCGATTATTTTTTTGAAATTCAATTAAAAATGTTACCGTGCTTCCATAGGATATATTATCAAACTCAACGGAGTAATTTAAAGTTTCCATAGAAGTATTAAATGATGAAAATGATGAAAGAAGGTCATAATTGTTATTTTCAATGATACTACCACCATCTGAAATCAAAGATAGTTTAATGTATAAATCTGAATAATTTCCTTTAGAGTAATTAGAGACTTCAAGGGAAGGCTCAAATAAAGAATTTGGTAATCCATCATTTGCAAAAGTAGAAATAAAGAGTGGCCTTACGCAATTAATATTAACTTTAAGAATATTATTTCCTTCAGAATCATTTAAATTGCCAATAATTGAATTGGCAAAATCAAAACCATAAACTGCCATCTCTAAATCACTTAGACTAAATAGTTCACCTGGTTCCAATGAAGGTATCTGAATATCAAAGTAATTAGGTTCAACATTTTCAGAAAATATAATTTGACCATTAATTTCTTCTGAAGAGCTATTGGTATTGTTTATTAAACTCATCGATAAACTAAATGGCTCTCCCAATACCGGAATTTGATTATTAATTTGGTCTGTAATAGTCAAACTTGAAATTGAGATATTAGAATCTAAAAATTGAACATCTACAATTTCTAAACCCTGAACGAACCCACTCTTATTTGCATAAATTTGAATTTCAGATAAACTACTATCTTCTAATCTAAATATAAACCTACCGTTAACATCAGTTACACCCTTAGATAAGATTTCGTCATTGTTCATGATACTGATAATAACACTATTCTGTAAAATTCCATTTATATCTTTAACTATAATATCAATAATTCCATCATTTGAATAAATATCATCAACCTCTAAAACAAATTGGTTAGGAGTATTGACATATACTGCAAGTGACGGATCACCGAGTATATTATATACATGTGCATAAAATTCTTGAGCTTCTCCTATGCCGTTCTGAGCAGGAAATTCTTTAATTAACCCAGATTGTCCAGCTTGCATAGCTGGTCCAAGCTCAACAACACCATTATTTAACATAGCATCATACATGTAAGCATTGATTACATTATTATATTTAGTACTCGTATGGAGATCTGAAGGACCAATAAATGCAACACCACCTTTCGGAACATTCGGTGTACCTCCTCGAATAATTGCTTCCGCTAGACATGGATCAACATTATTTGCAAAATCATTAGAATTACAAACATAGCTCATAAAAACTGGTGTCAGCCACCCATTATTTAAGTCATTCACATCATCAACATGAAATTCAGGATAATGCCAACCATTTGCATCGCCCCAGCCTCTATAATTTACTATACCAACACCATTATCAATCGACGGAATTATGTAAGATGCCCCTTGTTGTATGGGTGGATAAAAAACTGTATCAACTTGATCATATCCATAAGAAAGAAGTTCATCCCTTAGCCAATAGGATGTCCATTTAGGAGTAATTGGAATAGGGTAAGTATTTGCATAGTTACCTGCTACTACGAGGCCTTTCCCAAGCCAGTCTGAGTCATAAGCTAGAGGATCACGGGCATATTGAATTGTTTTGGCCATTATAACTGCTAGATCTGATAATGAATCAATTGATAGACGGCCAATGAAAACATCTGGTATATTATCATCTCCGGTTATATGAGTGAATTTTTGATCTGTTACATCATTTTCTGGCCCGTAATAGAAAGAAGGAAAAGCTGCAAATCCATCAACATCTCCAATTAGCAAAACATACTCTAGCATAGGATCTTCAATTAATTTATCACCGATCATTGATTTAATATTTTCTGCTGTTGAACCTGCATCAGATAAGGTTACAATCTCAACATCAAATCCTTGTGATTTTTTAAAAGATGAAAAATCTCCCATGTATTGTGCAACTCCATCAGGACAGATAATTAAAAAACTACCTCTTTGGGGATTTAATTGAGATGGGAGTATTTCGTAATTGCTTGTAATCATATTAACAAACGAAATAGGTACAGCAGAACCGATTAACTGATCTTTATTTTTACCTCTAAATTGGGTTTCTTCTGATAGTAAAAGTGAAGAAATAATGGTAATTAGTATTAATTTTTTATAATAATGCATTTTTTCACGACCTGTTCTTTTTTTGTTTCTAATCTTATAAAAATCATACCTGATCCAGAAGGAACTCCACCAAGATTATTAAGGTTTAAATCAAAAAATTGTCTTCCTTTTATCATTTCATTAAAAGATAAAGATTCTATCTCTTGACCTAAAATATTAAAAATTTTAATCTTGAGTTCTTTCCCCTTGAGACCCGAAACTGACATTCGAAGATTTCCATTAGAAGGGTTAGGATATATATTATTTATTTTAAGTGGAATTTTTGGTATATATGTTTCTTTAATTTCTTCAACCTTAAGAAAATTATCAAATATTGAATGTATTTCTATTTCTTTAATAACCCACCCTCTATAATTCACAGATTGATCTGGCCTAAAGTCGAGTCTAATTTTAATATCAGTGAAACCCTCAATTGATGTGGCTGACAATAAGCTAGTTTGATATTCATTCCATTCATGACCACTCCATGAAACCGTATTTAACAAACTATCTTCACCATTTAATATTGAAATACTAATCAAGTCATGATCCCACTCAGTTTCAAATTTGTGTTTAAGCTGAACAGTAAGACGATTTGAACCTGAAACGTTAAAAGTATTAGACTCCATCCAATTTGAAATAATTGTTGTATCACTGTTTTCATAATAAGCTGTTAATTGTGAGTGTATGGTTGAGTCTGAATGTACCCATGAACCGTTTATCGTTTGCCAATTTTCAAAGTTATTCAAATTTATGCTATTACTATTTTGATATGGTATTTTGAAATTTAGATCTGAACTTAAGGTTATATTTTTGCTCCAAGGCATTATTTGAGAATTTGAATAAAATTCTACTTTATATGTACCTCTAGGCAGTTCAAAATTATTTTGTCCCGATGAAATTTCAATCATGGATTTATCAAAAATATCTGTGATAGAACCTGAAAAATTTTGCTGATCATAAGAGTCATGTAGAAGTTCAAAACTTAAGTTGAATAAATCTGATTTTTCTAAAAAAACATCTTGATTTGTTATAGCGCTATTATTTGCTACTAAAGTTAGTATTTGAGTGTCATAACCTTTTGCCTTAACATGCATATTATAGGTTCCTACATCTAATATTCTTCTATAACGACCAAATTCATTTGTTAAACGAGGTTTTAAAACAGAACCTGAATGTTCCATAATTTCAACTACAGCGTTTTGAATAGGCTCATTAGTGTTAGCATCAAACACTCTCCCTGTTAATTGAGATGCATCTGCGTAATACCCAATAGTTCTATCCATCAAATAAAACATGGCTGGAAGATTACGTTCAATTGTATTTTCAATAAGTATGCTATCTGGCTGCAAATTCGCTGTACCACATTCTACAAGATACTGGATACACCCTGTTTCATGATAGAACCAATCATGTAATTTACCATTTCGAGAACCACTAAAAACTGATAAATATGTACTTGTTCCATCTTCTGTATCAATTAAACTTGCAAATTGATCTGCAATAGGTTTTATAATGTTTAAATCAGGAGATTCTTTTTCTTCTTCCCATTTCCAAGATGAAAATACCTTCTCAGATAAATTACCTGATCTAGAACTGTGCCATACAATTGAAAAAGTAAAATCGTTATCAAGAGCGAGGTCTCTTATAGCAATTGACTCACTTTCTGAAAATGCTTGTTCTCCTTTGTAATAATCATAATGTGAAGCATAATCTGAATTATCAGGTTCTAAGAAAGTATCTCCAAATGCCCAATTAAAATCAAAGTTTCTATTCAAGTCCACTCCATCGATATCATTTCCAATTGAAGGATCATAATCAAAGATTCCATTTGGATAAGGTCCTGAAGATGATAAATCTCTTTTATTCTTTCTAAAACTAAAATCTAAACCTTCGTGGACGACATTCAGCCCCTCAGGGTTTGCAGTTGGTATCAACCAAATATCAAGATATTCTTTTAGAATATTAATATGCGTATAAGAATTAGCATCTGGAAAAAGAAGTTTATCAATGAGAGACACAATGATTTCAACACCTAAAATCTCTTCTGCATGCACTTGACCAATGAAAAGAACTCTCGGCTCATCTTCTTTTATAGCTGCATTATCTGATATTCGTACTCCAATAATAGGGATATTTTCCTGAGTAGAATATCCGATAGTATCAAGATGAAAGAAATTTTGAATAGATTCAAGTTGATTGAGTGAATCTAGGTAACTGTATAATTCTTCAGTAGTATGATATCGTTCGTCTAGGGACTGACTAGACAGAAGATTAAATGACAAAAACAATAATATATATTTCATAAATTACTTTAAGTAAGTTATCTTACCTTGACTTATTATACTATTTGAAATAAATTGATAAAAGTAAATTCCGCTTGATTTTCTTCGACCATTTATATCTTTACCATCCCACTTTATTTTATAATTCCCAGCTAAACCTGGAAGAATCATTTTTTCTGTCACTATCTTACCATTAAGGTCAAATACTTTAAAAACTATAGATTCATTGCTAGGGATTGAGAATTCAAACGTAACATTCCCATTAAATGGATTTGGATATGCTGGCTTTAATGAAAATTCCAAAGGAGATATACAATCTGAGCATGAAGGGCTACTTGATAATAACTCAGCTTTTAGAAGTGTTTTACCATAATAATTTGCTAGATCCGCCTTTCCTGAACTTCTATAATCAATCCAATCCAGAAAATACTCTTCATCATTATGCTTTTCAATATGTATACTTTGTTGTTTATGGTATGCTATGCAAATTGGTATGCCATTAATGTCAGTTGTCAAGCCATGATTCATGATATAGCCTGAACCATACAAATCAACACCATTTATTAATAGAGGGTCATCATTGTAGTACCCTCTTTCATCTTCCCAAACAATCATGAATTCATCATCTTGGATAGATTTTACTACTGGGCTATACTGATTTGTAGTATCATTGGTAAATTGAATAAAGCTTTCAAGAGATTGTCCATTAGTTAAATCAATAACTTTACCAAAGATATTAAAGTCAACACCGTTTTGATAATCCTCCCATGCAATCAATGCTTTAGTTCCTGACTCATTTAAATCAAATGCTATGTTCACCTGATCATTATCATTTTCAGTAATTGGGACACCACCCTCTTCCCAAATAATATTTCCATCCCAATCAATTTTTTGGGTAAAAATATCAGAAAAATTACCATCTTGTATCCAAATAGCTAAAATTCCGGATCCATCATTTATTTCTCTTAATTCTAAATTTCTTGAGTCAAATGAACTATTACTTAAACTATTTCCATTAGGATTCCATCCTATTTCTGTATTTCCATCAACATCTATTTTTGTATACATTAATTTTGCGGCAGGCCATGCATCCTCCATCCAAAAAATCATAAAATTACCATCTGGAGTGTTGATTATATCCATTATATAATCATCTCCATTGGAAGTTATAATTTCTACTCCTCCTGTTTCTAGGCTTAATTCCCCATTACCTGTCAGTTTCTGATAATAGATATCATAGTTAAAACCTCGACTTTCAGACCAAAAGCAACCAATACCATCTTCGGTATTAATTAATTTTGCATTCCTCATATCAAAGACAGGATTAAGGGCAACACCCGAATCTGCCCATACATTGTTTAAATCAAAGTCGAATTTATTTATTCTAATAAATTTAGGTGATGAAGATCCATCAAAAGTCGCTGTAAAAACATAGGACTCTGTTTTTAATATTTGAGGAGTAGAAAAATCAGTCTCAGATGATGAATTATCTCCAAAAGTTAATTTTTTCCCGTTAGGATAAATAACCTCAGAGTTTGTAATTCGAGAACCAAATATTTTTTTTGATGATCTGTTATCTTCCCATAACAATAAAAAATCTTGATTATCTAATTTATAATGATTTGTATAATTGACATCTCCATCTAAGCCTAGCATCGCTTGAATCCCTTGATTATCCCAATCTGGTTCGAAATTAGTGTTTATTAATTGTACCATTAAATTTATACTTCCATTACCTTGATCAGCATAAATAGCATGCAAACCTTCTTCAGTATTACCATTAAGTATAGGCGCAAATTGATAACCATTAGAGTTTGAAATAAAAAGTGAATTTTCAACTGATAGTTCTCCATTGGAATTAATATTTTGAAATAAAATATCTACTTCAGGAAACGTTCCTCTTTCCCAGATAACATTAACATCTCCATTACCTCCTGGTGAAAAGCGAGCGCTAAAATCAATATCTTCTGATAGATCAAGCCTAACTCCATCTCCCCATTGAACTTCCCCATTCTCATCAATTTTTTGAAAGTATTGATCACCATCAATTGGATCATTTCTTAGATCTTTCCAATTAACAAATATATTCCCATTTGAACTTCTTTTAACACGAGGAGCAGTTTGAATAGCACTATTTTCAGAAATAGACTTGTCTTCAGTAAAAATTAAACCATTGCCATCTATAAATTGATAAAATAATTTGGAATTTTCATCTCCTTGTTTCCATACAATAAAAGATTTGTTATTATTAATATAGGTTACTCTAGGCTTTAATTCTTGCTCTTCGCTTCCAGCTATTTGAAATCCATTTTCAGCAAAAAAGATATCCATCTCTACATCTAATCTTTGCCCATAGACATCAGCATTTGCGCCTTCCCTAAAATCAGCCCATGCTATAAAAGCTTCATTGTTTCCTGCATATTCTATTGATTTTGCATTTTGATTACCGCCTTCAACAACAATTGGAACTCCTGACCCGGGGTTGACAATCTGATGATCCGATGATACGTGTGTACCATAAATATCATCATCGATTCCTCCACGCTTATCCTGCCATGTGACAAATACACCACCTAAACTATCTGTACACATATTTATGGTTATTTGTTTACCTTCTACTTGAGCTAACGCTATACCATTTGGATCTAGTAAAATATTTCCACTATTATCTAAATGTTGAATAAAAATATCGCCTTGTGCATCAAAACGATAATCAACCCAAGCAATAAATACACCGCCATCTCCATCTGTTATGGATACTGGGTCTTCTTGCCGTCCTGGAAGATTTGTAACAACTGCTCCATTCTCACCCCATAATAGTTCACCACTTTGATTTATTTTATGGGCAAAAATATTCCTCATACCATATCTAGTATCTGACCACACAAATATAGTTTCACCAGAATTTCCTGGCGATACCGTACGATACCATTCTACATGAACTCCTTGTCTAATTGGAGCTCCATCACCTGAGTCAAAGTCAGTTGAAAACAACGTTCCAATAATTGATAAACTTAATAAGATTTTTTTCATTATTTTCCTTAATAACATATTTTTTTATTGATAAATTGAAATTATTTGCAACCCTTCTCTTGAACACACTACTAGATTATCATCCCAGAATACAGAGCTATAAGTATAACCAATGGAAAATAATCCACGCTCAATGGGGTTTTTAGGATCTGTAATATCGTAAAGAGCAATACCTTTAGAACCTAAAGATAAAGCAGCAATGTTGTTGGTATTATTTATAGCTATATGATCAACCGTAAAATCAGAAGCAAACCTAAATACTTCATTTTGTTCTTCAGTAAAATTATCTATTGGGATAAAATAAGCTCCTGCATCATCACATGAAGCAAAAATTCCCTCAGAGACCAAGGCGACCTTTTCTGCATTGCCTTCTGTTCCAATACGACCCAATAGAATAGGGTTTGCACCTAGAGAATCAATAGAGTACAATTCAACACCCATTTGATCCACTGCAAGAGCGATAAGACTACCCCCATCAGAATCTATACCCTCTGGTTTACCTGGTGTATAAATTTCATTTCCTCCAAACGGTGTCCACTCCACAAAATCTATACCAAAAGCACTTGTAGAGTCTAAATCATATCTATGCCACTTAATGCCGTCATCATTATCTGCAGAGAACATATAGAATTCATCTTTTATATTTGAAAATGAAATAAATTCTTTTGTCTTTGCACTCATTATAGTGTTTCTATAAAGTATGGTATCTTGCCCATCATAATGAAAAATTTTAACATCTTTATTTGACTCAGAAGAAAAAATCAATTTATTCAATGTATCTACACCAACCAGGTTTATATCATCAAACTCAAGAAAACTACCACCCTCGTAATAACCTGTAAAATTGCTTAATCTAACCAGGCTAAACAAATCCCAAATTTGTATTCCTGACTGACCTGATGCCACTACAGCAAAATTATCATAAATATCCACATCCCTAGCAAAACCTTCTGTGACTAAAATATTGTCAACTGATACAGACCAAAGGTCTTCTGCGTCAGGTTCAATGCAACCACTAAAAAAAGTTAGAACAGTTAAAATTAAAGATATATTTTTAATATTTATCATATACGAATTCCCATTCTATTTTTATCCAAACTTGAAATTGATCAAAACTTTTCAAATCACTAACCCAATCATACTTTGAATTTGTTTTGCGAGTCCTAAATCGATTTGTGATTGTAGCTGAAACCGTTTCATTTATTTTCTTTTTGAACCAAATATCATATTTTGTGTCTAAGTGATCACGACCTGAATGAAGTGGGTCATTCAGTTCTTCTGCCATATATCTTCTATTCTCTTGTCTAATTGATAATCCCAACTCCTTAAAAAAAATATTTCTTGGCCTTATAACTAATGGCAAGAACCACTCCATCATTTCATATGATCTATTAAAACTACTTGGTCTATACTCCCTTAAGTGAGACTCACTTTTAGCAAAACCGTTTTCAATTTGAAAAGATATTGAACCAATGTTTTTTATTTTTCCACTAATTTTTGATTTAAAGTAAAGAATATCAAGATCAAACTCTGTAAAGGGTATTTTATAATATCTCTGTAAATACCCTACTGATAAATTAGCCCAATATGGTTTATGAACTAAATAGGTTATTGTTATTTTTTGATTTTGATCCGAAAAAAGACATGGAGCTACTTCCGTATTACTAACATCACGATTAATATAATGCCTCAAATAAAAGTCATCTAAATGTCTTAGTGTGTATTTTACATTTTTATAAGATCCCCATCTATAAATAATATCCAATCCGCCAGACCAATACTTTTTATATTGGCTGTGGTAATAATCAGCCCAATGAATGTTCCCTTTCAATACCAATTCTTTTTTACCCAATTGCCACATAGATTTTTTACTGTATAAGCCTAGTTTAGAAGTAAAACTATCAAGTTTTTTTGCCCCGCCCATTATATCAGGGTTGCTTGATGCTTCTGAAACTTCTTTAAGTGATAATCGCATAACATTATCATCATAACCACTTGAAAATGAAAATCCGTATTCAATTGGTGTTTTCCCAAAAGTGAATGACATTAAAATCATTTTAAAAAGTATTGTTCTTAAAAAAACCATTAGTATAACATAAAACGAGTAAAAACAACTTTATCCCTATCAGCAATTTCAATAAGATAAGTCTGATCCTTTTTTGCAGGCGGGATTTCACAAGATCTCCATTTACCAGGAACTTTATCTAAATGACCTTTAATTAGAGTACTTGGCGAACGCTCTGTGTTAAAGTAATAAGTTCCAACAACTTTGTTATTTTCTTTTATTCGAATCCTATAGGATTCTTCTGGACCCATTGATTCAGAAAATTCAAGTCTACTAAGTATTCTAAATGTTTTATTTTTCTTTACTTTAATTTCTATAGGTAATTTTGAACTACACTCATAATAGGTCAATTCTTTATTATTAGATTTCAATTTAATTGAATTTTTGGCTATCGTAGGCTTTATTATTTTTTTATTTTTACCTAAAGACTCAAATTCTTTCGATATAAGTCGGATAAGTACTGGATATTTTTGTTTTTTATTTTCCAATAATTTCAGTGTGTGTTTACCTTTTTCAAGGTTAATAAAGTAATTACCACTATAGGTATATTTGTGTTTTGGATGCTGTATTGATTTAATTGTTTTTTGAACTTTGAAGCGATGATTTACACTCACAGTGTCTTTTTGATCTATCACTATTTTATAGCTGTAAGATATACTTTTATTTTGTTTTTTTTTCAAAACTGGATATCTTGATATGAATTCTAGTCTCATTGGACCTTCAATTTTATATTCTAGAGGATCTGATTTAATTGGAAAGTATAATCTCCGTTTTTTATTAATAATTAAAATTTCTTTCTCTTCACCATTCATTACTGGTTTTAAAAGTTTACCTGGAAGTAATGATGGTAAAAAGATTAGAATTAATATATATTTTTTATAATAAGTTGTCAGGTTCATATTTAATTAAATGTTCTTTTATTTGTTTTTTACTTTGATACCCAACATAGAGTACCGCTCCACTAATTATCATTAAACATAATGCAACTGTAGGTAGATTATACCTTTCTTCAAGATATAAACGACCTGTTCCTATTGTTGGATTAGGAATAGGAGCGAATGGCAAATCATAATTTTCAACAAGAGATTTTATGTTTAAAATATGTAAGCCGGTAATATTTAATTTAATTAATTTTGAGAATGACCCTTCAATACCATCATTTTTTCCAATTTCAATAATATCAGATCTTTTAACAATACCAGGTGGTAGCAATCTTTGATTAAAACTTGTTCCAAGACTTGCAACTCCTCCTCCTATATTTACCACAGCGCTATACCGTTTCAGAGGAATATGAGATGAATATATTTTTAATCGTTCTCTTATGTTATCTGCTAATCTTTTTTCATTTATCTGTAATACATTATACTTAACTATATTATCTGTTAATATTTTTCTGCCAGCAGGTGAAAGCAACCTACCCATATCATTTCTTCCTCCGATTGAAGCAGCGACACTCCGACTTGGAATTAGATCATTTTCATATAATATAGTTTCCATATCTAACCAGGTAAAGTCTGTCTGGTTAGCTCCCCATTGAGAAGCTCCTAAACTTGATATAATTATAGGAAAGACACCCATAGCTTTACAGGCCGATAAAAGTGCAATATTTGCACCTGGCATAGAACCCGTTAACATTACAGCAATAGTATCATTTTTTTTAAGTTTTATATTATGCATCAAGTCTACCATAACGGCAGAAAAATTTGGATCTAGTGTTGTTAATTTTGCATCTAAATCTCCTTCATCTGTTGTGATAAGACTATAGGGAACACCAATTAATCCAGTCTCATTTGGATCATTTTCTGAATCAATAAAAACACTTTTCTCAAGTCTATAATCTTTTAAAGTTTTCAAAGATTTGTCCATTAAATTCGCCGCTTTAATTTTAAAATCATGAGATGGAGATACTTCAATAGTTTTAAAATTCATTGAAACAATAAAACAAATCAAAGACAAAAGTGATAAAGTAATAAGAGTTGATGTCTTTTGTATTATTGGGATAAATGGTTTTTTTCGATAATTATTCAAATAATTGCCCACCAAACAACAGCATTACTATTAACTTAACTATAACAGATGTTAAAATAATCACAGATATTGTGCGAGTTACACCTTGGCGATCCATCCAATTTGCAATTAGACCTGGAATAATATTTCCAATTACTGCTAACGAACCAAAGTCTTCATTTACGTATAAGAAATTTCTTGTAATGTAACCAAAAAAGAAGCCTAGAATTAGAGCAAGAACTATTCTTCTCTTTCCATATAAGAATATAATTTTTCCTAATCCTTGAATAATACCCCAAACTATAATTGCAACTAATAATGTAATAATTACTTGAATTGGTTGATGTAAATATAAAGATATGTAACCTGGTACAATTATACCTCCTGCAGTCACCCCTAAAGATTCAGAAAGCACTAAACTTAAAACTATACCAAGTCCGATACTGATTTCAATCATTACGTCTAAAAGCCGAAATTTTTTCAAGAATTGATTGACCAGCACCAACTTGATTTCCAATTGCGAATACTAAAGTGTCTTTTGGTAATTCTAATATTTTTTCAACCACTGATTCATATCTAAGGTTTAATGGAATAGTTTCAACTTCTGTTTTAGGAGAATTCACTTTCTCTTTTTTTATTAGCTGATCAACTTTATCACCTCGAATTATAAAATAATTTGGTTTAATATCATTCATTGTTAATTCAATCATTTGCCTCGTTCTATCTGGGCGATCATCTCTAGAATTAAAAAAAATACACGTATGTGTTTGTGTTTGAAAACGCTCTGAAATTTGATACCATATCTGCAAAGTTGAGACCGGGTCATTCGCAGCCATTCCATTAACAAACTTTATCATTTTATTTTCTTTAAATAATTCCCAAAAAATTAAAGCACCTGAATCTGGCCTTACTTTTTGCATGCCATCTAGCGCAACAGATCTTTTAACTCCTGCTAATTTACATGCATCTAGAGCGACTGCAATATTAGAGGGGTGTTCAATATACGTAAATCTATTAAGCTCTTCTTTTTTTATAGATTTTTCATCTGATTTTATAAAGGCTGTATTATTATTTTTGGCAACCTTTTTTAATATTTCAGGCTTATCACTTTCTCCAGTTATTAATGTTGAATTAATAGGAACTGTATTACAGAGAGACATGGCAACATCATTTTCAGTTGGTCCCATCTCTTCTAAATGGTCAGGTCGAACATTTGTTATAACTCCAATATGTGCTTTAATCATTTGATGTTCTGAAATCCACTGATACTGTGGCTGGACAGCCATACATTCCATAACAACTGCT
>CEQN01067647.1_pt1 | contig 13265 bp, 21 predicted proteins | sample 427011 | NCBI WGS metagenome assembly CEQN01 (sample SAMEA2621277, study PRJEB7988) | marine metagenome | biome: marine biome (ENVO:00000447); feature: deep chlorophyll maximum layer (ENVO:xxxxxxxx); material: "saline water (ENVO:00002010), including plankton (ENVO:xxxxxxxx)" | depth 120 m
AGCAGCTGTCATTTCTGAAGATGTTTTAGGAGTTTTAGAACTTACCCGTTTAGAAGGACGACAATAAGGAGTACCACGTTTCTCTCCTTTCTTACGCCCACAAGCCTTGCCTGTACGTACATCTTTCCAATCTTCTTTGAACCATCTCTTGAGAGCTAGTCCTTCTTTTGTTTTACGAACCATTAGTACGTCTTCGTTATTTTTCTTTTACTAGAATCAATATCACCACAACCTGCGGCAATAAACGCGCCATTCTTAAATCCTTTAGGTGCGGGTCTTTTAGGATTATCTATAGCAGCAATAATACCCCCATTAGCTTTCTTAACTGTTTTCTTTTTTTTCTTTTTCTTACCACCAGTTCCATAATTAGCAGCTCCTACTTTACGACACTTTGCTATAGCGCCGCTTGCGTAAGCTGATGGGAACACTTTGTATCTTGCTTTTACCTTGTGATAACATGCGTCTTTTGGCATTAGTTCTCCTCCGTGAAGGTGACTTTGTAATTTGCTTTCTCATTTGACTTCGGGATATAGCCAATTTGAATCTCCTCTAAACGTTCTTTAATAGCATTTAGTTTAACTTCCATGACTTCAGTTCGTTTATCAACTTTAAGAAGAGTTTCTGTAGTCCATGAACCCCATGTGTAAAAAATAGTTCCTACTCCACCAATGGAAAGAACAACAACTGAAATACCTACTTGTTTCAACATTTCCATCTTCTCCTAGCTTGTCTAATTCTACTATTAGGATCATTCCTAGTTTTCGCAGAACTTCTTTTAAGCTGCCCAAGAGATCTTGCACAGTATGACTTTCTTCTTTTAGCATCTTTACTGCCTTTCTTTGGAGAACCAGTAACAGCTGTTTTAAGTTTCGATCCGGGATTAGCTTTCCGATACGCAGCAACACCTTTTTTGGTCATGCCTGCACCTTCTTTCGTAGGTCTATAGTTGGCACTTTTGCCCTTGGTAGTCCTACGTATCGGTTTAGCTCTTTTCCTTTTTTCCGCCATCAGCCAAAGAAACCAACAATGGAATCAATATTAGTAAGTGTTACGTGACACTCATCAGAAAAAATCATTCCATGATCTGGAATAGTTATCTGATTGTCGTCTGATGTATGAAACACCATAGACAGTTGAGTTGCACCTCCACTACCATTTTTAAACACAACTGCAGGAGAGCCACTACTAGCTGTCTTTACGTAGAAAGCCTTTAATCTCGTTCTACCAGCTTGAAGTGTTCCCGTAGATGTTGCGGTTTTTGCAAATATAGATGCAGCCATTTAACATCTCCTATGGGTTAATAGCAGTATTAAAAGCCTGTGCATACAATACTGTAAAAACAACGGATCCTGCATTACACGCAGCACTTGAAGTAGCAGTAAGTTTTAAGTCAGATGTACCAGTATTTTTCCATGTGAGTGTACCACCACCAGCTGCGCCTAGTGGTTTAATACCTACAGTTGTTCCTGATGCTACTGCGTTAACAAGAGTTGCAGCACCACCTACGGTATCTCCAAGACTAATGTTTGTTGTAGTATTCGCAGCTGCTTCTAAATCAACTATGATATCAACAATCTTAGAGTTAGCAGGTATAACTATATTTGTAGCTTCCGCTGCAACAGCGCCACCTGATATATCCATTACATGTTGTTGACACATTACAACATAACCAACGTTAGCTATGTCTGAACCAACTGTCGTTCCAGTTGTATTTCTTATATTACCGGCTCTAATAGGACCGGAAAAAGTTGTTGCACCCATCTTATTCTCCTCTGTCTGGTTAAGTCAATCACACCATGTGATTGTCAGGGATATAAATAAGATAACATACTTTAAAAAAAAATAAAGGGCGAATAAATCGCCCTTTACTTTATATTAGGGAGAAAGTGCTATTATGCACCAGGTGATCCAAAGATGCAACGAGGATCTGAAAAACCAAAAGAATATCTTTCTCTGGCTTTATACCTCATGTTTCCTGTATCAAAATCTGCTTCCATATTAGTTGAAAGTGCAGTTCTCTCAAAGTGTATCATTCCACGTGGAGCATCTGTCATAATGAAGAATGCGTCTGGATCTGTAAGGAAATCATTTACTGCGTAGCCTTGCGGTAACATTCCCATAGATCTAAGAGCATTTGTATCATTATCAGCGGTTCCTACTCTAAGGTTAGAAACCATTAACCTCTCAGCTACAAACTGTAACTGTCTTGGTATAATAAGTTTCATTCCTCTTAGAGCAACTTTTAAGCCACGTTCATCAACAAAGCCTGCAATAGTGATTAAAGCATCTTCAAGAGATGTTTCATTCAAGTCTGCAGCTGTGCCTGGTTCGTTGGCAAAAGTACCACCACTCGTTAATGGATGTGATGCGTCACATAAAGCTACGCCATCACCACCTGCAAAAGCACCTGCGGTGAAAGCATTGTTAAGGACTGATGCAGCCTTAACTTGCTTTGTATGAGCCATAGAACGCGCTAATGCACGAGTGTATCTCGCACCAAGACGATCATAAAGATTATCTTCGATAGCTTCTTCTGTAATAGAAAATGCTAGTGCGATTGTTTCGTGATTATAACGTGCGGTATAGGCTTCATTTGCATCGTCAAAGTTAACAGACCCACCTTCTGATTTGGTAGGTGCTGCGCCAAAACCTGACAACATTACTTCTTCTTCAAATGCACGATCTGAATTTTCAGTAGTGTAGATTTCAGCATGTTGATTTTCGTACCGATCATACTCCATTCCAAACAGGGCATTAAGACCGGGTTCTAACTCTTTCGCTAGTTGTGCGCGAGATATAGCCATAGATTATTCTCCTTATACGCCTGTGGTAGATGGAGTTCCAGCAGCAATCGCACCATTTGGTGAATTGAAGCTGTTATTCAATCTAACGATTAATGGAATACCAGCAGCAGTAAAATCAGAATTTGAGGGATCATCTTGGATACCCATAATTCTGAGATGTAATGCGGCGGTAACTGCGATAGTTCCAACTGCAAGTTTCGCGCTAGAGATACCAGTTGTTGAAGAACCAGATGCGCCTGTAGCAAAATTTGCATTTGCAAACACATGACCTCTAGCAGTAGACTCATTTGTAAGAGTACCATCTGAACAGATCACATAAGTTTGCATTGGATTATCATAAACGAAAGCCTTGACGGGATGGTTTGTATCCGCGCCAGAGCCGGGCCAGTTATTAGAAAAGATTTTCTCACCAGTAGTGCTAGAAACGTATTCACATCCCCAAAAAACACCTAATAACCCTACAGTTCCACCTGCTGCCGCACCAACTTTATCTATAAATCCAGTTGATAGTGGTATACAAGGTGAGCCTTGAAACAGAGTATTTGTGTTTCCTGCTGCTATGCGATACTCAGTTGCACCAGTAGTGTTGTAAGCCGATCCGACTACGCCAATCGGTCTTAGACCGAAAGCACCATTGATATTTGCCATATTGACAATCTCCTAAGTTAAGTTATTCGGAGTTTTTACCTCCGAAGGTTACACGACTTTGCCTACTATTACTAATAGGCATTGAAGGATGTTGTTCCTTCATTAAGTCCTGATCGACAGCTGTCATTTGTTCGCGGGTACGGCCCCCGTAATACTCGTTTCTTTCATGTGCTGTTTCCTCAGGTATGCGACACAGCATCAAACCCCCTTGTCCTATGACACCCTGATATTTCCCTTCGTCAATAACAGGTGCTTCATAGTCTGGATATTCGTCAGCACGGACAGGTTCCCATCCTTCACGTATTTTAGTGTGGACATTCATTTTGTCCTCTTCACCACGCATAGCTACTCTTATCCAACGATGCACAAAACCATTTGGTGGTTCTGGAGCATCAAGCATTTGAGGCGGCGCCCAAGGTTTCCTGCGCATATCTGCTTCTCTCGAAGCATCTTTTCTTGCGGTTCTTTTTTCTTCAGCCATATCTAGTCCTTCACATATTTAGCATATTGTTCAAGAGGTACTCCTAACTTTTTTGCTATCGCAACTTGCGAAGGCGATAGTTTGACCGTCCTGCGCCCGGTTTTGGTATTGCGGGATGCGGAGTTACCAGCCGAGGCGACCTGGGTTCCACCCGTAGATTTCTTTGTTTGGAACTTCTGTGGAAACTCCGCACGTATTCTTTTATCTATCTCACTATAATACTCTTCTGTCTTCGGGTCAAACCCTTCTTCGTTTGTAAGAATATTATGTAAAGTAAAAGCAGCTGTTGTCATAATCTTGTCACTACCAAACCATTCGTTCTGACTTGCCCACTCTTTAGCTCTAGGATCTGGTTGAGCTTGTGGTTGTGGTTGTTGAGCTTGTTGTTCTGGTCGTTGCGCTGGTACTTTAGCTTGTTGTTCAACACGAGCTTTAGCTGTATTGTACCTTTGTTTATCTACAGCTATTTGAGAAAGCATCTCTTGTGCTTGCACCATTTTATCCGAATCACCTGCTTCATAGGCTTCTTTGTACATACGTTTAGCTGCTTCTGATTGTGAATTTATTCTATTGCCATATTCTGCAACATAGCCAGTATCTAAGTTTTTAACTCTAGCTTGAAGTTTTTTGTTCTCTTCCAGTAATTGTTGAGATACTCTTAGAGCTTCAGCCTTATCTCTTTCTTCTTGTCGATACTTTTCTGTTAGTTTCTTTATTCTAGCTTGAACTCCCTTGCTATAAGAATCTAACTCTTCTTCTTTCTTTTCTTCGGTTGCTGTTTCTTCAACCTTTACTTCAGGTGTTTCACGTGAAACATCTTCTTTAGATTCTTGTTTCTCTTCTTCTACAACAATCTCTTCTTTAACTTCTTCTTGCTTATCTTCTACTTTTTCTTCTGCCATGATAACCTCTACACGTTTTTAATATCATCGGGATCTAATAGAGTAGCAATAACTTCGTCATCATTGATGATACGAACTTCTCCACCATCTATCTTAAATCTTGAGCCAGAGTATCTCCCTATACATACCCATTCTTTTTCTTGACACCAAGGCTTATCACCAAATTTATTTTGATCTGCATAAGCTAATGGACCAAGTTTAAGTACATACGCCACAACTGTAGCTACCGATTCTCTTTCTCTCACCTCATCAGGAACATAAATACCACCAGTTGTTTTAGCTTTTCCTTGATATGGCATAACTAAAACTCTCCAACCAGTTGGTTGAGGTAGTCTTTCCATTAAACTTTTATCGAGAAGTGAGGGATCTAATACTCTATTACCAGGTTCTACGTAAGGAGTTTTGGTTTCTTTCTTCTTTTCAATTTCCTTTTTAACGTGGTCAGGAACGTAAAGTGTCTTCGTCATAATCGTCATTATTCTCCAGCAGGGCCTTGATTTCCTCACGTGCAAGAGAAAGACCCCGTATTTCTCCTACTGTCATTTTGTACTCTTCCCAACTTTTAACACCACCAGCGGCAAGAGCAGAGGTAAGGTTTTCTTCCCTCTCCTTTAACTTTTTATACAAATATTTCGAGAAGTCAACAACATCCATACAATTATCTTTCAAGTTTCTAAATTAAGTTTTATTTTTTGACATAAAGGTTTCACGTGAAACACCGTAGGTTCTTTCAATAATATCCTTGCTTTTGCTACAGAGATCTCTAAACACTTATCTAAAGTTTCGTGAAACTCCCAATTTCTTGTTATTACTAAACAATCTTGTGCAAACATACTACTACAGACTAAAAGAATGGGCATCCACATATTATTGTATCAATTCGAAATGAGGTCCATCTATGAAAGGCCGTCTACCCTGGCTACGCCGTAGATCAATATAGCTATTCATAGCACCTTCCATACCGCTATTCCATTGAGCTATATCTCCTATGCTCCATGCTGCTCCCCATTTAATTGGAACACCATGAGTCTTAGCAGCTTTAGCCATTGCATCAGCTATATCATCGTAAAGATTCAACTCCCATGAGGCCCTCGATCCGCAGTACGCCATGAGGTCAACTGCTAAACCTTCAAGGTGTTTCGATGCCATTGTTTGGCTCGCGCCTTTATCTACAAGCGCACGTTGTTCGGCTTCCGTGCGCATCCCGCAGATCACACCAAAATCCACCTTGGTCCATTCTATGGCGCTTTTGACACACTTCACCATATCTGGATGTACCCCTTCTAGTTTATCAAGAGATCTTTGACTTAATTTAAAACTCATTTTGTTAACCCTTTCTGCTTTTCGTATGTCCGTAATCCTCCGATTCCTAGCATTCCGGCTAAAACCGTAAGAAGTGTATTCATGTCAAATTTTGGTAATTCTGGTATTTCTATACCAATTAACGCCACTACAAAAATAATAACAGGCTGAAGAACAAAGTGATAGCCAAAAGCAATCCCACAGATCCAACCAATGCAAGGACGCCAGCCACCTTTAAACAGGCTTCCACTAGCAGCTTCTGCTGCATTGACCTTAATTTGGGCGAGGGCCAACTCTTGAGCATGTTTCTCTGACATGGTTGCAATCTCATGGGATAATTTACGCTTGAGATCTTGGTCAGGTATTGCTTTATCTAATAAACTAGATACTGGTTCTATAAGACTACTGAGTAGGCTCACCTTTGGTTCCTTTCTCTCCACTACACCAAATACCAAAACAACCCGTTAGGGCGCCAAATGACACCGAAACTAGTCCGGCTTGTTCTAAAGTTGGTGATTCAATCTGCATAAACCAATGAACACTTTGATATGTCAATACTGTTACTGCAGCCATCATAATTCTAGGAAAAATTTTATAGTCATCTATTATTGTCGCTGGCATGATACCCTCTCGAATAAAATTTAAATTTATCTGGATCCTGTTTAGGTTGTCCACTAAATAGATGCCATGCTACATTATCTTTACCTGTATGTCTACTATTAGCAATCCATTTTACTCTACCTACTGGTTGAACCTTATGTAGATATTGTATGTACGGAACGCTTTGTTTTGTGTGCATCCAATCAGAATCTAACAATAACCACGTGGGTCTGACCATACAAAGCCATGATATACTTTGATGTAAAAAATCCCTAGACCAAGGAGGATTTGTGATAATTACGTCACATGCCATAGTGTATTCTGATAAGGTTAAATCAAAAACATCTCTTTTTAGTATGTCGTCACGTTGTGGTTCTATGTCAGACTTCCATAAACACTTCATACCAGTTAAGTTTTCTATAGCATCTATCAATGCTCCATTCCCTGCCATTGGCTCTGCAAACGTAGATAATCTGTGTAGGTGAGGTATTAAAGGTTCTACTGCATTAAAAGGGGTAGGGTAAAAATCTCTTGGCTTTCTGGGAAAGTCAGATCTCTTACCCACTACATCAACGAACCAAGCATACCACCTATGCCACCACCAAACATACCAGATGGCATTGAAGAAACTTTTGTAGATTGTATAGGTTGTTGAGTAGTGCTTCCTGTTAGTGAACCAAGTGCTTCTAAAAATTTTGATTGATCGAATGTTCCAGCATTAAGTGGATTATCTGGATAATTAATTGGATCGTTTACTGGATCTGGAACTCCAAAACTTAGAATACCACCACGACCCCCATAAGGTTGATATGGACCGGGTTGCTGCATAGGACCTTGAAATTCGTTTAAAGGTGGGGGATATGCTTGTCCAAAGCTAGGAAAGTTTTCATTAACTAAAGATCTAACACCTGATATGGTATTATTTACCCTTTGCATATTAGCCATTGCATTATCTTTATTAGCCAATTTATGCAAAGCCATTGTTAATTGCATCATTGGTTGTAATGGTTGTTGCCTAAACCCTCCAATTCCTAAAGAACCAAGTGGTTTTGGAGTGATTGAAGGAAACCCTGATTTTGGGTCTATTGGTCCTTCATCAAATAAGTCAGGGTTATACATCATAATTTTCGTAGTATACCTAAATTAATTATTATTGTCTACTTCAACATTATCCACCATTTTGTAGGATGAGGATATAACGTATGGAAATAATAAGCAGCTAACACGATACTTATAAGTATAAGATCTTTTATTTCATACATTATCAGCTTGCCTTTTTAACCAAATAACAAAAGCAATAAATCCTACAATAGTACAAAGTAACACAAAAATAAAAAATCCTTCAATACATTGTTGTTTAAATTTTTGTCTTGCATACAATTTTTCTGAGCGCTCCTTACGGATATTCCCCTCCATCCGCAATAAATCATCCCAGGCTTTAGACCCATATTTGAATTTAATAAATTGTTGAAGGTCATATCGCTGTTGTTCCAGTTGTTTTTTAGCTGTAAAACATTGTACTGCAGCTTGCTCAACACTATCTCCACTCAAGAACTTCTTGTAAAAGGGCGGATGTTTAGAGTTTTTAATTCCTTGGTCTATGTCAGAACTAGCTTGCATCCACCTAGAAAGATCTGATGTCATAGTTTCTATATCACGACCAACTGCAAATGCTTTCTTTAGATTGTTAAACGCAGATGTTGCGGTGGTTAAAACCGCAGTTACTGTAACTGGATCGAACATTAGTCTTTCCTAGCACTTGCCCATCCCGCTACAATGCCTACTACACCAGTAATACTCATCTGTAATAACTCAATTATTGAGTCATCTAGCTTTCCACCATGAGCATTTGCCATAGCAAATTCATCATAGATAATTAATCCAAGGATTGCCATTAAGGAAATCCCCATGATACCTATTGTTATGTCTTTAATGTATTTCATTTTTATCTCCGTCTACTTGCTTGACGTTGAACATCAATTCGTTCTCTGTTAACTTTGTTTCTATTATCTGCAATTTCTTCTTGACTTTCAATCTTGGCTGCATCTGTAGCAGCTTTTTGTTGCATCTTCTGTAGATCTAACATCACATCAGATTGATCGTCCTCTCGTTTTCTCTGCAAGTCTTGTTCCTTTACACTAAGTTCTTTCATACGAATTTGAACTAAAGGATCAGCCATTGGATCATTGCCCGGTGGTGCTAACAATGGCAGAACCTCTGCCATAATTCTTTCCATCTGCATAGATATTAATTTCTCCATTTGTGCTGGATCTTGCATGTTTTGTTGCACTTCTTGTATTTGTCTTTGAGCAGCCATTTGGTTCTCTGGAGAAGATTTATTTGCTGCTAGTTGTGCTTGTTGCACTACTTCTTGTATCTCTTTTCTAACCTGCTTACGTGCCAACTGTGATATATGTTCCATAATATGAGCATAGAATATACCCATCACTTGAGGTGTAGTAGCCACCAATGGAGTTTTCATAAACCCTATATGTATCTTTATGTGTAGATTATGGTCTTGATCTGGAAAAGTGGTTAAGTTCTCACCCATCAAACCACGTGCATTCTCTATAGCAGGATCCATAGGCTCTGGTTGTGGAGGGGGTGGTAGTATCTCATCTATGTTTTGAACCTCTAAGGCTTGATACATTCTACGATATGCAGCATGTAAATTGTGCATTTGTGGATTAGATTGTGCTAATGTAAGTTGAGTTTGTGCCAGAGTTACTCTCTGTGTCATAGAGAATATGTTTGGATCACTTACTGGAACTATATCTACCTTGCTATCAAAATCCGCAGCCTTTATCATTTTATCCCCACCTCTAACGTCATAAGGATATTGAGGGGGTAAGTTATCAGCAAAAATCCTAGCTAGTATTCTGAACTCATTCTTCTGTGAGTAATGCAATCTTTTGTGAATAGCTGACATTACTTTTGTACCACGTTCTAGTAAAGCAACTGTAGTACCTACTGGAGCTTGAGCATTGCCATCTCCCACAGTTTGATCTGCTAAAGATATAAACCTTCTGCCACCTTCAACAAGAGCAGCTAGTAATTGTGCTAATGTTCCAGATGGTTCTTTGTATGGAAGAGGTATAATAGAACTTTTTATATCTCCACCCGGTGCATCTATGTCCCGCCACTCACCCGGTTGCAAAGGCTCATCATCATTTCGCACCCTTACACCTCTAGCCTTGAATCCAGCAGGGAGGTTTGCCAAAGTACCTGCATCAATCAACTGACGCAGTATACTTGTAGCTGCTCGTCCAAGACCACCAATCATGTGAATAAGACCAAAACCATAGAAACCTAAACCAGGCATAAACTTATAATGGACAAAGTATTGTATCTTTTTTGCAATCTCTTCACCCTCTTTAAAGTTTTTACGTATTGATAAGATTTCTCCAGATCCTTCATCTATATTCACGATATAAGGTAAAGCTATTTTACTTGGTTCTCCTTCCGGGGTCATGTCTTCAAACCCTTCAAGATCCAAGTTAACGTGCATTTCTAACACCGTATAAATATCATCTGTGTATGTTTTCTGTGTTCCTTGTAACTCATCTACTTTTTGACGAACTTCGTTTTCAGCTGTCTCGTCATGTGGTTGTAAATCTACATCTCTATATACCCCCGCTGCCATTAGCTTACGCATATCATTCTCATCTAATCGTAGAACATGTGTAACTCTTGATGCAGTTTGTAGGTCAGATGCAGCGTATGGAACAACTAAATCTTGAGCAGGAACAAACTGTGCAACTGCCCTTTGTTTAGTTTCATCATAGTATACTTTCTTAAATGTAGATCCAGATAAAGGTAAATAGAACAATAATTGATCCATGTCTGGATCAAATTCTTCCATAACTTCCAGTATCTGATAGTTCATAAACTCCTTTACACGTGCGGCTTGATCCTCTCTCGCAGCATCTTGTAACCCTATCACTTGTGTTTTTACGGGACCTTGAGCAGGTAAAAGTTCTTTGTAGGCTTGTGCTTGGAATTGTGTTACACTCTCTGCTATTAAAGGATGCGTAACGCCAGATGCTCCTTCAAATGGTTGAGTGCGTTCTTCTGTTTTAACACCTAACTGATCGAGGCCTTTTGTATATGTTTCCTCCCATTCTGCACGAGATTCTAAATCTTCTTCGTAAGCTGCTCGAAGATCTGAAGAAAGTTCTCCTAAAGTACCTTCGTCTAATAGCTCAGCTAAGTTCGCGGTATGACTAATAGGTGGTTCTCCACCTTGTTGTGCCATTGCTTGTTGTAGAGCTTGTACGATTGCTCCACCTTGACCATCTTGTAACACCTCTGCACCACCAGTAAAATCTGGATTTTGAGGGGTTTCTATATCTGCACCCCCACCAGTTCCAGTTCCTATATCCTCTGGAGCAGGGTTGATTGTAGGTTCTATAGCCATCAGTAATACTCCCGTTTAGGACGATAAGTGTCCTCTTCATCATCTTCTCCATCAAGAGAAACAAATCCCCCTTGACGAAATCTCATTAACGCTAATGTCATACTATCACAGAAGTCATCATAATCGCCATTTGGAAATGACACAACCTCTTCTATTACTTCATCAGCAAACTTCTTGTCTTCTGGCGCCCATACCACACCAGCTTCAAAGAGTGGTGCTACCATGTGCATACGTGTTATTTTATCCTTTCCTTTACCCGGAGAGAACCCCAAAGCAGGTATTCCACGTAGTCTAAGTTCATCTATTAAAGGGGTTCCAGTAGCTTTTGCTTCAATTATTACCATATCTGGCTCCCAATACTCGTATTCTTCGTAGGCTTTGTTCTTTAGTTCTGGGAAATTCCACCTATCACGCTGTGCATCTAGCAAAATAATGTGATCTGGTCCACCTTCTTCTGGTTGAAACACTCCCCATGTAGTAATTGCAGAGTAATCTGCTGATTCTTTCTTGGAGAACGCAGTATCATACGCTTGAAGTATGTATTTGCAGGGGGGAATGTCTTCTTTCTCCCACATTTGCCACCATTCTCGCTTTACAATCGCTGATTCGGAAGTTGTTGGGGTTTGTTGCCATTGTGCATTCCATTTTGCTACAGGAAGAGAACCTTTTATGGACAATAATGCGTCTTTATTCCAAAACTCAGGCCATAAAGGTTTATCTGAGGGTAAAATTGCAGGAAATTCCACGATTTCCCACTTGTCAGCCATGATATCCCCACCTTGTGCAGCAATTAATCTACCCGTTAGGTCTTTTTTACCCCATCTAGTCATAACAATGATGATTGAACCACCCGGTTGTAGACGTTGACGAGGACCAGAGGTGTACCATTCGTATGCCTGGTCAAATGCACCCTCACTCATAGCGTCTTGTTCACTATGTGGGTCATCAATTACGAACAAATCAGCACCACGACCAGTAACAGCAGCACCTACACCCGCTGCAAAGTATTCACCACCCTTGTCTGTTTGCCATTTACCTGCACTTTTGTTGTCTTCTTTCAAATTAGTTGCAGGAAAAATGTCTTTATACTGTGGATCAGCAATTAAATCTCTAACTTTTCTACCAAATCGTACTGCTAGTTCTGTATTGTGAGTAGCTTGAATAATTTTTAGCTTTGGGTTTCTACCTAGAAACCAAGCAGGCATCAAATAACTTGCAAACTCTGACTTAGAATGTCGAGGTGGCATGTTAATTATCAATCTTTTTAGCTCACCCCTTGCTACTTTTTCTAGTTTGTCAGCAATTACCCTATGATGTGCGCCTTCAATAAAGTTTTCATACACATGATGTGCAAAAGGCATAAACTTTTCTTGAGCTTCTTCTCTTATATCTAAACGTTTCTTAGCTTGAGTTAGTGCTAAGATCTCTCTTAGCGCTTCTTCTGGTAACGTTTGTAAGTTCATTAAGATGCTTTCTTAGTTGCTGGTACTGTATCTACAGTTGTTCCTACAGTTTTTATGCTTGGGCCGTAAGGAGATGGACCTGCAAAACCTCTTTTGGATAAATATGGGTTTGTAGCTATTCTTCTTCTACCTACCATCTTTGTACCTTTCTTAACACAGATATAAGTTCCATCTGCTTGTCTTACAGTATCATACCCATCTGGACACTCGAAAGGTGCATCAACAGGATTAACCACATCTGAATCAGAATCTGCTACTTCAACCTCAACTTCTTCTTCTGGATCACCTACTGTACTAATATCTACTTCCTCATCTGCCGGAAGGTCTGTAGTTACTACAACTTGTTGGTCTGTAGTAACCTCTGTATCTGGAGCCACATCAGTTGTTACAACCGTATCTGGAGCCACATCAGTTGTTAATGCTTCTGGTGTAACATCAGTTGTTATCAATTCAGGCGTTACAGTTTCATCTGTAATCTGATCTGTAGTAACAACTTCTGGATCTGTGTCCACATCAATAGCTTGTTGATCTGTAATATCCTCAAACTCAACATCCACAACATTATCAAACACATCAGTTGTAGCTGTATCTTTTACTTCTGTGGTTGGTTCGGCTGCTAAAGTTTCTCCGTCAAATACTTTTTCTTCT
>CEQN01212174.1_pt1 | contig 13261 bp, 8 predicted proteins | sample 427011 | NCBI WGS metagenome assembly CEQN01 (sample SAMEA2621277, study PRJEB7988) | marine metagenome | biome: marine biome (ENVO:00000447); feature: deep chlorophyll maximum layer (ENVO:xxxxxxxx); material: "saline water (ENVO:00002010), including plankton (ENVO:xxxxxxxx)" | depth 120 m
TAAAGCCAAATTATTCAAAAATAATTCCTTCTCATAAAACAAGCATAGAAAATCTATATTTAGCAAACACTACTCAAATATATCCTGAAGATAGAGGCACAAACTATAGTGTCCGAATGGCAATTGATATCGCAAATCTAATTAACAATTGATATCGCAAATCTGATGAAAAAAAGCTATAATTCTTAGATAGCTAAATGAATTGTCGATATGTATTCACTGTGCTATGATTTCTTCGTATTTGTAATAAGCGTATTTGAGGTCTTCGTTGGCTACTGAAAACAAAAAAATTCTGGATGATATAGAAGAAGCAATCAAATCTCAAAAGAGACCAACTGTTACCGTACTGTCTTCACTTTTAGCGATTCAGGACCATATAGGTTATATACCTGACGAAGCTATATCAGCAGTTGCAACCACATTAAACACATCAAAAAATGCCGTCTTCAATGTAGCTTCTTTTTATCCAAATTTTAGATTTACTCCACCTAACACTAATTCAGTAGAGGTTTGCTGGGGACCTACTTGTCATTTATTAGGAGCTTCTACTTTATTAAACGATATATTAAGCAAATTAGATATCGAGGAAGAAGGAGATACTCAAGATGGAAAAATATCATTCAGATTCAATACTTGCCTAGGAGCCTGCTCTCAAGGACCTGTAATAAGTGTTAACCATGAATTATTTGGAAATATGACATCAAATGAAGCAACCAACCTAATAGACAATTTACCTGATACTAGAAAACCCCATTGACAGTGAGTAGGACTTAATATTATGACATCTACTAATTATCAAGAATTACAAAGTAAATCTACCGAACATTGGGAAAACTTAACCAATGGGCCTGTCCCACTAATTAGAATAGGAAGCGCTATGTGTGGTCATGCATCTGGAGCTTTCAGAATATCCGATGAAATCAAAAAGTCAATAAAAGACAAATCCCTAAATGTTAACCTGAATCATGTTGGTTGCTTAGGGTTATGTTATGCAGAACCTATAGTAGAAGTTAAAAAGGAAGGGAAACCTAGAGTTTTCTTCAGAAATGTATCCACTGAAGACGTTGATGAAATAATAAATTCATATATTATTGGAGACCATATACCAGATATTGGAATATTAGGAATTCTGGGTGACGAAGACCCCAATATATTAGCGCCATCACTAGATTCAATACCAGGTATAGCTCTACAAAATAGGATTGCACTACGTAACGCTGGCCATATTGACCCTTCAGATGTACTCCAATATATAGCCAACGATGGTTATTCAGGTTTACACAAAGCACTAACAACAATGGAACCTTCAGATGTAATAGATGAAGTTAAAAACTCAGGTCTTCGAGGTCGTGGAGGGGCAGCCTTTTCTACTGGTCTAAAATGGAGTTTTATGGTCAACTCTCCAGGACCCGTAAAGTATATCCTGTGCAATTGTGAGGAAGGTGATCCGGGCGCATATAATGATAAAGGCATATTAGAAAGTGACCCTTATACCTTAATCGAAGGTTTAACCATAGCTGGATACGCTACAGGAGCATCAAACGGGATAGTTTTTATCAGACATGGTCATGATGGTCCAATTAATAGGACTGAAGAAGCAATATCACAGGCTTATAAATATGGTCTTTTAGGTAAAAATATTCTAGGAACTGAATTCAGTTTTGATATAGAAGTTTCTTTAACCGGTGAATCTTATGTAGCGGGAGAAGAAACTGCACTTATGGAAGCTGTAGAAGGAAAAAGATCAATGCCAAGATATAGACCTCCTTTTCCTGCAGCATATGGAGTCTGGGGTAAACCAAGTACCATAAATAATGTAAAATCACTTTCTTATGCACCTGAAATAATTTCAAAGGGTTCTGATTGGTTTTCTGATATTGGTGTTGAAAAAAGTACAGGAACTGCAATTGTATGTCTAAGTGGAGAAATCAATAATCCTGGTCTTTATGAAGTTCCTATGGGCATGACATTAGGCCAAGTGATAGATGATATAGGTGGTGGGATATCAAAAAACAGGACTTTGAAACTCTTACAAACAGGAGGACCCCTAGGAGGCGTATTGGGGCCAGACAGTAAAGATATCCATATCGATTTTGATGAAATGAGAGCAGCTGGAGCCATATTTGGATCAGGCGGTATTATCGTAGGAAGTGAGGCCGTTTGCGCAGTAGATCTTACTCGAGTTTTAGTAGCATTCTGTCAATTTGAATCATGTGGAAAGTGTTTCCCCTGTAGATTAGGTATGGAACACTTATTAGAAGTAGTTGAAAGAATAGCAAACTTTGAAAGTGAGCCAGGCGATATTGAACTTATGAGTAGTGTCGGAAAAACAATGGAAGCAGGATCTCTTTGTGGCCATGGTCAATTAGGATTTGGGCCCATAAGATCTGCAATGACACACTTTAAAGATGATTTTGAAGCTCATATAAATAATAAGTCTTGCCCCACAGGGAGTTGTTTAAACCCCAAAATTACTCCGAAGAGTACCCGTCCTTATGCTACAGATTATGTACCTGAATTAGTCAAGGAGACTTAAATGTCTGACAAAATCAATTTATCCATAGATGGAATGGAAATACAAGCTGAACCAGGCAGCATGATTATTCAAGCTGCAATGGATAATGGAATGTACATCCCATATCTATGTTACTACCCAGGCATGAAACCTTACGGAGCATGCCGTATGTGTGTAGTCAAAGCAGAAACCCCTACCCCTGATGGATCTTACAGATCCCTACCAGGTAACCCTGCGTCTTGTACAACACCTGTATCTGAAGGTATGCGCGTTGAGACTAATACTGAAGGATTAGTAGATTTAAGAAAAGGAGTTATGGATCTTTTGATATCAGAGCACCCTCACGGATGCCTGAATTGTCACAGAATAGATTTATGCGGACCAACTGATGTTTGCCTTAGACACGTCACTGTAAAAGATCGGTGTGTAACCTGTCCTAAAAATGAACGATGTGAACTAAAAGACACTGTTCGATACATGGAAATGGAATTAACAACATCACTGACTTACAACAACAGACATTTACCGCTAGAAGTAAAAGATCCATATATTGATATGGATATGAATTTATGCATAGTCTGTGCACGCTGTGTTCGAGCATGTGATGAAATTAGAAATGATCAAGCAATTACATTAATGGATCACTCTGGCAGAAGTATCATAGGTACAGCCAACGGAACATCTCTTCTGGAATCTGGATGTGAATTTTGTGGAGCGTGTGTCGATGTATGTCCAACTGGAGCATTAGTTGAAAAAGATAACAAATGGGACAAAGCAGTAAAAACAGTCACAACAACTTGCCCTCACTGCCCTGGAGGATGTCAGTTAGATATAAATGTAAATAAAAGAAATAAAATAATAAGATCCATACCTGTACTAGAAGCCTCTGCAAATCGTGGGCAAACATGTTTTAAAGGTAAATTTGGAATCGAATCACCAAATGAGAAAAAACGATTACAGAAACCTTTAATTCGTAAAAATGGAACTCTCGAAGAATCTAATTGGCCTGAAGCTTTAGATTATGTAGCAAAAACATTATCAAAATATCAAGGTACTGAATATGCATTGATTACATCTCATGAAAACACTAATGAAGAGCAATATGTTGCTCAAAAATTTGCCCGAGAGATAATGAAATCATCAAACATAGATGTGAATTCTAATAATAAACCAGGCCTTGTAGACGCTATATCAGAAAGTATTGGTATTCAAGGAGCAACTAGCCGAACATGGGAACTACTAAATTCTGATTGTATATTAGTAGTTGGATCAAATATGACTGAAGAACAAAATATTTCATCAATACCCATAAAACAGGCTGTGGCTAAAGGCGCAAAATTAATTGTTATAGACCAAAGAGAAACTGAATTGACAAGATATGCAGATGTTTGGCTTAGACCAAATATAGATTCAGAAACATTCTTGATAGGTGGTTTAATACGAACAATAATGGATGAATCACTAGAAGACCACAACTTTATAATTGACTCTTGCACAGGATTTACTAAGTTCAGAAAAGCAATATGGGATTTTGACATACTTAAAATATCTGAAATTTGTGGAATCCCCGAAGAAAAAATCCGTGAAACAGGACGTATATTTGCTAATGCTAATTCATCGTCAATATTATATGGACTGGAAACTACTTCGCGTAGCAAACAAAAGGATTGTTCTCACGCACTTATTAATTTATCTCTATTAACAGGTAATGTTGGAGAAAATTCTGGAGGCATTTATCCTCTTTTTGTTGGGACAAATGAACAAGGGGCAAAAGATATGGGAGTTTCGCCTGTACATAACCCTGGTTACAAATCTGTAAAAAAACGTGGTTTAGGGATACCTGAGATAATAAGTGAGATCAATTCAAACAATGTCAAAGTTGTACATATTATCGGTGATTCGATAGATATGAATGACCGCCACACTACTGAAGATATATCTTCTATATTAAGTAAGGCAGATTTTGTCATTAATCACTCTGTATATGAAAATGATATCAGTCAAAATTCAGATGTTGTGTTCCCTTCATTACACTATACTGAAAAATCAGGAACATTCACAAACTTAGAGCGCAGAATACATAAAGTCCAACCCGTTAACATTTCTGAATCAGAAGCAGATGATGATTGGAGAATATTATCCCAATTAGCAAAAAGACTAAACTCTAATGACTTCGACTTTGTAGACTCTAATTCTATATTATGCGAAATAGTTACAGCTGTACCTCAATATAAAAATGTTATCCCTGAATCTATTGATATTAAAGGTTTTATATGGGAACCGATTAATAATATTGGAAAATATAAATTCACAGATACTGAATTAGAAATTGATAATTCAAACATAGATTATGACGACGACTATCCATTAATATTCGCACCAGGAAGAATATTACTTGACTTGAACAGAGATGCTGAAGTCATAACAGAAAAAAACTCAAATACTATAACAAGACCAACAATAATTGAAGTAAGTACAGAAGATGCTAAAATGTCTAAAATAACTGAAGGAGAGTCTATTAAATTGATCGGTGATAATTTCGAATTATCCGGAAAAGCTCACATTAATGGACTGCAAAAAGGTCTTGTGTCATCTACATCATTATTTGGTAGTTTGATTGAAAAAGTAGCTGCTAGTGATGACCCTAACAAGATTAGTAATATAGACAGACTATCTATACGAAAAGTTAAAATTGTACGAGAATAATACAGATTCGAATTAAATATATTAAAAATTTACAATTAGCGCAGAGGTAAATATGACAACAAGAAAAATACCCAAAAAACCACCTCTAGCAGAGATAAGAATTGTCGATCGGCAAGACAAAACAGATGACTTAGCAATAATTTGGCTAGAAAAGCCCGAAGGGTATCAATTTAAACCAGGTCAATACTGTACTATAGGACATGATGGAATAGAGAGAGCATATTCTATTGCATCTGCCCCACATGAAGAACATATAGAACTTTTCGTGGAGTTAGTCCCTCTAAATGAAGGAGGAGTATTAACCCCCATACTATGGGAACTCAACAAAGGAGATAAAGTTACTATAAGGCCTAGGGCAAAAGGTATATTCACATTCAAAGAAGAAAAATCTCATCAATTATTAGTATCTACTGTAACAGGCATCGTTCCATATGTAAGTTTCATAAGAAACTATATTGAAACAAACAACTCAGGACATAAATTCTATATACTTGCTGGAGCAAGTTATTACGATGAATTTATATATGACAAAGAATTTATAGAAATTTCTGAATCTTATCCTGGACTTGTCAATTTTATACCTAGTATTAGTAGACCAAATGAAGAAAAAAATTCTGGTTGGCATGGGGATAAAGGTAGAGTAAACAATATAATAGAAGATAAAATAAAAGAATTAGATTTACCCTCTAACGATACTATGGTGTATGCTTGTGGGCACCCTGGAATGATAGAAGATGTGAAAGAACGAGTAACTCCTTTAGGATTTGATTTCTTAGAAGAACGTTTTTGGAAAGATGATTAATAAAATTATATTAATTTAATCTTAAATCATTATTGTCATATAAATTGGTACAAGAATGACAACACCTGCAAGAAAACAGTATTTAGATATTAAATCACAGTATTCAGATGAAATACTTTTGTTTAGAATGGGCGATTTCTATGAAACTTTTGATAAAGATGCAGAAATCATATCAAGAGAATTAGATATCGCATTAACAGCACGTAATATGGGTAAAGAAAACCCAATACCCCTTGCAGGAATTCCATATCACTCATTAGAAAAATATTTATCTACGCTAATTAAAAAAGGTCATAAAGTCGCTATTTGTGAACAAACAAGTGACCCCTCCGAGTCAACAGGAATAGTTGATAGAGAAGTAGTTAGAGTAGTAACTCCTGGAACTATCACAGAAGATAGTTTGTTAGACATAAAAGCAAACAATTATCTTGTTTCACTAATAATTAAAGGTGACTTTGCAGGAATAGCTTTTATTGACATTACCACGACAGAATTCATGACAACTCAAATCCCTCTAGATAAAGTATATTCAGAAATAAGTCGATTATATCCAAAAGAACTAATCGTGTCTTCCAAAATAAACTATCCAGGAATTGAGTCTTTAGATACTTATATATCTTCTATTGAAGATAATTCATTCGATCTTAATATAGCTAATGAATTATTAACATCTCATTTCGGGGTTAACTCATTAGAATCATTCGGATGTAATGATCTTCCTTTGGCTATTCAAGCTGCGGGAGCGATATTGGAGTACGTAAGAACTCATCAGAAAGACACTCTTCCAGGAATAAAGACTCTTAGGGCATACTCCACTAATGAATTTATGATCATCGATCATCAAACACGTAGAAACTTAGAATTATTTGCTGGTGGAAAGTGGAACCAAACATCTGGATCTCTTTTCTCAGTTTTAGACAAAACAACAACTGCTATGGGAAGTCGATTACTACGAAAATGGATTTCGCAACCTCTCATTGACGTGATTGATATTAAAAAAAGGCAAAGCATAATTGAAATATTATTGAAAAACCATTCAGAAACTGAAAAAATCCGCAATATTCTCAAAAACATATCGGATCTAGAAAGATTATCAACCAAATTAATAAGAGGCAATGCATCGCCAAGAGACTTACTTGGTATATCTAAAAGTTTAAAGAATTATACGGAAATCCAAAACTTATTGTCTGAAATAATAATTGATCATGATACCAAGTGGATAGAATCACAATTTAAAGACCCAAAAGAAATATGTCATTTAATAGACTCTTCAATATCTGATCAAGCACCTTTGTATCCTGGAGATGGCAATACAATCAAACTTGGATTTTTACCAGATCTGGATGAAATCAGAAAGGATTCTAAAACAGCAAAAAATTATATGGCATCGATGGAATCATCTGAAAAAAATCGCACAGGAATAAAATCATTAAAAATAGGTCACAATAAAGTATTCGGATACTATATTGAAATCAGTAAATCTAATTTGGATTTAGTACCTCCTGAATATATTCGTAAACAAACGCTAGTTGGAGGAGAAAGATTTATAACTCCTGAGATGAAGGAACATGAAGTAAAAATACTAAATGCCCAAGACCAAATAAATAAAGTAGAAATTAGAATCTACAATCAAATATGCTCTCAAATATCGGATCATCTAGACACTATATTCCAGATATCTAGTGTTACAGCATTAATTGACGTATTTTGCTCATTATACTCTGTCGCCAAATCAAAAGAATATATTAAACCAGATATAATCTATGGTAATGAAATACTGATAGAAGAAGGTAGACACCCTATTGTAGAAAATGTACTAGGTTCAGAGAAATTCATTGCAAATGACATTACTGTAAACAATGAAAATCATCAGATATTGCTAATAACCGGTCCTAATATGTCAGGTAAATCTACGTACCTAAAACAAGTAGGATTAATAACATTAATGGCACAAATAGGAAGTTATGTACCGGCAAAAAAAGCTCAAATTGGAGTAGTCGACAGAATATTCACACGAGTCGGATTACAAGATGACTTAACAGTAGGGCAATCAACTTTCATGGTTGAAATGATCGAAAGTGCCTATATATTAAATCAAGCAACAAAAAACTCATTGATCATACTCGACGAAATAGGAAGAGGAACAAGCACATATGATGGATTAGCAATTGCAAAATCTATTGCTGAATATATTCACAACCATCCTTCTTTAGGATGCAAAACTTTATTTGCCACACATTACCATGAGATGACACAACTTGAAGAGCAATTACCCCGAGTAACAAATTTGCACATCTCAGTATCTGAAGATAACGACAAAGTAGTTTTCTTAAGAAAAGTGGTTCCGGGAGGGGCAAACAAAAGTTATGGGGTCCATGTAGCTAAATTAGCTGGATTACCAAACCCAGTCATAAATAGAGCTTGGGAATTATTAAATGAACTAGAAAAGCATAACCTTACTAACTCGAATAGCTCGATTGAATCAGGGATACAATTAGGATTATTAAATGAATCTAATCAGGTATTAGACGAAATTAAAAATCTTGACATCGCTTCACTAACACCATTAGAAGCTATGATAAAACTATACGAATTCCAAAAGTTTATCAATTCAGGTTCTTAATCATCTTTTGCTGAGCAGCTTCAACCATTACATCAAAATTAGGGTCAAGCCCTGTCCATAATTTAAAGGCTTGTGCTCCTTGATGTATAAGCATTGACAACCCATTTGAAGTTTTAGCACCTGACTTTGCGGCTATTCTCATCAAAGGTGTCTCCAAAGGATTATAAACCATGTCATAAACAAAAGAGCCTTCTGATATATCAAAGGATTCTAAAAAGGATCCAGGGGAACCGTTCCCTAACATTCCAAAAGAAGTGCAATTAACTATCAGAAATGCTTCGTTAGAAATATTAGTTACAGCTTTATCATATATGTTAATCGCATCAATATTATTATCTTCCTTAAATTCATTTGCTATTTTTATAGCTCTCATTTCGGTTCTATTGGCAATTGTTATCTTCGCAAATTTTTTAAGTATTAATGTTCTTAAAGCAGCTCTTGCTACTCCCCCTGCCCCTAAAATTAACGCTGATTTACCTTTTGTATCTAAATCAATAAATTCATCTAGTGCATTAGAAAAACCAGAAATATCCGTATTATATCCAACTAGCGTACCTGCGGTATTAACTACTGTGTTGACAGCACCGACAGATAAAGCATCCATGTGTATATCATCTAAATAATCAATAATTATTTCTTTATACGGGATAGTCACGTTCATCCCCAATACAGAATGAAATTTAAAATCCTGAACAAAATTTGGTATTTGCTCTAACTTTAAAGGCCAAGATTCATAAACAATATTAATATCTAAATCATCAAAAGCTGCCTGCTGAAATATTGGTGACAATGAATGCTCTAATGGATATCCTATAATCCCTACTTTTTTTATCACTATCTCACCTTGTATAAAAACAGCTTATTGACCCGATTATGAACACCTTGATAGGATTGCTAAACTACAATTCACAAAATGACCACGAATGTATTATATATGGATTTAACTTATTCTATAACAGATATAGCCTCACAAATATCACAGTGCACATCATGCGAATTGCACAAAACACGAACTTTAACTGTTCCGGGGCATGGTGATCCAAAATCTAAAATAATGATCATTGGAGAGGCCCCAGGTCGTAATGAAGACCAAATCGGAATGCCATTTATTGGTAAGGCAGGGGATATCCTAGATATATTATTGGAATCTATTGACCTAGATAGAACAAAAATATTTATCACTAATATGGTTAAATGCCGTCCGCCTCAAAATAGAGACCCCTACTCTACTGAAATTACTCACTGTAGTGGATTTTTAGATCATCAAATACATGTGATTGACCCCTTAATAATTATTACTCTAGGACGTTTTTCTCTAAACAAATTCTTACCAAATACCACTATTAAAAATGTACGAGGAACAATTCATAAGTGGAACCAATACACCATTTTCCCTATATATCACCCAGCAGCTGCGCTATATAACCCCAAATTACTACCAAAAATGAAATCTGATTTTGAAAAAATATCACTACTAATCAATAATTTAGAAAGACATAATGAATCAACAAAATAGAATTATTTTAAATAATAAATCTATAAAAGTGACCTTAGCTACCCTAGAAGAAATATGCCAAAATGTTCTAAATTAGGTCATTAGATATTAAATATTCCTATTGAAAAGGGTAAAAATGATAAAACTTAAACCGAATAGCGGAAAGGAAACAAAATTTCGAATCCCCGCGTTTAGTGTGACGTTATCTCAAATCTTAATAACCTTTTTAATTGTAGGATTTACTGCGTTAAGTTTATTAATATATGTTAATACCGAATACTTAATAGATGTTATCAATTCCGTTTTAGCCGTATCACTAAATTTGATTGAACATATCCTTATGTGGTTGGGAATCGGGTTTGCATTAATAATTATATGGATATCACTAATTATTGGTTTCATAAAATCAAATGTGGCTAGAACTATTCTTAAATCATACAAAAAAGAAACTTTTGGATTAATAGGAATAACTTTTTTAGTTTGGGGACTTGGTGGCATATTATTAACGAGTCAAGGATTTCCAGGTTGGTCTTCAACTTCTCAAGCTGTACCTATAGGTGGGATTATTGGCCAATCAATTTCAGGATATGATTACGGAACAATACAAGTTATCTTAAGATTATCAGGGATATTGATTGTTTCATCTATTATTGCAAGGCCAACGATACTTTCTATATTGTCATCTGCAGGAATAACTGGATCAAAATTATTCTATACAACCGTCATTAAAACATTAAAATCAATCAATAATATATATTCATTAAAACCTTCTCCTAAAGCAATACAAGCATCATCTACCATTGAATATAATCAAGTCACACATGACACTTATAATTCAGAAATTCCTGATGAAGTTACTGGAAATAAGCACCCTTTAACCAAACAGGACAGTGCACCATACGGCTCTCCGGGTATATTTATTGAAAACCCACATTCTTTAGAGTTTGATTCAGATAATATTGAAGCTGAAAACACTAAAGCTGAAAACACTAAAGCTGAAAACACTACCGACTTTATAAATATACGCCCTATTGTTATTGAAGAAGAAGGCGCTTTATTTAACGAATTCTGGGGAAAAGAAACTCCGCAAAGTAACCAATCGGAATCATATGATTTGAACTCTCAAAAAAAACATCCCCAACAGTCTTTTGATTGGAAAACTCCTACATTAGAAATTTTAGAAAATTCAGATGAAATCACAATTACGGTAGAGGAAATTGAAGAAACATCAAATATTATAAAAAAAACATTCGCTGAATATCGGATTGAAGTTGAAGTGGCTCAAGTGAGACCAGGGCCGACAGTAACAATGTACGGTATAGAACCCGGATGGATAAGAAAAACAAAAAGAGTCCAAATTAAAAATCCAGATGGAACCAAAAAATTAGATACTGACGGAAAACCAATTGTAGAACAACAAGAAGATAAAACAAGAGTTAGTGTAGACAATATACTAAGAAGAGAAAAAGATTTATCACTAGCTCTGAAAACTCCAAGTTTAAGAATAGAGACCCCCGTAATGGGAGAATCTCTTTTAGGAATAGAAGTGCCAAATCCGACACCAAGTTTGGTTTCCCTAAGAAAAGTCATGCAAAGTAACACTTTTGAAAATCTAAAAACCAATTCTGTGTTACCAGTAGCTTTAGGACGAGGATCAGATGGTGACGAAGTAGTATTTGATCTTGCTAAAATGCCTCATCTTTTAATTGCTGGAGCGACTGGAAGTGGCAAAAGTGTGTGCATGAACGCGATTATTTCTTGTTTAATTATGAAACATTCTCCTGCAGAATTACAAATGTTATTAGTAGACCCAAAAAGAGTTGAATTAACACCTTACAACGGCATACCACACCTTATAACACCTGTAGTAGTTGAAACAGACAAAGTTGTGAACTTACTAAAAGGATTAATACAGGAAATGATGGACCGATATAGAATAATGGAAGAAATTGGTGTACGGAACATAGAAACATATAATAAAAAATCCTCCGATAAGATGCCTTATATAGTCGTTGCCATCGATGAGTTAGCAGACTTAATGATGACGGCTGCATTTGATGTTGAACAGTCTATTTGTCGATTAGCTCAACTTGGAAGAGCAACTGGTATACATTTAATCATTGCAACACAAAGACCTTCTGTTGATGTTATAACAGGTCTAATAAAAGCTAATTTCCCAAGTAGAATTAGCTTTGCTGTAACATCACAAGTTGACTCTCGAACAATTTTAGATACAGTTGGAGCAGATAAATTGCTTGGTAAAGGAGATATGCTATACCAACCAATAGACATGGGAAGACCTACTAGAGTTCAAAGTGTGTATATATCAGATAATGAAATATCAAAAATTGTTGATTATTGGCAAAATGTGTCATGGGGTCACAAAACATCTATAGATCTCAATTTCGTTCCTGAATCATCAGATCAAACAACAGAACATACTTTTTCAAGTAATGACAAGGATTCGTTACTTGAAAAAGCAGTAGAACTAACTCAAAGACAAAACAAAGTATCAACTTCACTACTTCAAAGAAGATTAAGAATAGGATACCCTAGGGCAGCAAGACTAATGGATGATTTAGAAGATATGGGTATTGTTGGGCCAAGTGATGGCTCGAAGTCTCGTGATGTTATAATCCAATAAAATTAGTTTTAAGTATACTTATTTGGATCCTGACATGATTAATAACATTTCAAATTTATTCCAGATTATATATAAAAATGCTCGGCCTGAAGAAATAGATACGGAAGAACCAATCACATATGATAATTGTTTTATGTGTGATTTTGAGTTAGTAGACTCTACTCAATTCATTAAAAACAGAGTCTGCCCTAAATGTAACTTCCACTACACAATGAGTGCTAAACAAAGAATTGAATCACTAATAGATATAAATTCTTTTAAAGAAACAAATAAATCTTTAACTTCTGTTGACCCATTAGCTTTTGTGTCTAATTCATCTTATAAAGATTCAATTATAAAAGATCAAAAGCGTACTGGGTTATCGGAAGCAATAATAACAGGCCACTGCACTATATCAGGATTTGAATGCAACCTAATAGCCCTTGATTTTGGATTTATGGGTGGATCAATGGGATCTGTAGTAGGTGAAAAAATAT
>CEQN01105990.1_pt1 | contig 13219 bp, 12 predicted proteins | sample 427011 | NCBI WGS metagenome assembly CEQN01 (sample SAMEA2621277, study PRJEB7988) | marine metagenome | biome: marine biome (ENVO:00000447); feature: deep chlorophyll maximum layer (ENVO:xxxxxxxx); material: "saline water (ENVO:00002010), including plankton (ENVO:xxxxxxxx)" | depth 120 m
GCACTACCATTCCCTTCATTGAAGCGCGGTTTACAAGTAAAGACAGATAGTTTTTTGGACCTTTCAGGCTTGAAATAGAGTTATATTGGGAAATTGCTCCACATACAACAACTCTGGCTTTTTTTCTTAAAAAAATTAAAGCTGAATCTAAAATCTCTCCTCCAACATTATCAAAATAAACATCAATTCCATTGGGACAACTTTGTTTTATAGCATTTACAACATTTTCATTTTTATAATCAATTGCTCCATCAAAACCTAAATCATTAATTAAATAATCACATTTTTTCTTGCCGCCAGCAATTCCAACAACTCTGCATCCTTTAATTTTTGAAATTTGTCCAACAATACTTCCAACAGCTCCTGCTGCTCCAGAAACCAAAACAACATCACCTTCTTTTATTTCCCCTACTTCTAAAATTCCAAAATAAGCTGTCATTCCTGGCATGCCAAGAATCCCTATATAAGAATAAAGAGGAGCTTTGTTAGGATCTACTTTGTAAAAATTTTCTCCTTTTGTGATACAATACTTTTGAACTCCTCCCCATCCAGTAACATATTCCCCTTCTTTAAAGACAGTTTTTCCTTTTGTTTTTATAATTTTTCCAACTGATCCTGCTCGCATTACATCACCTATATTTACAGGAGAAATATAAGATCTTGTTTTATTCATCCATCCTCTCATAGCGGGATCTAATGAGATATATTGCTGATCAATGATCATTTCACCCTCTTCAAGGCTTCTTAGCTCTGATTCTACAAAATCCCATGTTTCCTTATCAGGAATTCCTTCAGGTCGTTTTTTAAAAATTTGTTGTTTGTTTATCATTTATTTAAAAATTTTAGGAAAAAAAACAGGAGTGTTGTTTTTATAGTTCTGATAATCTTCATTTTCTCCCCACCTTTTTTCAGCTATTTCTTCCAAAAGATTTACCCCGCTTACATTATTTAAAAGCAAATAAACAAAGACAGGAGTCAAACATGCTAAATATTGAAAGCCAGAAAATGATGGAAAAGCAATTATTGTAATCCCTAGCCATAAAATAAATTCTCCAAAATAATTAGGATGTCTAGATTTTGACCACAAACCAGAGCTAATAAATTTTCCCTTATTTTTCTTATTGGCATTGAATCTTGTTTTTTGAATATCTGAAAAAACTTCTATCATCCATCCAACTATCCAAAATATAACTCCAGAAATTATATAATTAAAACTTAATGATTTTTTTGAACTTACCATACTTATTACGGGGAGCAAACACATAAAAACCCATAATCCTTGAAGAGCCCATGCAATTAAAAATCTTAAAAAATTTGTTTTTATTTCATCAAAACGAAGATCTTTTCCTGAGCGCTTCACTCTTATGAATAAAAAACTACTTAGTCTAATTGCCCATATAATTATTAATACTAAAGGGATTAATTTAACAGAAAATTGATTGGTGAAGTTGTATTCAGAATTTATCAGAAATCCTAAAACATAAATAAATGTGAATCCTCCCGTTAGATCAAAATAGTGTTCAGTTTTAAAAATAAATGATGGAAGAAATACAATTGCTTGAATTCCAAAAATAAGACCCCAACTTTTAAAAGTTACAGAGCTCCATAAGTCATCACCTGAAGAAGTGTCCATTAATAAAGATGAGAGACCAAAAGAAAACCCAATAATTAAGATTAAAAAAATAAATCTAATAATTGTATTTTTCATTTATTCATGGGTTTGTATGGCCGGTAATCCTGATTATTTGTTATTAAAATTAATTTATACCTCTCTGTAGACTTCTGTCAAAGCATTGGTAAAAGCTTGAACTTCTGGTAAAGTCCCAACACTTATCCTACACCAGTCATAAAAAGGCGGGAATGGCCTTCCTATCCTAACTCCTTTTTCTAACATTTGTTTCCCTAATTCATCGATATGTCTTTTTGAATGAAAGAAAACAAAATTTGTATTCGAAGCGACATAATTAAGTCCTAAATCATCAAGCGTGTCAGTTATTAATTTTCTTCCTTGTTTTATTTTACTTAGAGAAAAATTATAAAAATCATTGTCTTCAAGAGCTTTATCTGCAGCTGCAATAGCAAGGACATTACTCATTGCTACAACATTTGTTCTAATTTGTTTAGCTAGATGTGGAGGTGCGATTAAATATCCTATTCTAAGTCCAGCTAGCCCATAAACTTTTGAAAAAGTTTTTGATACAATCACATTTTTTCCTTTTCTAACTAAAGTATCCATAGAAGGATAATCTGATTCTTGAATAAAGTCATAGTATGCTTCATCACTAAAAATAATTGTTTTTTTACTAGCAGATTCGCAAAAATCTTGTAATAAATTTTTAGGCAATACTGTCCCTGTTGGGTTGTTAGGATTACACAAGAAGATTAGTTTTGTGTTTGAATTAATTTGGTTATTTATAGCATTTAAATCATACCCTTTATCAACCCCAACTGGAACCCAATTAATTTTTGCGCCCCATTGTTCTGCAAAATCCATCATGGCCAAAAAAGTAGGTTGTCCTGCAATTATTTCACCTCCACCTTGAGTAAAAGTTAAACCAGTTATTTTAAGTCCTTCTGTAGAACCTCCAGTAATTATAATACTTTCAGGATCAACCCCATGTTTTTTTGCTAATTTAGTAGCTAGCGCATCAGAATAAACATAAGGATATCTGCAGCCATGATCAAAAGCCTTAATGACCGCTTTTTGAACAAGCTCTGATGGTCCATAAGGGTTTTCATTTGAACTTAACTTAATAGTACTAAGAAGTGGTCTAGGATTAAATTTTTTAATTTCTTCTTTCGAAAGAACTAACTCTGGCGCTAATATAAGTCCACCTAGTCCAACTGAGGAACGTAACCAATCACGTCTGCTTTGCATAATTAATTTTTTTATCGTTAATTTTTATTGATAATTAATCTAAAATATGAAAAAATCATTTAATCCTAACATGAATATTTGGCACTTGTTTTAATCTAAATGTTTATTTTGCATTAAGCATTGTAAATAATGAAAAATTTTGTTGTTTTAATTTTTTTAGGCTCTCTTGTTTTTTTGAATAATCTTAAAAATACAAGAACTAATCAGAGATCTTTTCAGTTAAGTGGTAAAGAATTACTTGAAAAAAGTATTTCATATCATGATCCCACCGGTTTGTGGAATAAGTTTAAAGGCATTCTTAAAATTAGAATGACAAGGCCTGAAAGAACTGAAAGAAATAGTCAGATTGAAATTGATATTTCAAAATCCTTTTTCAAGAATACAATTATTGAAGGTAAAAATAAAACTGAACAAGTTGTAGTAAATGATAATTGCAATATTACTTTTAATGGTAGAAACACCTTTTACAAAGATGAAATCCAAAAACATAAATTAACCTGCAGCTATGCTCTAAAAATGAGAGATTATTTCACTTATCTATATGGACTTCCAATGAAATTAAAAGACCCGGGGACAATTATCCATTCAAAAATTAATTCTAAAGTTTTTAAAGGAAAGAAATATCTTGTTTTAAAAGTAGATTATGAAGAGCCTGTTGGATCAGACAGATGGTACTTCTATTTTAATTCCGAATCCTATAAGCTAGAAGCATATCAGTTTTTTCATGATGAAAGTATTAACGATGGAGAATACATTTTACTTTCTGATGAAAAAGAAATAAATGGCATTAAAATGCCTAAAATTAGATCTTGGTTTTATAATAAAGAAGATAAATTTTTAGGTACAGATATATTAAATTAATTTATGATAAAACTTATAAAGTCAAAAATATTTCTGATCTGTGTCTTTCTGCTAATATCTATATTAGGGGGTCTTAGATTGTATTTTAACATAAACGATATTCCTATTTATGATGCAAAACTTGCATTTAACTTTATATTTAATACAAATGAAATTTCTCAATATGATAACTTATCTGAACGACTAGGGTTTAATAAAAATGATAAATTATTAATCATCCATGCAGATGATTTAGGTTTATCTAATTCAGTTAATGAGGCTTCATTTGATGCATTAATCAAAGGAAATGTTAACTCTGCTAGTGTAATGATTCCTGCTCCAAAAGTTATTGAAGTTGCTGATTTCTTCAAAAATAACCCCAATATAGATTTAGGATTACATTTAACTTTTACTTCAGAATGGAAAAATTATAAATGGTCAGGAATTAGTCCTAATGACTCTATACCATCATTAATAAATAAAAAAGGTCATTTTTTTGAAAAGAAAAAAAATTTCATAAAAAAGGGTTATCCTTCTGATGTAAAAAAAGAACTTCAGGCTCAAATAGATTATGCAAAATCAATTGGAATAAGCCCTACTCATCTAGATAGCCATGAAGGAGCCTTATTTTTTTCTCCAGAGTTTTTTAAAATTTATTTGGAATTAGGACATAAAAACAAGCTTCCTGTTTTTGTGCCGCAAATTTTATCTCCTCATTTTAATAATTCACTAATAAAACCCAAAAATTTAGTCATTATAAACAAAATGTATATGGCGGAAAAAAATGTTTCTTTTGAAAATTGGTCAAAATACTATATCAATATATTAAATAATCTAAAGCCTGGATTAAATGAAATGATTGTTCACCTAGGATATGATAACGTCGAAATGAAGGAGATCACCTCTAAAAAAAAAGCATACGGATCAAAATGGAGAAATCTTGATTATAAAATTGTTTCAAGTTTAGAATTTAAACAAGCACTAATCGATAATAAAATTAAATTGGTTACTTGGAAACAAATCAAAGACTTAATATATCCAACTAAATAAAGTTTACTCAAATAATCTTTCTGTAAGTTAAATTTATTCTATCAGAAATTACTTTTGAGGTTTTAGGGATTTGATGAAGCCAATTGTGCTGCATTGCTCCTCCCATAATTAGCAAGCTCCCATGCTTGAGCTTAATTTTAAATTTTTCATTTTTATTGTGTCTGTGCTTTAAATGAAAAACTCTTTCCTGACCTAAACTAATTGAAGCTATTAATGGATTCAAACCAAGCTCTTTTTCATTATCAGCATGCCAGCCATTACTGTCTTTTCCGTCTCTATATAAGTTTAATAGAACAGAGTTTAATTCACAATCATAAACTTTAGTTATTTTATTTTTTAGATAGATTAATTCTTTAGTCATAACTTTAGGTTCCAGTTTAATATTTGAATAACTATATTTTTTTCTATCTAAACTATGGAATGAGGTCAGTCTGGGTTGGATATATGTTTTACCAAAAACTTTTATTGGATCTTGTTGCCAAGTGATTGTATTTTTTATTCTAAAAAATAACTTATTCGCTTTATTTAAATTCAAGAAGTTTGGAAAATAAATTAACTCCCCATCAGAAATCATTGGTTTCCATTCAATTTGAGAGGTATTTGATTTAGTCATAAAAAAAATGTTAATTTATAACTTAACAGATTAAATACTTTATAGTTTATATGATTATTTTTTCTAAACAAATAAACATTGTTTAAATAATCAAAAACTGAAAATTAGTTTTTATTTTAATATTAAAATTGAATATGTCAAAAACTGAAAATAGTAATCTAACATTAAATGATATTTATTTTCTTCTTGAAAATCCGTCTAAAATTAAATTAACGGACTTAACAAAAAAAAAGGTAAATCAAAGTTATGAATATGTTCAAAAAATGGCTAAAGGGAAAAAAGCAATTTATGGAATTAATACTGGATTTGGTCCTCTATGTACAACTAAGATTTCTCCTAAACAAACAAATATTTTACAAAAAAACTTATTGTTAAGCCATTCTGTAGGGCTTGGAGACCCAATAAATCCAGAGCTTTCTAAGCTAATGTTAATCTGTAAAATTCACTCTTTATCTAAAGGGTTTTCCGGTATTAGTCTTAATGTTTTAGAAAGGATTATTTTTTTTGTAAACAACAATTTAACTCCTTTGGTCCCTGAAAAAGGTTCAGTTGGAGCTTCTGGCGATTTAGCCCCACTATCACATTTATTTCTTCCTCTGATTGGAGAAGGGTTTTTTTGGGATGGAAATAAAAAAAGTAAGGCCTTAGAGATTTTAAAAAAATATGGATTAAAACCACTTGATTTACATGCTAAAGAAGGGCTTGCTTTAATTAATGGAACTCAATTTATATTAGCTCATGCCATTAAGGCAATATCAAAATTAAATTATTTACTTGATTTGGCTGATTTAGCAGCAGCAATGTCATTAGAAGGTTTCCAGGCAAGTCTTGCTCCTTTTAAAGAAAAACTTCATGAGTTAAGACCATTTTATGGAAATATAAAAGTAGCAAGGCGTATAAATGGTCTGTTGAAAAACTCACAAAATTCAGCATCTCATATTGATTGTAACAGAGTTCAAGATCCCTATTCCATTAGATGCGTTCCTCAAGTTCATGGAGCATCCAGAAATGCCTTAAAACATATTAAAGAATTAGTTACTATTGAGATTAATTCTGTTACTGATAATCCAATAATTATTGATGAGGAAAAATCAATTTCTGGGGGAAACTTTCATGGTCAACCTTTAGCAATTGCTCTTGACTATTTAAAAGTTGCAGCATCAGAAATTGGAAATATTTCTGATAGGAGAAGTTATTTGCTTCTAGAGGGGTTACATGGTTTGCCTAAAATGCTTACTGATAATCCTGGGCTAAATTCAGGATTTATGATCACACAATACACTTCTGCTGCTCTAGTTTCAGAAAATAAATCACTATGCTTTCCATCGTCTGCAGATAGCATTCCAACTGGAATGGGTCAAGAAGATCATGTTTCAATGGGTAGTATTTCTGGCCGTAAATGTCTTGAGGTTATTTATAATTTAGAAAAAATTATTGCTGTTGAATTATTAAACTCTGCTCAATCATTAGAATATAGACGTCCAAATAATTTTTCTAAACCCGTAGAAGAGGCTTTAGGCCTAATAAGAAAAACTATAAAAAAATTAGACCAAGACAAAGTTTTAAGTGAGGATATAAATTTAATTGTAAAAATGATAAAGAATAGAGCTTTTAATGTATATCCTGAATTATGACATTTAAAGAAGAAATTTTACAAGGAATTCCGGAAAAACTTCCTGATCGTAAATCATTTGATTTAAATCTAAACCCAGCTCCAAAGAGAAAGCAAATACTAACATTGGAGGAAAAAAAATTAGCTGTTAGAAATGCGCTGAGATATTTTCCTGCTAAATGGCATAAAGAGCTTGCTAAAGATTTTGTAGAGGAATTAAATAATTATGGGAGAATTTATATGTTAAGATTTAAGCCTAGTTATTCAATTCATGCACGTCCGTTAGATGATTATCCAGCTAAAATTAATGAAGCAAAATCAATCATGTTAATGATTCAAAATAACTTAGATATAAAAATAGCTCAACATCCACAAGAGCTAATAACCTATGGTGGCAATGGATCGGTTTTTCAAAATTGGGTTCAATATTTATTGACTATGAAATATTTAGCTATGATGAACGAAAATCAGACACTCCATCTTTATTCTGGTCATCCAATGGGTCTTTTTCCTTCTTCAAAAAAATCACCGAGACTAGTTATTACAAATGGAATGATGATCCCTAATTATTCTAAACCTGATGATTGGGAAAAATTTAATGCTATGGGGGTAACTCAATATGGCCAAATGACCGCTGGATCATTTATGTATATTGGTCCTCAAGGAATAGTTCATGGAACAACTATAACTTTAATGAATGCTTTTAGAAAAGTTTTAAAAGAAAAAGAATCCGTAAAAGGAAAAATTTTTCTCACTTCAGGTCTTGGAGGGATGAGTGGGGCTCAGCCAAAAGCAGCAAAAATTGTTGGCTGTATATCCATAACTGTTGAAATTAATTCTTTAGCTGCGAAAAAAAGATTTAATCAAGGTTGGGTTGATGTTTTAATTTCGGACATTAATGAGCTAGTAGATTTTGTAAAAAAAGCTCAAATAAACACGAAACCAATTTCAATTGCATTCATAGGAAATATTATTGAGGTTTGGGAGGTTTTTTTGAAAAAACAAATTACTATTACTATCGGTTCTGATCAAACATCACTTCACAATCCATGGTCTGGTGGTTACTATCCAGTAGGTCTTAGCTATGAAAAAGCAAATGAAATGATAAAGAATGACCCTCCTTTATTTAAAAAAAAGGTTCAAGAATCATTGAGAAGACATGCAAAAGCTATAAAGTCACATGTTAAAAATGGAACTTATTTTTTTGATTATGGAAATGCATTCTTATTGGAAGCCGCTAGGGCTGGTGGTGATGTTTTAAATGAAAATAAAAGTGATTTTTGCTACCCCTCATACGTTCAAGATATCTTAGGCCCTATATGCTTTGATTATGGATTTGGTCCTTTTAGGTGGGTTTGTGCCTCAGGGAACCCCAAAGATCTTGAAATTACTGATAAAATTGCCCAAAAAGTATTAATTAAAATAAGAAAAAAAGCTCCAAAACAAATTCAAGGACAATTAAATGATAATATAAAGTGGATAAAAGATGCTAATAAAAATAAGTTAGTGGTTGGATCACAAGCTAGAATATTATATGCTGATTCTCAAGGGAGAATTGAAATTGCTAAAGCTTTTAATTCTGCTATATCAAATGGAGAAATTGGACCAATTATTTTGGGTAGAGATCACCATGATGTAAGCGGAACAGATTCTCCATACAGAGAAACTTCAAATATTTATGATGGAAGTAAATTTACCTCCGACATGGCAATTCATAATGTAATAGGAGATAGTTTTAGAGGTGCAACATGGGTTTCAATTCATAATGGTGGTGGTGTTGGATGGGGTGAGGTAATAAATGGTGGTTTTGGGATGCTTCTAGACGGATCAAAGAGTTGTAAGAAAAAAATAGAAAAAATGTTATTTTTTGATGTTAATAATGGAATTTCCCGAAGAAGTTGGGCAAGAAACACTCCAGCTATTTTTGCAATAAAAAGAGAGATGAATCGATCAAAAAATTTAAATGTAATTATCCCAGAAAATGTAGAAGGTGAAATTATTAATTCTTTATTTAAATGAAAATATTATTCAAAAATATTGAAGCGCTTCTTCAAACTCTTGATAAAGAAAAAATCTTCTTGAAGGGTTCTGAAATGAAAAATTTATCACAAATAAACAATGCTTACTTATTGATTGAAAATGATAAAATCATTGAATATGGTAAAATGAATAATTGTCCCAATAATAAAGTGGATAAAACCATAGATGCTTCAAACAAATTTATTCTTCCCACTTGGTGTGACTCTCACACTCACATAGTGTATGCTGGTTCAAGAGAAGAAGAATTTGTTGATAGAATTTCGGGATTAAGTTATGAAGAGATTGCCAAAAAAGGAGGAGGGATTCTTAATTCCTCAAAAAAAATTAAAGATACTTCTTCTGAAAAATTATATGATGAAAGCTCCAAGCGAATAGAAGAAATAATTAATCTGGGAACTGGAGCAGTGGAAATAAAATCAGGATATGGATTAAGTATTTTAGAAGAAATAAAAATGTTAGAGGTTATAAATCAATTAAAACAAAACTATAGTATTTCTATAGAATCTACTTTTTTAGCTGCTCATGCAGTTCCTAATGAATACAAAACAAAACAAGCTGAATACATCGATAAAATTGTAAATGAATGGATTCCATTAGTTTCAAATAGAAATCTTGCCAAATACATTGATGTCTATTGTGAAAAAGGATTTTTTAATCTTGATGATACTAAAAGAATCATTGAAGCTGGGAAAAAGTATGGTTTAACTCCAAAAATCCATGTTAATCAATTTAATTCCTTTGGAGGGATTCAGCTTTGTACTGAACTAGATGCACTATCAGTTGACCATCTAGAGGTTTTAACTGATAAAGATTTAATTTATTTGAAAAATAGTAGTACAATTCCTGTGGCTTTACCTAATTGTTCTTATTTTTTAAACATTCCATATACTCCGGCAAGAAAAATTTTAGATAATGATATTCCATTTGCTTTAGCTTCAGACTACAATCCTGGCTCTGCTCCCTCAGGAAATATGAATTTCGTAATTTCTTTAGCTTGTTCTAAAATGGGAATGACTCCTGAAGAGGCTATCAATGCAGCAACTATAAATGGCGCATATGCAATGGGCCTTTCAGAAAAATTAGGAAGTATTACCGTTGGAAAAAAAGCAAACCTGATATTAACAAAGTCAATTCCTTCTTATTCAATGATTCCTTATGCTTTTGGATCAGATTTAATTGAGGATGTATACATAAATGGATTATCAATTAACAATCTATGAAAGAATTAGATGAATATTATCGTCGCCCTGATAAAAAATTCTGGCAAGGACGCATCTCTTCTAAAGAGTCTCCAGATGAGTATTGGCACGAACAAATAATCTTAAATCCTGTTGATATTAATTCTATTGAAGCAAATAGCGATATAGGTCTTCTCGGCTATGCATGTGATGAAGGAGTTAGACGAAATAATGGAAGAGTTGGGGCAGTAGATGGACCTAATACTATTAGAGAGCAGCTAGCTAAACTCTCCTGGCATTCTAAGAAGAATGTCTCTGATTATGGTGATGTTATATGTCATCAAAATAATATGGAAATTTCCCAAAATGTTTTTTCAGATATAGTAAAAAAAATTATTGAATCTGGTCAATTAAGTATTGGAATGGGCGGTGGACACGATCTTGCATATGGACATTTTTGCGGAATCCATAAGGCTCTTAAAAATAAAATGAAGTCTAAAATAGGTATTTTAAACTTTGATGCACATTTTGATTTAAGACCTCCATTAAAGAACACAAACTCTGGAACACCTTTTTATCAAATAATTAAAGAATTTAAATCTAATGTTGAATATTTAGTAATTGGTCTGCAAAAACCATCTAATCCATTATCTCTTTATAAAATTGCCTCTGAATTGAATGTGGATTACATTCCCATAGAAGATTGTAATACCCTTAATCTTGATAAAACTTATAAGATTCTTGATGCTTTTTTTGAAAAATGTGAAACAATATATATAAGTGTTGATTTAGATGGCTTTACTTCATCTCAGGCTCCTGGAGTTAGTGCTCCAGGTCCTTTTGGATTTTCAATAGTATTCTTTAAGATCATTTTTGAGTATATCTTAACAACAAAAAAAGTTATAGCTATAGATATTGTTGAGCTCAATCCAGCTCATGATATAAATTCAATTACAGCAAAACTAGCATCTCAGATAATAGATTTTGCAGTTACAAAATATTAAGATTAATCGAAATTATCTTAGTGAAACTTCTTTATTAATCTCTTTTTTTAAATCTAAAAGTGTGTTTTCAAACCCTTTAATAAATAAGGTTACAAAATAACGATGTCTCAACTTTAAATTTATATAATTTCTTGCATAAGATTTTTTTGAAATGATATCCAATTCATTTTTTGTTTTTTCTAAAAACTCATCACTGCCATTAAATCTATATAACATTTCTTTTTGAGTTGTTTGAATAATTGAAATAAGTTTTGGGTCATTATCTGCCATAACTTTTTCTTTAAAACTTAATTGAAGATCAATCTCCATGTCAACATTCTTAATCACTTGTTCATAAGACCTAAAAATTAATCTATTTATTAAAATTTTAATTCTATCATTCTTAATTATACTAAAAGATCCGTCCTTAGTAACCATATTTAACGTAGCTAAGGGAGGATGAAATTCTCTAAAATCAAGAAATAAATTATGAAAAGTTGCGTCATACTTATTTTTTGAAAAAATTCTAGCCACAGAATCGGTATTAATTTTATCCCAATTTTTGGATAAATAATCATACCAAATACTGTCAGATTTGAATGTTTTAAGTCTTGCTTTAGTATAATTTTCAGTTTGCTCAATATCATTTAAAATTGATTCTAATATTCTTATTTCATTCTTTTCTTCCTCTTTTTTCAAACTAATTCCATTTAGCCAATAAGAAATTGTTATACCTAATACGATTACAAAAAACTCCAATGAATATTTAATTATGTATCTTTTCATTTATAAATTTTAAACATATCAAAATATGAAAAAATTACTGTTTTATAGTCTTATACTATTAGCAAATATTTGTATTGGTCAAAAAATAGAACGTATTAATAGCTCTGAGCATCTCAAAAAGAATTATCCGTTTTCTGAAGCAACAATAGTAAATGGTGTCATTTATCTTTCAGGAGAAATTGGAACTTTACCCAATGGAAAATTAATCGAAGGAGGTATTAAAGCTGAAACAAATCAAACACTAATGAATATTAAAAACACATTAAATAGAATGGGAGCTTCAATGGATGATGTGTTTAAATGTACATGCATGTTATCAGACATATCAGAATGGGCTGAAATGAGTGCGGAATATATTAAACATTTTAAAAAAGATAAGCTTCCTGCAAGGAGTGCTTTTGCCGGAAGTGGTTTAGCCTTAAACGCAAAATTAGAAATAGAATGCATGGCTTATATAAATTAAAAACTAAAGCACTATTAACAGTTGTTCTATTCTTATTTTTGCAAAGCTGTAAAGAAACATTCAATAATAAACTTCATAATGAAATTAAATTATTTAATGGTAATAATCTTGATGGATGGGTAAATTATGGCGGAGGAAATTTTTATGTTGAAAACAATTATATTGTCGCAGAACCTATTGAAGAACTGCCCAATACTTTTTTACATACAAAAGAGAAATATCAGGACTTTGAGTTAGAGTTTGATGTCAAATTAGATACAGTTTTAAACTCAGGCGTTCAGATAAGAAGTAATATTTATCAAAAAGAAACTGTTACTAAAGTATGGGTGGGTAAATTTGATGAAAATGGAAATAAAATAAGTAAGATACGTAAATGGGCAGCTGGAAGATTCTGGGGGTATCAAATTGAAATTGATCCTTCAAGTCGTTCTTGGAGTGGAGCATTATATGAAGAAGGAGGTAGAGGGTTTTTACATACGCCAGGCATAAATGAGAATGTCAAATCAGCATTTATACAAATGAAATGGAATCATTTTAAGATAAAAGTTCAGGGTAACCATATACAATCATGGATAAATGGTCAAATTATAGCGGACGTATATGATGATTTGAATTCCAATGGTTATATAGCTCTTCAATTACATGGAATAGGCACAAATTCTTCGAAGCTTAATAAAAAAATTTATTGGAAAAATATTACTCTAAAAAAATTATAAGAAATAATTCAAAAATATATATTTTTCTTTTTTTATAAATCATATTTATTTTTGTTAAAA
>CEQN01186726.1_pt1 | contig 13161 bp, 24 predicted proteins | sample 427011 | NCBI WGS metagenome assembly CEQN01 (sample SAMEA2621277, study PRJEB7988) | marine metagenome | biome: marine biome (ENVO:00000447); feature: deep chlorophyll maximum layer (ENVO:xxxxxxxx); material: "saline water (ENVO:00002010), including plankton (ENVO:xxxxxxxx)" | depth 120 m
TTTTTGAAGTTTTTAGAAATCTGTTTGTATTTACACGGTGTTTTGCATTTTGTAGAAGTAGGCTTGGCAATTTATGAAGAAGCATACATAACTGCAGGTTTCGCTGCCTTTGGAGCAATTGTTATGACTCTTAGTGGAATCTTCTTAGGAGACCACCACCATCATCACAGGAGGGATAAAAATATCTGGTCTTAAAAAATCAGGTGGACCTTGCAGAAGACAATGTGATGTTGATAAAAAAACTTTAATTTGTAATTCTTGCGGAATGTATTACGGGATAGTTGATAAAGATGGAAAAAATTGAAATCATAGATATTCCACCAAATATGGGAATTTCTGGAAAGGAATTATACGCACCTAAAAAAGACAAGGGCTATGAGGTGATTAATAAAAATGGGAAATCCTATGTAATACCTTGCACAACCTATTGCCCAATTTGTAGCGACACAATGGAAAAGGGCTACGATGGAAAATTGAAAAGAAAATTCCACATCCTTGAACACGATTTAAATTTCAAACTTAAATACAACGAGGATACAGAAGGAAATCTATACGCCACCTGTGATTCGTGCGGTTTTGATTTAAGAAAGGATGTTGATAATAAACATAATTCAATTAAAAAGGAAGAAATTGAAAGAATTAAAAGAAGTATATATGTTAGTAATGTTAAATTCTCTCATGGTAATTATTATGTAAATTATCAAGACTTTATTAATTTTGCGAGGTCTTGGGGGGAGGGAAATTCAATAGAACTAATTATATCATATAAGGTTATGACTCAAGAATATAGATATAAATTAAATGAAGAATGTTTGAAAGATGTTTCTAATTTACATAAGTCAGAAGGTAAATTAGGAATACCTAGGAAATTTTGGGAAAGGCTTTAAATACCTTAATTAAAAGTTAGAGAAGGTTTTATATAGATAAAAAGAGTAAGATAATATGATGAGAACTTTTAGGGTATATCATGAGTTAGAAAAATTCATAGAGCATTGTGGAGGTGAAGAAACCGTAAGGTGGATTGCTAGAAAGATTGGTTCTAAGAATTGGGAAACTACTAAAATACACCCTATTGTGGCTTGGAATGATTTGTATACTGAGAGCCCAGTAATTGTAGGAATTGCTATTAGAGTAAAAGGAAAATATCAGATTATCGCCTCCGTTCAAAAATCAGATAAAGTAAATTATCAATCATGGATTAAATCAATTACTGGAAATGATATTTATTTTGATGTTGCTTCTGCACTCCTAAATGAAAAGAATGCGATTATTGCTTCTGAAACCGATATTATTGATGGAGAAATATTAGGATGGAAACATGTAATCACTCAAGTTCAAGAAGGTAAAAGGTCAAATGGTTTGCAAAAAAATAAAGATACTATGTATAGTAATGAAAATGAAATAGACTTAGAGGAGTTTGATGAATTAGTAAGTTATTTTGAAAACGATACAGTCCTTAATGATTTTATCAATTTATTAAGACAAAGTATTAAAAATATATCCATCTTAGATTTAGACGATAATGAAGAAGTATTAGAATTTAGTAATGAGTTTCAAGATGAATGGGCTTAAACCAATAACTTTAAGTAATAATACGGTCTATGTGATAATATGGTTTCATTAGAAGAATATAGAGCCTATGCTGATGAAGTATCAAAAGATATGCATCAATACAGGTTAGATATTAGAAATATGAAAAGAATTTTAACTTATGGAAGACCTGCAGGAGATAAAGTTGAAGAAGATTACATTAGAAGATATTTCTTAGGCGGTAAATATGATAATATGCCTGGAGTTAAAATGTGGACTGATGAGTTCCAATATAGAAGAGGCGAACTAAAAGGAAATATTTACATTCAGGTAGGAGAAAAGGAAGATTCTAAAACAGTATTCTCATGCCACACAGACACAGTTCATAGAACAGGTGTAATTCAAAATGTATTTTTATGCCCTAGTGATTTAGTTTTTAGAACTGATAGCGGTCAATGTTTGGGTGCCGATGATGGGACTGGAATTTGGATTATGTGGGAATTAATTAAGGCAGGAGTTAAAGGTCTTTATATTTTCCACAGAGCAGAAGAAGTAGGGGGTCAAGGAAGTGCATTTATTGCTAATGGAGATTTATTCAAAGACGGACATTATAACAAGTGTATTGCTTTTGATAGAAAGGCTGATAAAAGTATTATTACACACCAAGCGTGTGCAAGATGTTGTTCTGATGAATTCACAGAAGATTTAGCAAAGAAGATGGGAATGGGACACAAGGCAGATAATACAGGCTCATTTACAGATTCTGCAAATTATACTGATTTAATTGCTGAATGCACTAACTTCTCAGTAGGTTATTATGGAGCCCATAGCGCAAGAGAAACACAAGATATTGAATATCTCTTCCCATTTAGAGATGCATTGGCAAAATTGGATTGGGAAAATTTAGTAATTGCAAGAGAACCAGGTGAAAAAGAATACTCAAGTTATGGTTATTATGGATATGGGACTGAAAAGAAGAAACCCCCTAAGAGAGTAAGAGAACAAATGGATTGGGACGACTGGGACGATTATTACTGGGACCAAGCAGGTGGTGGAGATGATTGGAGAAGTAAAGGAGTCAAAGGCGATGAAAAAGAAAAAGACTCAGGAATCATTACAGGAACTAGTATTAAAGACTTACCACTACAAGAAGATTGGGAAGACCCATCAGAAGGAGATGAGTCTGAAGTATTAACTCAATTTGATGATTGGTCTGAATATGAAAAGTGGTTAGAAGAAAATGACCCTAAGAAAAAGAAAACCAAAAAAGACCTTTCAAAAGATACAAAGGATGATAAAAAAAAAGAATCCCTAAATTCTAAAGAAGAAAAAGTATACTCACAAGGTGATGAGCCAAGTGATAATGATATTTATCTTGACGACATTGGAATGCCTGAGTCAGATTATAATTGGAGAACCTGGTTCACCGAAGGATTTAATTATCTAGATGTATAGATAGTATTATAAAGGTTAACAGGTTTATATTTAAATATGACCCATGTAGTAACTTCTGCTTGTGTAAATCACAAATATCAAGATTGTGTTTCTGTTTGTCCTGTTGATGCATTTAGAGAAGCCAAAACATATCTGATTATTGACCCTGATGAATGTATTGATTGTGGTGCTTGCATTACTGAATGTCCAGTAAGTGCAATCTATTATGAAGACGATGTTCCTGATGATGAATTTGATTGGATTCAAAAAAATGAAGATGAAAGCATAGATGCTGAAATTGCAGAGGGTGATTCTCCCGTATTGGCTGAATAATATCAATAGTATTATAAAGGTATGCAAACTATTGTAAATTATGTCAAGAAGTATTGAATTAGGTAAATGGTTAGATGATTGGTCTGAAAAGATTGATGAATTAGAAGCAGAAGGGAAAGATGTTTTAGATTTTAATTTGTTTGAAAAATATGCTTCTTTCATGGTTAAATTTCAAGCATTTATTACTAGAAACTTTAGAATTGAAGAATAGATTTATAAAGGTATTCAGTAAAAGGTGATAATATGAGTAGGAAAAACAGTTGGATTAAAATTGTAAATAATTTATTGGCAGAAAGGGCTATGACTAGTAGAGAGATTTTTGAAATCTTAAATCAAAGGCAAAGATATGCACCCCACCCTAGAAAGGTGACTTTAGTTTTAAGAGGTAATTCAGATTTTAGAGAAATAGATAAAGTTTCAATTAATTCTTTGGCTAAAACAGACTCTCATCAAGTTAGTTTATGGGGAAGAGAAGATAGAGATTATGAATTATCCTATCCGTATAGAGTAAGATTCTAATCGTAATCTTTATAAAGGTATGATTGTTAGTCTTAAGTGAGGGAATTTAATGGAAATTGAAATGAAATGTGATATTTGTGGCTCAGAAAAATTTGATTATGAAGAGTTCAAAGGAGAATACAGTTGTTCTGAATGTGGTTGTGTCTATAATGACATTGCTATTGATGAAGGACCAGATTGGAGAAATTATGAAGACAATAATACTGATGGGGAAAGGTCAGGTATGCCTTCAACTCAATTACTCCATGATAAGGGATTAACTACAGACATTGGTTGGCAAGATAAAGACTATGCAGGTGCAAGCCTATCAACTGAAATGAGAAAGGTGTTTAGAAGGATTAGAAGACAACACCAAAGGACTAGAATTAGTAATTCTACTGAAAGAAACCTTGCAGTAGCATTAGGCGAATTGCAAAGGTTGGCAAGTCAAATGTCTTTACCAAGAAATGTAAGAGAAGAGGCTGCATTTATTTACAGAAAGGCAGTTGAAAATAAATTGGTTAGAGGTAGGTCTATTGAAGGAGTGGTGGCAGCAAGCCTTTACTCTGCTTGTAGAATGCAAAGAATACCTAGGACTTTAGATGAAGTAGGTAAGCATTCAAGAACAGGGAGGAAAGAAATTGGAAGGACTTTTAGGGCTATTTCAAGAGAGTTAATGTTAAATGTAACTCCTGCATCTCCTACAGATTATGTTCCTAGATTTTGTGCTATTTTAAATCTTCCAACAACTGTTGAAAGTTATGCAAGAGATATTCTAGAAAAGGCAGAACAAATAGATTTGACTGCTGGAAGAGGACCCACAGGTATTGCTGCTGCTAGTGTATATTTGGCAGGAATTATAAAAGGTTATGAAAAGACTCAAAGAGAAGTGTCAGACGCTGCAGGAGTTACAGAAGTAACTATTAGGAACAGATACAAAGAAATTTGTGAAGCACTTCAAATTAACCCTCAAAAAGAATAATATTATAAGGGTGATAATACAGAGGTATAGATATGAGTGCAATTAACGAAACTTTAATAATTGATATTCTTGAAAAAGGGTATGAAGCAAAGGAATGGAAAGATGGTGAAACATCTGGAAAAGATAAACATAGAGTATATGTAGTAGGACCTAGTGGTGAAATTGGATATCTAGATGTTAAAAATTGTAAATTTACTAATTTTAATAAAGCAGGAATCTCATTTGGAGTAGTAGACGGTAAAAAGAAGGCTAAATTAGAAATATCTACCCAATCAGGCGTAAGCCTCTATTTGGGAGTATTAGATGATAATATGGATAAAGTCAATGATAGCACTTCTGAAAGGCTTAAAGAAGCAATTCAAGCGGTAAATGATTTAGATTGTAAAAATAAAAGAGTAGATATTGCATTATCGCCTTCTTTTGAAGTTAAACTGCCAAAGAATAGAGTAGGTTGGGCTAAAGCAAGCATTTCAGTATCTGTAGAAAATCCTAAAGATGTTCAAGAAATTTATGATGCAGTATCAGAATTAACTTATGCTATGTTAAATGCTGAAGAGCAAAAATTAAAGAATAGATGAGGTAGTATTATATAGAAAGTAATTCTATTTATAAATATGATAAGTATTTTACCATATATCACTAAAGATATAGGGTTAAAATATGAAGTTGATATGCAAGATGGAATGTTAAAAAATCACAAACCAATAACTCTAGAAGAAGCAAAAGAAATAAATAGTAAATACATATTTAGTTGGAAATGGAGAGTCTGTGAAACTTGTATGAAAAATTTTAACATATCAGAAGAAGGATTATATTATAGATGTGGTGATTGTTTATGAAGGAAATTAAGAATGTTAAGTTAGGAGTAATTCCCAAAACTATGGAAGTTTCTGTTAATTCAGAAGTAATTATGTTAAACAAAGAAGACTTTGACGATTTATATGTCGTCATGTTTAATATTATGGATGAACCATTAAGACTATCTTTAATCACTATTGGAAATCTATCAAGCATTCTAAAGGCAAGAGGTTTGACAGATGAACAAATTAAAAATATGTATGAATCAAATCCTGAATCATATTTAGGCGAGGCCTTAAACAATCCCGAATCATTTGATAATTTCGCTAAAGAAAATATTAGAATTACATTGGATAGTGCAGAAAATGCACAAAAAGCAAGATTACTTATATCTAGTATGATTGAGAAAAAATACTACTTACAGAAAACAAAATATATTTTCCCAGAAGAAAGCGTTGATAAAGAACAAAAGGTTGATACTACTGAATTAATCCCTCAATTAAAATTAATGTTAGAAATAATTAAACAATGGGAAACCTTTGATGTTAAACAATTCTCGCAATCTCTTATGGAAAATAAGTAATCCAATAAAGTATATATAGTTGATAAGACTATGTTATACTATGAAGCAATTAAGTATGGAATCATTATTGGAAATCCAAACTGTCTACTGTGAAACAGAGGCTAACCCCGCATTGTGGAGTCATCTTGGAAAATGTATTGCTGCAAATTATTTACAATACATTGAAATAGAAGATGCTTTTCCCGAAGGTTTGCCTAATCCTGAAGAAGAGTAAATAGTTTAATCCCCAATCCAAAGATATTCACCAGCACCTTGACCGTGTTTATTGACTCTTTGGTAATTAGGATTAACCCTAAGATACGAACCAATTTCCCTAGGCGTGGGTGCTGAATGAATACTCCAGATACCAATAAGATGATGCTTAAGTGAGTTAGCACCCATAGGAGTCTGCTTACTCTTCATAAATTCATCAATTACTTTCGCTTGTGTCGCTCTCAATCCATATACTTTATTCTTTCTCATCAAAAACACCTCTCCATGTTTCCCATTCATCTTCAGCACTAAAGTCATCACTTATAAAGTTTGCCCATAGTTGCCTCATAATCTTAATTCTTTTCCAATTAATCATTACAAACACCTACCACATAATCATATGATGCACCACAATGATAACATTCATAATTATCATCAAATTCATGCCTATTGCTTTCGTTCATAATACAATAATCAAAACCATTTTCTTTAACAGCCTTAGTTATCATCCACTTCCATTCAGTTTTTATATTTTTTATATTTTGATTCTCCATTTCTGGTTCCTCCCAAAAGTAGTAGGGAGGTATGCACTATATTAATGTTTCGGTTATAGTTTATATAGGTAAAGCAATTATCTATTATTTGGGAATAGTCATGTCAAATATTGAAGCATTCATAAACCAAGCAAAAGAAGAGTTAACTGAAAATAAAGAATTAAGTTTAATTACAACATTTGATGGCGTAGAACATATTAAAGATGAAATTTTAGAAAAAATGTATGATGATGATTTCTATTATGGATATTTAGGAAAAAACGCATTAAGTTCAAGCAGTCTTAAAAATATATTGAAATCTCCAAAAATATACAAAGAAGTTATTGAAAACGGACAAGATGAATCACAAGCGCTAAGGAGTGGGAAATTATTCCATTGGATGATTTTAGAGCCTGAAAAGATGGAAGATTTACATATCGTAGAAGTCGCAAGTAAGAATACTAAAGCATATAAACAGGCTTGTTTAGAACACGATAATGTATTTACAAGAAAGGAAGTAGCAGATATGGAAATCCTAGCGGAAGTAATTAAAAAGAATACAAAGGCTATGGAAATTTTGAAAGATTCAAAGGTAGAAATACCAGCGATAAAGATGATTAAAGGAATCGCATTCAGGGGTAAGGCAGACATTCTTAGAAAGGATGAGATTGTTGACCTCAAAACAACTACAGATGTAGCAAATTTTAAATGGTCTGCTTACAAATACGGTTATGATTTGCAAGCATATCTGTATCTTAAACTGTTCCCTGAAGTCAAGAAATTTAGGTTTTTATGCATAGATAAAGCAACTAAAGACATTGGAATCTTTGAGTGTTCAGAAGAATTCTTAGATAGTGGCAGACAAAAATTAGAAAGGGGGATATCCGAATACAAAAAATTCTTTAAGAATGGCGAAAGTATTGACGATTACACAATTGAAGGAGTATTATAATCCAATTGAATAATCAATTTCTAAAGGTAAAAATTCAATATCCATAGATTTGATTCTATCCGAATATTAAACATTTATCCGAATTTTTTAAGATACATCAAAATCAATTATATAACTATCTTTTTTCGTTAGGTGAAATTAAAGTTAAAATTAAATTTACTTCTTTCTTTTACTTCTTCCAAATTTTGTAGGAGGCCTTGTAAAGAAATCATTTCTTACTAATTTACCCATAGAAGATAAATTTCCATGAGGGATATAATATACGGTTTTAGCCAAACCTTGTCCATATTTTACTAATTTACTAGCCTTAATTTGCCAAAAATTTCTAAAAACACTTCCATAAACCCATTGATTTCTAGACCATCTATAAGTAATTATAAAATACATTCCTTCCTTACCCACATAATCTGGATTAGCACCTTTATTTTCAGGATTTTTCATTTTAACAACTGAACCTAATACAACACAAATATCATCCTTTTTTCTAGAATTACCAACATATCTATAAATATCATAACCTTTAAGTTTTTTATAAGATTTAGATTCTTTAGTCATATTTCATATTACCTGCCACAACTATTTAAGGATTCTGTAATAACATAATATTTATATAGGTATTGAATATATTAGATAGATATGGTTAAAATAGGCATATGTGGAAAAATGGCGAGTGGAAAAACGACTTTAGCAAATCAGATTATTGAATTAGTTCCTAATGTTCATAAACATAGTTTGGCTAAGGCAGTTAAAGATTTTGCAAGGTTTGTATATGATATTGAACCAGATTATAAAGATAGAGTCGCATTTCAAAAAATAGGAGACGGGGCAAGAAAACATCTTTATGAAAATATTTGGATTGATACTTTAATTAAAAGAATTAACCAAGAATCTCAAACTGAGTATGTCGCTAGTGGAGAAGTAGATATGAATGGAAGGGATTATGGATTAGATTGGGAAAATCCAGATGCCCCGAATTACATTTATAATTGTGTAGTAGATGACATTAGATATGTTAATGAAGTTCTAGAGTTAAAGAAAGCAGGATGGATAATTATTAAATTAGAAATTGATGAAGGACTTCAATTGGAAAGGCTAAAGAAAACCTATCCTAATGATTGGGAAAAACATTATGATGCTAGAGGTCATGCCTCAGAATTAGAAATTGATTTGATTACTAATGATATGGTTGATTTAGTAATTCAAGCAAAAGATGATGCTTCGGTTTTAAAAAACTTAAATGAATTTTTAAATCCTGTTTGTGAAATTTGGTCTTAACCAAATCTAGAAAGTATTTCTAAATTTCTAATTTCTTCAGAAGACATATCAAGAATACTTGATTTAGATTTAGAATTGAATTTCCAAATGCTGTAAGCAATTATGCTTAATGTAGTTAATCCTACAATATTTCCAGCCCTCATATATCCTTCACTCTTAAATTGCCTTCCTCCACTAGGGCCTTCAATATCTACAATACCCATATAACCCATCTTTCCAAGGGCTTCTTGAAAAACAAACCAATTAACGCCTGAATCATTTTCTAATCCTACACCACCATTAGGTTTAGCAACTTGTCTATTCTGTCCACTTTCTACAGTAATCGCAGCGACATTAACTCCTGGATTTGAAATTTGCATGGCTTGCATAATAGTTTGTCTGTTGGGGAAAATTAAAACTCTTACTCTGTTGTGGAAAACTTCTTTTCCAGTATTAGTATCTTTTTGTTTATGAGGATAAACTAAAAATTGAACAATATATTCATCACTATCTCTACATTTAACAAACTCTCTACAAATATCAGTAGATGAGAAATACTGTCTTCCTGTGTATATTTTACCATCTTTCAAAGGATGTCCATGTATAGTCCACTTTCTTTCACTTTCTTTGTAGCCATTTTTCATTTTATCCTGTCTTCCCTTACTAGTAGGATTTACTTCAATTCTACTTTCTGTTCCGTAAGAAGGCTCTCCAAGTTCATATTTACCATTAACAGCATAAACATAACACATCCATTCCCTTTCTTCATGCGTCATATCTGAAAAGGTTTTCATCTTTTCAATAGCCGTAGGAGTGAATTTATTCCATTCTTTTTGCCAAGGCATCATAGTTATATACTTAGTCTTTTGATATTTAAAGAGTTTGCTTAAATGAGGTGTGGGGGTGGAAGGGAGGAAAACCTGGGGAGAGGCCCACCCCCACATTTTAATTACCAAACTACAACTACTTAAAACTTCATCTTTATATAGGTATTAGAATAATATTGAATTATGGAACCATCAACGAAGGGAGAATATATCGGTAGCAATAGGTATCTTAAGGAGGTATTAATTTGAGAGCAAAAACGCAAGTTCATGTAGAATATGAAGTGTTCAAAGCGATTCTAGATTCGGAGGCGATTGGAGAAATTATCATAGATTTGAAAATGGAATTAGTCCCTCAAGGAGATAAGGTAGCAGAGAAAAGATTTAACGAAGGAGTAAAGAGCGCTTCAGGATATATTTCTAATTTGATGGAAAGGAGAACACATAGGTTGCCAGAAAATCATTCTGATTTTAAGGTTAAGTGATAGCATGGCTAAACCAGTATTACATATTTCAAAGGGTAGTGGTAGGCTTTGCGGTCTGCCTTATGATGGCTCTAATTGGCCTGAGAAATATATGGATGATAAAGTTGCTAAAGAGTTAGAAATATGTAGTAATTGTAGAGATAAATATATTGAATTGAATAGTCTAGAATTATTTGAACAATTAAAAAATAGGTTAGTAGGCAATAAAAAGAAAGGTTTAGAAAATTGTGATTGTGGTTGTCATCCAGAAGGAGGAATGAAAATAACTAAATCTATTAATAAGCAAAGAGATAAACAAAAAGTAATGACTTTGAGGATGTATTTAGATAGTTATTAAATAGTTGTTTGATTAAGAAATTATTAGGAATTACTATGTCTTACAGAAAAAGAAATCCTTACATGACTATTAATCACGGATTAATTGGTGCTAAAAAAGGTCATGGAGATAATAGATTTTTGTTAACTTGGACTTTTAGTGAATATTCTCATGTAGATACTCAATTCTTTGCTTTTGATTCATATGAAGAGTTAATGACATCAGGAAAATATAATTGGTTTAATATATTGTGGACTTGGCAATCTGCCGTTGACCAACAATCTTTAATAAATGATGCGACAGGGCTAGACCCAGATGGAAGGCTTGAAATGAAGGATTGGGACATTGCCTTCCCAGAAACCTTAGAAATTGTTAAAGATTATGATAGAGATAGAAGAGAGTGGGTTTTATTAAAAAATGAAAAAGCACAATTCAATGTAGAAACCTTTTCTAATAATGATAGAAAAATATCTATACCAATTTATAACGCAGACACAGTTCAAGAGGCTTTAGATAATGATTGCAATACACCAAAAATGATTATGGATATGGTTAATTTTGATTTTAAAAAATGGTTAGAAACTCCTAAAATGCCTAAAAAGATGAAATCTATTTATACCATCACCAGGGGCAATCAAAGACACTATAATATGTGGAGTTTAAGATATTTAGATATGAATTCTGCTTATACTTATCTAAACAAAACAAAGATAGAAGATATAAAAAAAACTGCTCCTGAATGGATAGAAGAACCTTTGTATGATGAAAGAGAAGATTATGAAGAGGCTTACACTAATATTCAAGTTTGCATAACTAATAATGAAATTTTATTAAAGACTGGAACTAGTTATGATGACACATATGCATATAATATTACTATTAAAAAATTGTGAGGTTTAAAAATGAGTGTTATTATGACTTTAAATCACGGACTTATTACTACTGAAAGTAAAGATAAAAAGAAGTGGAAAGTAGAATGTGGTAAGATGAAAGTAGGAGGATATCCTTCCGACCATAAATGGGTTGAAAAATTAGTAGAATCAATAGATGATACTATTTATCTTAATGATTTAAAGGCTAGGGAACTTTATGATGCAGTTAAGCAGAGCATAATAGATAATAAATCTACTAGATTATTAAAAAGGGTTCATAGTCCTATTTTTAAAAAAGGTTCAGGGACTTGGGCGCCATTAGAAGGAGCAACTCCTTCTCCTCACGACACTATTTTTATAGTTTATTCTCATAGACAAGGCTATCAAACTAGAAGATATTACATTAAATTTGAAGAAATAAAGTATGGAGAAGTTAAGGATAGTATTGAAGAAGCATTATTGGGATTATTTGATAAAGATGAATTAGGAGGGTTTTAATGAAGAGAAAATTATTTAGAAATCCATATTTTGGTATAAAATCATTAATAGATAAATCTAATGACAAGATAAAACATCAGGGTAGCGATTATGTATTAACTATTGCAGGCTCAGAAACTTATCACACTCCTGCTATTTATTCAGATGAGAAAGATGAATTAACAATAAGACAACAAAATTTAAATTACTACTTAGTTAAAAAATCAAATATCCAAAGAACTATTTCTACTGAAATGGCAAAGCAGTTATTTGATTCAATTATACATAAATTGGAAAATAATAGAAAATATAAACATATTAATACAAGAAAAGACACTTGGAATAGTCATTGGAAATTTAAAGATAGGGTAGAGGGATATAATACTTCAAAGGTTTTTTCTAAAGGTAAAAGAAATATGATACTTTATAGTGCCCCTCCTGGAAAAGGATTTAAAGCAAAAACAGCAAGAGTTTGGGTTTTGTTTGAACCTATAAAAGAAAAAAAAGTAAAAAAACCATCTACTTCAAGATTTATTGAAGTATTCCCTCATATTTGGAAGAATCTGGAAGAAAAAATAGGAGATGATTATAAAAAATGAATAGAACACAAGTAATTGGAGGGGCTCTGTTCGTCATAGGATTTATGACTCATAGTAAATTTGAAAACAACCCTGCAGGAACTATACTTTTATTCATAAGTGCATTTTTAATTTGGAATGGGTGGGTAGCATCATACAATGAAGATATCAATTTTGCAATCTTTGGATGACCTTAAACTTATATAGGTCATGCAACAAGTAGATATTACGCAAGGAGGGAAATGTTTAATGAGCAATGTTAGCGAGATTGAAGCATTCCTTACCAACCTTGAGGCTGAGACAAAGGCCAACAGCACACCAGCAATGTATGTCCAAAGAGACAAGTTGGTTGCTACGATTGACGAGGACACAGGTTATTCAGACCTGCTTACTGGTTATATCGTTGAAGGCTACACCGAAGGCATTGAAGGCCAATACGGTGTCTCAACCGCAGTCAGAATGATTGCACCAGAGGACGGTAGGAGAATGACTCTATGGCTTACTGGCTTTGAGCAGGAAC
>CEQN01033234.1_pt1 | contig 13098 bp, 15 predicted proteins | sample 427011 | NCBI WGS metagenome assembly CEQN01 (sample SAMEA2621277, study PRJEB7988) | marine metagenome | biome: marine biome (ENVO:00000447); feature: deep chlorophyll maximum layer (ENVO:xxxxxxxx); material: "saline water (ENVO:00002010), including plankton (ENVO:xxxxxxxx)" | depth 120 m
TATACTGGCTGGTTGATGGAGAGTATTCCACCATTCAACTGAATATTTAATTATCGGAATATTAATAAATCCAAATATTGCGATGATACAAGATACCTTTGTTGCTTTATTTTCTGGTTTAATTAATTTATTCGAAAGGATGAATAGAATATAAAAAATACCCAGCACAACCATAGAGACAATTCTAGCATCCCAAGCCCACCATGTTCCCCAAGTCGGCTTTCCCCATATTGATCCAGTTATAATTGATAAACAAGTAAAAACTAATCCTATAGGAGCTAAGCTTTTCGCTATAAGAATTAAATTCCTTAATTTGAAGATAAATATCAAAACAGATATTAACGCGATACATGAATATGAAGCTAAACCAATCCAAGATGAAGGCACATGGATGTACATTATTCTAACACTGTCCCCTTGTAAGTAATCAGGAGGTGATACAATCAATGCAAAAGTTAAAGCCACTAAAAGTAAAATAAAAAAAATTGAATTAATAAATTTTATAAGTTTTTCGATCCAAATAAATATTTTGCTTGGATTTAATAGATCTAACATAACTATTCACTACTATAATATTATTTTGCTGTGAAGGGTCAATTTAGGCCTAATTGGGAATTGAGAGGGAGTTAAGAAGTATGAGTTAATTCCCAACTAGGTTACAACGGTTAAAGAATATTTAATATTTATGTCTTTGATTTGAAAGAATGATGTTAAATTTTAGGCAGTGTTAACCACTTTTCACTAATTTGATATCTTAAAATAATTGGACCCTTTTTTTCCTGAAAAAATTTCTTCTATAAGAGGGTGCTTAACTGGTTCTTTAGATTTATCTAACAATAAATTTTGTTCTGATACGTACGCTTCGTAAGTCACGTCGTTACTTTCAGCAAGCAGGTGGTAAAACGGTTGATCTTTTCTTGGCCTCACACCTTTTGGGATAGATTGGTACCACTCCTCAGAATTATTAAATTCAAAATCAACATCATAAATAACACCTCTAAAATCAAAGTGCCTGTGTTTAACTACTTCCCCTATTGAAAATTTTGCATTACTGCTCGATGCCATAACGTATAATTAATAATTTTTTTATTAAAATCAATATCTAATTTATTAAAAACTTATTATATGTTAAGCTGATAATTGTGAATAAGTCATTTTTAAAATTTGTTGCGGATTTCGGACCTTTATTAATTTTTTTTACTATTTATTATAAAAGTGGAAATAACCTCAGTGTGGCAATTCCACCATTGATAGTAGCAACTTTGGTCGCGGTAATTGGAATATATTTTTTAGAAAAAAAAATTCCATATATACCTTTAGTTGGGGGAATAATAATATCTTTATTTGGTGGATTAACATTATATTTTAATAATCCAATTTTCATTTACATGAAACCAACAATAATCAATGTGATTTTTGCAATGCTATTGATATTTGGTAAAATCTTTTTTGATAAAAATTTTTTAAAATTTTTTTTTAAAACTGCTTTTCAGCTTGATGAAACAGGTTGGAACAAGTTAAATTCTAGATGGGCATTTTTTTTTATATTTCTAGCTGTGCTAAATGAAATAGTTTGGAGAACACAACCGGAGACTATTTGGGTTAATTTCAAGGTATGGGGGATTTTACCAATTACTTTTATTTTTACAGCTTCACAGATACCAATGATTAATAAACACAAAATATGAGACATATAAAATTAGTAATAAATAATGATTCAAAAAAGGAAAAAGAAAAATTTTTTATTAAAAAAGAACTTCAATGTATTTTAAACCTTTATGCAAAAATGGTTTCTAATGGTACTTGGAAAGATTATTCCCTCTCTTCTGATTTAAAAGAAGTTTCATTCGACATTTATCAAAGAGCTTCCGACCGACCTATTCTACGAATTTTAAAAAATTTAAAACCTGGGTATCACAATGAAAAATTTCTAATTAAAGATAAACATGGGAAAATTTTAAAAAAATCTGAAAATTTAAATAAATTAATTAATAAAACCAGTTGGAATAATTTAAAGGTAGTGTAATATTTATCTTCTTTGTCCGAAAAGTCTTAAAAGCATTATGAATAGATTAATAAAGTCTAAGTAAAGAGTAAGAGCGCCCATTACTGCTTTTTTACCAAGAAGCTCACCGCTATCACTCACAAGATACATATTCTTAATTTTTTGTGTATCGTAAGCAGTTAATCCAACAAAAATTAAAACACCAATTATTGATATAACAAAATACATCATAGTTGATTTCATAAAGATATTTACTAGTGATGCTATAATAATTCCAAAAAGGCCCATCATTAAAAAAGAGCCAAGCTTTGTTAAATCTCTTTTAGTAGTATAACCATAAATGCTCATAGCACCAAAAGTCCCAGCTGTTATAAAAAATACTCTTGTAATACTAGCCCCGGTATAAATTAAAAAAATGGAAGATAAAGATGCGCCCATCAAAGCTGCGAAAACCCAAAATGTTGTTTGTGCTTTTGCTGCTGACATTTTTGCAATTCCAAAACTCATGTAAAAAACTACAGCAAGTGGTGCTAACATTATAACCCATTTTAATCCTGAGGCATAAATTGTATTTCCGAAATTCGTTAAACCACTGATTTGGCCCTCACCAGATGTGACTACCGCCATTTTAAAAAAAGCTAATGCGATTAGGCCAGTTAATAAAACACCAGAAGCCATATAGTTATAAACCTTAAGCATATATGCTCTTAATCCCTGATCGATAATAGCTTCTGAGGCTGATGACCTAACTGATGTAGTTTGTTTGTTTAATTCCATAGGATTAATATATGAATTTTTATTAACTTTTCAATAGCCAATAATTGCTTTAAAAAAAACCTATAAAATAAGGATTATATGAAATTTAAAAAGTTAGGTAATACAGATTTAGATGTAAGCTTGATTTGTCTAGGAACCATGACATGGGGCACTCAGAATTCTGAAAAAGATGCTTTTGAACAAATGGATTATTCTTTAAGTAAAGGAATTAACTTTTTTGACACTGCAGAGCTATACTCTGTTCCACCAACGGCTGAGTCCTATGGAAAAACAGAAGTTATGATTGGCAACTGGTTTGAAAAAAGGAAAAATAGAGAGAAAATAATTCTTGCGTCTAAAGTTGCTGGGCCAGGTTTAGATTGGATTAGAGATGGAAAAAATAGCTTTAATGAAGATGGCATAAAAAAAGCGATAGATGGTAGTTTAAAAAGGTTAAAAACGGACTACATTGATTTATATCAATTACACTGGCCAGAGAGATCGACTAATTGTTTTGGCAGAAGAGATTTCGTTTATCGGGAAGATGAAAGAGAATGGAATAATTTTGAGAACATTTTACAATCTTTAGAAAAATTTATAAAGAGTGGAAAAATTAGATATATCGGCATGTCTAATGAAACACCCTACGGTTTATCAAAATATCTTGAGCTTTCCAAAAATAAAAGTTTGCCTAGAATGATGTCTGTACAAAATCCTTACAGTTTAGTTAATAGGACTTATGAGATAGGAATGTCAGAAATTTCAATTAGAGAAAAGTGTGGACTTCTTGTTTACTATCCTTTAGCTGCTGGGGCATTATCTGGAAAATATAGAAATGGACAAATGCCTAAAAACTCTAGATTGACGTTATTTGAGGGTTGGGAGAGAATGATTAACCCGTTAGCTATGAAAGCTTATGATGAGTATTATAAATTAGCAAAAGAATATAATTTAACGATGGTTCAACTAGCTCAAGCTTTTGTTAATTCCAGACCCTTTGTAACTAGTAATATAATTGGCGCAACAACAATGGGTCAATTGAAAGAAAATATTGAATGTATTAAAATAGATCTAAATAGGGAAATATTGGATAAGATCAATATAATCCATAATAACAATCCAAATCCATCACCTTAATTCAAACCATTGAAATAGATAATTTTTAGTATAAAAATAAAATTATGCTTATTAAAAAAATCATTATAATTGGAATTTTTTTGTTGCTTGCGAACACATCTTTCGCGAATACCCCTAGATCAACTGGCAAATATAAAAATTGGGAAAGTTTTACAGTTGAAACGGATAAAGGGAAAATTTGTTTTGCTCAGACTGTGCCTACAAAAAGAGCTCCTTCATCTATTCAAAGGGGGAAATCAAAACTTTTTGTTACGTTTAGGCCGTCCGAAAATATTAAGGATGAGGTAAGTTTAACTAGTGGACATGAATACAAATCATCTACAGTGGTAGCTAGCTCAGGAAAAAAAAGATATTCCTTTTTTTCCCAGAAGAATTTTGCATGGCTTCTTGATGACCAAGAAGAAAAAAACTTTATAAAATTAATGAAAAGGGCGACTAATTTAATTATTAAAGCAAGAACTAACAAAGGTGCTGAAACTACAGATCATTATTCGATGATGGGATTTACAAAGGCCTACAATACCGCAAAAAAAACTTGCACGTAAATGAAAAAAATTGTTTTAGCTTACTCCGGTGGGCTTGATACTTCGATAATCTTAAAATGGCTACAAGAAAACTATAAGGCTGAAATAATTGCGTATACATCAGATATTGGACAAATAATGAATAAAAATAAAATAATAAAAAATGCCAAGAGATTAGGAGTAAAAAAAATTATAATTGAAAATCTTAAGAATACATTTGTTAAAGAATATGTTTTTCCAATGTTAAGAGCGCATGCTGTCTATGAAGGAATATATTTATTAGGAACTTCAATAGCTAGACCTTTGATTGCAAAAAGACAAATAGCCATTGCAAAAAAATATAATGCCTTTGCTGTTTCTCACGGTGCTACCGGCAAGGGAAATGATCAAGTAAGATTTGAACTTGGGTATGCTTATTTTGGTAAAAATAAAATCAAAACTATAGCTCCTTGGAGAGAGTGGGATTTACAATCTAGAACAGACCTAATTAATTATGCGAAAAAAAATAATATTCCTATTCCAAAAGATAAAAAAGGCGCCCCACCATTTTCAGTGGATGATAACATTTTTCATACTTCGACAGAGGGTAAAATTTTAGAAAATCCAAAAAATTCTGCTCCAGAATTTATATTTCAAAGAACTATATCTCCAGAAAAAGCTCCTAACAAGAAAACTAAAGTTAAAATATCTTTTAAAAACGGTGACCCAATATCAGTAAATGGAAAAAAATTAAGCCCTGAGAAACTTTTAAATAAATTAAATATATTAGCTGGAAAAAATGGAATAGGTAGAGTCGATTTAGTCGAAAATAGATTTATCGGGATAAAATCAAGAGGAGTTTATGAAACTCCTGGTGGAACAATATTATACTTAGCACATAGAGCAATTGAGTCTGTAACTCTTGACAAAGATACAGTGCATGCGAAAGAAAAAATAATGCCTGAGTATGCAAAATTAGTTTATAATGGTTATTGGTACTCAAAGAAGAGAATTAATTTACAAAAAATAATAGATAAGAAAAGAAAACTGGTTTCTGGGGATATTATCTTAAGTCTTTATAAAGGTAATGTTACAATTTTGTCTAGAAGGACTAAAAATAAAGCTTATTCAATGAAAAAAGTTTCATTTGAGGAAAACAAATCATTTAATAAATCAAAAGTTGAAAAATTTATAAAATTTCACTCTAAACAGTTATATAAAAGTTAAAAGTCTGATAAAGTTTTGATGATGAACTCAACGATTCGAAATATTCAACTAGTAGCGGTGATTTTTGTTTTAATTGCTACCGTAATTGCTTTTTTTCTTGAAGTAAAAGAAATGTATCTTAATAAAAACATAGAACTTGCTGACCTTTTGCTTTTATTTATTTATATTGAGGTAATTGGTTTAGTCAGATCTTATTGGGAAACTAGATCAATAAGAATTTCCTACCCGTTGGTAATAGCAATTACAGCACTCGCTCGATTCATAATTCTGCAAGATAAAGAAGGAGATCCAGAAAATTTGATATATATTTCTTCTGCAATTTTAATTGTTGCTTTAGCAACAGTTATCATAAGACTCAGAAACAGTAAATATTTAAAGATTGATAATTCTAAAACAAACGAGCTTTAAAACATTTTAAAGTATTTTTTAGCAAGCAAGCAATGGTCATTGGACCTACTCCGCCAGGCACAGGTGTAATCGCTTTAACTTTCCCTTTAATGCTTTCAAATTCTACATCACCTACAATCTTATTTTCTAATTTATTAATGCCCACATCTATGACTATAGAATTTGCTTTTACCCAATCTTTTTTAACTAAATTAGGAATTCCTGCTGCCACAACTAAAATATCAGCTTTTAAACATTCGTTTTTTATATTTTGTGTTTTTGAATGTGCTATTGTTACAGTGCAATTTTCTTTCAATAGTAATTGCGCCATTGGTTTTCCGTTTAAATTTGATCTACCAATTATAACTGCATGTTTCCCAGATATATTTTTTTCAACTTTTTTAATTAACAATGAACATCCAAGAGGTGTACAGGGTATTATAGAATTATATCCAGACGCTAAATTTCCAACATTGCTTGGATGAAAACCATCAACATCTTTTAAAGGATTTATTAAATTTACTATTTTTTCTTTACTAATTTGTTTTGGAAGCGGGAGCTGAACTAGAATCCCAGATACTTCGTTATCTCTATTTAATTCATTTATTTTATTTAAAACTTCTTCCTCTTTTACATCCTTTGGATATCTAATTATCTTGGAATTTATGCCTACTTCTTCAGATTTTTTTATTTTATTTTTCACATAAATTTCACTAGGTGCGAAATTTCCAATCAAAATTACATGTAAGCTTGGTACTTTATTAGTTTTTTCTTTAATTTGGCTAATTTCTTTCTTGATTTCATTTCTTAAAATTTCTGCTTCTTTTTTTCCATCTATAATCATAATTAAAATAACGTTGGGGCAAACATTTCAAATGCTAAATTTCTCAAAAAAATTAATACTAAAATTAAAATTACAGGAGATATATCTATTGATCCTAAATTTGGAAGAAATCTTCGAATATAATTTAATGGAGGATTTGTTAACCTATAAGAAACCTCTAAAATTGAGTAAACAAATCTATTTCCCGTGTTTAAAATATTGAATGCAATTAGCCAACTTATTACTACATGTATGATCAATATCCATATGTATAGATTAATAATGTTATCGAATAAAATTAAAATTGATTTCATTAATTTTTTTCCACATAAATTGAAGTGCTAGGGAATGCAAATGAAGCTTTATTTTTTTCGACAATATCTTTAATTTCAATTGCCAATATATCTTTAACTTTCATCCACTCTAAGTATTGAGATGTTTTTGTGAAACATATTAATCTTAAATCTATAGAACTAGCTGCAAACTGTTCTACCTTAATAGTTAAAAAAGTATTTCCATTTTTTGAAAATAAATCACTTTGATTTATGAATTTCTCAATTTCATCTTTAATTTTTTTAATTTGCTCACTTGTGGTTCTATATTCCAATCCTATAACCCAATTAATTCTTCTATTTGTGGTTTTGGAATAATTGATAACTGCTTTTTCGGCAAATTGAAAATTAGGTATTGTAGCAAGAGATTTATCAAATTTTCTAACGACTGTTGATCTAAAGCCAATATTTTCAACTGTACCTTCTATTATGCCTTCCACAAAAATCCAATCACCTACTTTAAATCTTCGTTCCACTAATACTAAAATTCCAGAAATCAAATTTTTAAATAAATCTTGAGCTCCCAAAGCAACAGCAACACCAAATAAACCTAAACCTGCAATAATAGGTCCGATTTTAATTCCCCAAAGTTCTAATACCGCTGCGAGGCCTAAGATAAAAATTAAAACTTTAATTGCATTAATTATCCAATTGATAAGATCTTTCGAAATTAAATCACCAACAGATTTTATGACAACTGAAAGTGGTCCAATAATTTGATGAAATGTCCAAAATATTAAAATAGTTATTAAAGATCGATTTATTGTTTCCAAAAAATTTGCAGCTCGGTTATCAATTGATAAATAACTTGAAGCTACAAAAAAACCTAAAACTATTGGAAAAAATTTTGCAGGTCCTTCCATAGACTTCACTAGAGAATTGTCAAAATTGTTTGTGGTTTTTGAAACATATTTTTCTAGTCTTTTAATTACAAATTTTGAAAATATTCCTCTTAAAAAAAGAAATAGTACAAATATACCAACAGCAACAATTATTTCTGAAATATTTACTCCGGAGATCCCCTCTCGCCAGACATCTGAAAATAACTCTAAAAAATTTTTCAATATTTCCATTAAGTACCTATTTTTCTAATTTAATTAATTCTTCGCCAGGTTCAAACGTTTCTAATTTTTTCCAGTTAGCCTCTTTAAACACTTGTAAAACTTTATTACTTATACACATTACCCTTGATCCTGTCATCAAAGGATAAAGAGAATAATTTTTTATAATTTCAATAAAACTCTCCGCACTGCGTGTTGAATAAACAAAAATTATGTCAGGAGGATGACTAGCAATTATCCTCTTATTTTCATCATTAATTTCTGTAATTTTATCAGAAGTATAATTGATAATTTTTTCAATTTTTATACCCTCATTTATTAATTCGTTGTCAAGTTCAGATGTTAAATTATCTCCACATAAATATGCAATTTTTGAATTTTTAGAAATTCTATTTGAATTCATAATTAAATTTTTTAATGCATTAACATTTCCTCCAGCTGAAATAGTATTTATATAACCTAATTTTCTTGCAATTTTTTCTGTAATTGATCCCACACAAAAAAATAATTTATTCTCATCATTATTGATAACTTTTAAATTTCTTAACGCATTTGCGCTAGTCAAAATGATTGCGTCGTACTTCTTAAAATCAACTTTGACTGATTTGATTGAAGAAATTTTTAAAGTTGGCATATGTATTATTTTATGGCCTAAAGAAAAAAGTTTTCCCATTAAATCTTCGGCGTCTATAAGAGGTCTTGTTATTAAAATATTCATTTGAGTTTAAATTTTGAACCAGCCAACTCTAGCAATTTTTGACCTGCAGTTTTACCAATTTTAAAAGCTTCATTAATTTTGCCGGAAATTTCACATGTAAATTTATCTTTTCCGTCATCTGAAAATAATTCGGCCTTTAAAATTAAGTTTTGGCCGTTAATAATAGCTAAACCCCCAATCGCTGTATCACAATCTCCGCCTATTGTTTTCAGTAAATTTCTCTCAGCTTTAGCACACAATGAAGTATCGTTATCATTTATTTCTTTTAAGATATTTTGCACAAACATATCATTTTTTCTACATTGCACTGCTATTATTCCTTGACCTAAAGATGGCATCATTTGACTTGTCTCAAAAATCAAACTAATTTTTTTTTCTAAATTTAAACTTTTTACACCTGCTGCAGCTAATATAATTCCATCCAAATTATTATTAGGAAATTTATTAATTCTAGTATCAATATTTCCCCTCATATTGACAAAATTAAAATTTTTATTAACCCTTTTTAGTTGAAGTTCTCTTCTTCTGGAGCTTGATCCAATTTTTGTATTTGGTTTTAATTTATTTAGATCTTTAATCTTCTCACTTATTAATGCTTCTCGAGGATCATTTCTTTTTATAAATGCTCCTATCATTAAATCCGAGTGCTCTTCCGATTCCATATCTTTCAAAGAGTGAACTGCTATATCAATATTGTTTGCTAATAAATCTTCCTCTATTTCTTTGCAGAACAGTTTCTTTCCACCTATCTCTGACAGTTTTGATTTATTATAAATATCCCCTGATGTTTTAATTGTTTTTACAACTATACTTTCCTTACTAAAATTCTCATTATTTCTTAAAATGAGCTCTTTAACCTTGCCAACATAAGCTTGGGACAATTTACTTCCCCTCGCGCCAATTGTAATTTTTTTCATTATTAGTTTATATATTCGATAGATCTATTTTATACTATTGTATAATTTTACATTAAATAATGAGTAAAAAAATAACTTTTCTTGGAATCGAAACAAGCTGCGATGAAACAGCAGCTGCTATAATCAGGGAAAACGATATTGGAACAGGTGAAGTTTTATCCAATGTAGTATCTAGTCAAATAGAAGAGCATAGAAAATTTGGTGGTGTTGTTCCTGAATTAGCAGCCAGAGCTCACCTTGAAAATATAGAATTTATAATTCAGCAAGCTCTAAATAAAAGCAAAGTTTCTCTCAAAGATGTAGATGGAATTGCTGCAACAGCTGGGCCGGGATTAATTGTTTGTTTGTCTGTAGGACTAAACATTGGAAAGTCGATTGCTGCATTTTCTAATAAACCTTTTGTAGGGGTAAATCATTTAGAGGGTCATGCTCTTAGCCCTGGGTTAGAGAAAAAAATTGAATTCCCTTATTTACTTCTTTTAATTTCTGGCGGTCATACTCAATATCTAATTGTAAAAGATATAAATGATTACGAACAATTGGGTACTACAATTGATGATGCTGTTGGGGAAGCATTTGATAAAACTGCAAAAATGTTAGATTTAGGATACCCCGGAGGTCCAGCGGTTGAAAAAGTCTCTAAGTTGGGGGACAAGAATTATTTTATTTTACCCGAGCCAATAATTAATAAAGCTGGATGTAATCTGTCTTTTGCTGGACTCAAAACTGCTGTTTTGAGAGAGTCTAAGAAAATAGGAGAGGAAAAAAAGTTAAAATATAATTTAGCTGCATCTTTTCAACACACAGTCAATAAAATTTTATTTAAAAAAACTAAAATAGCTATTCAAGAATGTAAAAAAAAAACTAAAAAGAAAAATTTACACTTAGTAGTAGCCGGTGGTGTTGCTGCAAACATATCAATAAGGGAAAATTTAAATAAGTTATCTGAAGAGAATAATTGTACTGTGGTTTATCCTAATCAAAAATTCTGTGGAGACAATGCTTCAATGATTGCTTGGGCGGGAATAAAAAGATTTAAGAAAAATTTAATTGATAAGTTAGATGTTGTGGCAAAATCCAGGTGGCCACTTGATGCAAAAGCGCCTTACATGAAAGGTCCAGGTTTAAAATTATAATGCAATACTGGTTGCTAAAATCTGAACCTAATGTTTGGTCAATCTTTCAACAGAAAAGGGCAGGAAAAAAGGGGGCTCAATGGGATGGTGTTAGAAATTATCAGGCTAGAAACAACTTAAAAAAAATGAAAATTGGTGATCTATGTTTTTTTTATCATTCAAACATTGGTAAAGAAATTGTGGGGATCGTTAAGGTTATTAAAGAAGCTTTTGCAGATAAAACTGATAAAAAAGGAAGATTTGTAGCTGTTCAGGTTAGGTTTGTTCAGGAATTCGACAGGCCGATTTCCTTAGAAAAAATTAAAAAAAACAAGGCTATTTCTCATCTGCCACTGATAAAGCAGAATAGGTTGTCTGTTATGCCAATAGACTATAAAAGCTGGAAAATTATATATAAGATGGGTAAGATTAGAAAAATTTAATTGGAGAAATCCATGGCTAAAAAAAGAAAAAGAAAAAAATCAAAAAAATCTAGGAAAAAAACTAGAAAATCTAGGAAAACAAAGAAAAGATTCAAAAAGACAAAAAAAATTAAGAGAAAATCAAAAAAAGCATCAAAAAGAAGACCTAAGAAAAAGCGTCAGAGTTTAAAAACGCTTAATCAATCTAAAGATAGTGATGGTAACACAATTGTAAAAGTTTCAGATAATTGGGCAAACCAAGCATACGTTAACGAGTCCAAATACAAAAAAAAATACAAACTCTCTATTAAAGAAAATGAAAAATTTTGGGCAAAAGAAGGAAAAAGAATTTCATGGATAAAAAAATATACAAAAGTAAAAGATGTTAAATACAGTAAAGAAGAGGTTAAAATAAAATGGTACTATGATGGTACATTAAATGCTTCGGCTAATTGTATTGATCGTCATCTTAAAAAGAACGCAAAAAAAACTGCAATTATTTGGGTTGGAGACGATCCTGCAGATTCTAAAAAAATTTCATACAAAGAATTACATCAAAATGTCTGTAAAGTTGCTAACGGATTAAAGAATATTGGAGTGCAAAAAGGTGACAGAGTTACAATTTATCTTACAATGATACCTGAGTTGGCCTACGTTATGCTTGCATGTGCAAGGATCGGGGCTGTCCACTCAATTATATTTGGTGGATTTTCTCCAGATTCAATAGCAACAAGAATAAATGATTGTGAATCTGATTACCTCATTACCGCGGATGAGGGTGTAAGGGGAGGAAAGATAATTCCGCTGAAAAAAATTGCTGATGAAGCTTTAACTCAATGTCCAGATATTAAGAGATGTGTTGTTGTTCAAAGAACTGGCAACCAAGTAGACTGGAACAACGAAAGAGATATTTCTTACAAAGAAATGATCTCCGCAGCTTCAAATAAATGTGATCCGGAAGAAATGAACGCTGAAGATCCATTATTTATACTTTACACATCGGGGTCTACAGGGAAACCTAAAGGGGTTTTACACACAACAGGTGGTTACATGGTTTATGCTTCAATGACACATCAATATATTTTTGATTATAAAAGTAACGACATTTACTGGTGTACTGCAGACATTGGGTGGGTAACAGGACACAGCTATATAATTTATGGTCCACTTGCGAATGGAGCGACGACAATAATGTTTGAAGGTGTTCCGAATTACCCAGATAGTTCTCGTTGGTGGCAAATCGTAGACAAATACAAAGTAAATATTTTTTATACAGCTCCAACAGCGATTAGAGCATTAATGAGAGAAGGTGATAAACCTGTTAAAAAAACAAGCCGAAAAACCTTAAAACTACTCGGAACTGTTGGTGAGCCTATAAATCCAGAGGCATGGATGTGGTATTATAAAACAGTCGGAGAATCTAGATGTCCAATAGTTGATACATGGTGGCAAACTGAAACAGGGGGAATACTAATTTCTCCTCAACCAGGAGCTATTGACTTAAAACCAGGTTCAGCCACAAAACCTTTTTATGGAATTAAGCCGCTATTAGTCAATCAAGATGGTAAAGTTATTAAAGGTGAAGGAAAAGGACGATTGTGTATGGCTAGTTCTTGGCCAGGCCAAATGAGAACTGTTTACGGTGATCACCAAAGATTTATTGATACATATTTTTCTCAGTTTGATGGAAAATAT